>Ga0115004_10000789_pt1 | contig 24994 bp, 24 predicted proteins | sample ArcticOcean_MG_C_10_FD_88737 | JGI IMG/M metagenome (GOLD analysis project Ga0115004, IMG submission 88737) | Marine microbial communities from western Arctic Ocean - ArcticOcean_MG_CB11_90 | ecosystem: Environmental > Aquatic > Marine > Oceanic | place: Arctic Ocean: Canada Basin | collected... | reverse complement strand
TTCAGGGAATCTAACTATATTTAAAATTTTGGGTGAGACTCGGTTCAAAAAATTCCAACCGACTTGATGAGATGAGCTGATCATCATTAGTGAGTTCAGACGAAACATGTTCACTAACGCAATTTGTACATCGAAAAAAAGTAACTAGGCTATTACTTTCAGCTCTTTTATCAGCGATCAACATGGATGAACTGCAATTGGGACATTTCATATTATGATTCTCATCAAGGCTATTAATTGACAGAGGGTCAGTATAACTGTAATGGTAAAGATCACAATATATAGTGTGTTTTTTCTAACCTAGCTACTACATGTAGTGGCTAGGTGCATCAATAGCATGTGAACTAGTTGTAGTTAGTTCAACGACTTAAATAGTGAAGTTAATGCTTTATATGAAAGCCAGTTGATAAATGGCAGAAAAAATAATTTCCCATGATGTGTGAAATTCAGATTTATAGGGCTTTAAAGCCAATGTCAGTCCTGAAATAGGCGCCATCCCAATTAATCTGGTCAATAATCTGATAGGCTTTTTTCTGCGCGTCCAGAAGCGTGTCGCCTAAGGCTGCTGCACATAAAACTCGACCGCCACTGCTTACGATATTGCCCTTATCATCATTTACGGTGCCGGCATGAAACACCTTTGACTTTGAATCGGCTGGCGCTATCCCTTTGATAATGTCACCTTTGACATAGCTATTGGGATAACCGTTGGCAGCTAACACGACACCCAGACAAAAGCGTGGATCCCACTGTATTTTTTTCTCAGCCAGATTACCGTCACAACTAGCAATACATAGTTCAACTAAATCTGACTGAAGTCGCATCATGATCGGTTGAGCTTCTGGGTCACCAAAACGGCAGTTGTATTCAATTACCTTGATGTCACCTGTATTGTTTATCATCAGGCCAGCATATAAAAATCCAGTATATTTAATGCCCTCGGCTGCCATGCCTCGAACGGTAGGCCATATCACTTCCTGCATGATCTTATCTTCAACTTCAAAAGTCACGATTGGGGCAGGGGAATAAGCGCCCATTCCCCCTGTATTGGGTCCCTGGTCTCCGTTATCTCTTGTTTTATGATCTTGTGATGTTGCTAGTGGCAAAGCATGTTCACCGTCGACCATACAAATAAAACTGGCTTCTTCTCCATATAGAAACTCCTCTATGACAATACGATGACCCGCATCGCCAAACGAGTTGCCAGAGAGCATATCTTTGATTGAATCAATCGCTTGTTGCTCAGTGAGCGCTAAAATGACCCCTTTACCTGCGGCCAGACCGTCGGCTTTAATGACAATGGGGATGCCTTTATTTTTGACATATTCGAGTGCAGGTTCAATTTCAGTAAAACTCTGGTATTCCGCGGTTGGTATCTGATGCCGCTGAAGAAAGTCTTTAGTGAATGTTTTTGATCCCTCTAATTGTGCCGCTGCAGCGCTGGGCCCAAAGATCCGGAGCCCTGCCGCTTGGAACTGGTCGACAATCCCATTGACGAGCGGTGCTTCTGGACCCACGATGGTAAGCTCAATTGATTCATTTTGTGCAAACTCAAGTAATGCATCAATATTATCAGCATCAATAAAGACATTGCTTACGTCAGTTTCTTGATGAGTGCCTGCATTGCCTGGGGCAACAAAAACGTGACTTACTTTTTTTGACTGAGCGGCTTTCCAAGCCAAAGCATGTTCACGCCCACCGCCACCAATAACTAAAATTTTCATCTGTATAGCCCCTGCATTAATGCCGAAAATGGCGCATGCCAGTGAAAATCATCGCAATGCCATGTTCATTTGCAGCGACAATGACATCATCATCGCGCATCGAGCCACCGGGTTGAATAATGGCTCGAATACCGGCGTCATTTGCAGCGTCAATGCCATCACGAAATGGGAAGAATGCATCCGATGCCATGACTGAACCAGTCACTTGAAGCTTGGCGTGCTCTGCTTTAATGCCGGCGATTCGAGCACTATTAATACGGGACATTTGGCCTGCGCCTACGCCAATAGTCATATGTTCTCGGGCATAAACGATAGCATTTGATTTAACAAATTTAGCCACTTGCAATGCAAAAATCATATCTTCGATCTGCTGTTGGCTTGGCTTTACTTCAGTAACAACGTCAAGTGTGTTGTGTAATTGTAAATCTGCGTCCTGAACCAGCAACCCACCATTTACTCTCTTATAATCAAGCCGATAGCCGGCTGTTTGCCACTCACCACATTGTAGTAAGCGAACGTTTTGTTTAGTTGCTATGATTGCGTTAGCCTCGTCATCAACGCCAGGAGCAATAATTACCTCTACAAATTGTTGGTCTATAATTGCTTTAGCTGTTTTTGCATCAAGTGTTCGATTAAAAGCGATAATGCCACCAAAAGCAGATTCTGGGTCAGTCTGATATGCGCGCTGATAAGCATCGTGAATATTACCGTTCAGAGTGTCGTTATCAATGGCAACACCACAAGGGTTAGCGTGTTTAACGATAACGCAGGCAGGCTGGTCAAATTGTTTGACGCATTCTAAGGCTGCATCAGTGTCTCCAATATTATTAAATGAAAGTGCCTTTCCTTGCAACTGTATGGCAGTTGATACGCTCGATTCTGTTATACCTGCCTCAACATAAAATGCCGCATTCTGGTGAGGGTTTTCGCCATAACGCATTCCTTGCGTATGTTTGAACTGCAAATTAATTGTGCGAGGGAACTGACTGTCCTCCTTTTTTTGTACCAAGCGGCCAAAATAATTAGAAATTGCTCCATCGTAGCTGGCTGTATGCTCAAACGCCTTAATGGCTAATGAAAATCGGCTGGCATCGCTGATCTTGCCGTCATCGCCATCCATTTCTGATAGGATGGTTGGGTAGTCGGTAGGATCAACAACAATACACACACTGGCATGATTCTTTGCTGCAGCTCTGACCATTGTTGGACCGCCAATGTCAATGTTCTCTATTGCGTCTTCTAGTGAGCAAGCTGGGTCTGCTACAGTTGCTTGAAATGGGTAAAGGTTAACAATTACTAAGTCGATGGGTTGAATGTCATTCGCCTCCATGATTGCCTCGTCGGTACCTCGTCGGGCTAGAATGCCGCCATGAACCTTAGGGTGAAGTGTTTTGACGCGGCCCGCCATCATCTCAGGAAAACCAGTGTAGTCGCCTATTTCTGTGACGGGTATGTTGTTTTCAGCGATTAATTTTGCCGTGCCACCAGTCGATAATAAATCAACGCCTTTAGCATGGAGCTGTGAAGCTAGTTCGACGATACCTGATTTATCTGAGACACTTATTAGAGCGCGACGTACGGGTTGAGCGGATGACAGCATAATTTTGATGAGCCTGAGTCAAAAAATGTATTATAGCTGAATGGTCATGTGAGCGATATTGTCTAGAAAGTTTTATCAAGGTAGTAATCTATATTGTTCAGATGGATTTTAATTATTTTGAACTATAAATATTGAATAGTGATTAAAGTGACTCAGTTCTCTTAATGCTTAATGCCGTTTTTTATAAAGGTTAGACTTAATTGTCTAATTGATATTTTTTTAATTTTTTGCGAAGTGTGCCTCGATTGATGCCAAGGCAGTCTGCTGTTTTCGACTGATTATTGTTGTAGTGTTTAAGCACGGTTTGTATTAAAGGGTATTCTATTTCAGCGATAACGGTGTCGAATAAATTACAGGGGGTCTCCCCATCAAGATCAGCTAAATACTGACGTATTGCCTGTTCAACAGAAAGTTGTAGTGCGCTTGTTTGACTTTCATTTTTCACGAATTAAACAACTTGCCCTGTTTCACGCTTAGTTTAAATTAACTTATTTTGGCAGGTTCTATCTCGTTCCATTGCTCAAAATATTTATCAATTAAAGATAGTTGGGTTTCTGCAATCGTTGACTGCATTAAATCAGCTTTAACATTTACACCATAATGACAGTTCTGACTAAGTTGCCAATTAATGTGCTTACGTGCGATTTGAACCCCATGATATTCACCATAAAACGCATATAAATTCTTTAAGTGATCTCTTAGCCACTTTTGTTTTTGCTCCTTATCAGGTTCCTGACGCAATTCTCCAGCCTCTAAAAAATGTGCGATATGCTGAAAAATCCAAGGACGCTGCTGCGCGATACGTCCTATCATAATAGCATCAGCACCTGTGAAGTCCATGACCTTCTTTGCTTTTTGTGCACTATCTATATCGCCATTCGCAATAACAGGAATACGGAGGTTTTGTTTTACCATACGAATAGTGTCGTATTCTGCCTCCCCTAAGTACTTATCTTCTCTAGTTCGTCCATGTATTGTTAGAGCCTGAATGCCACAGTCTTCTGCAATTTTGGCTATTTCAAGTGCATTTTTACTTTCGCGTGACCAGCCCGTACGCATTTTTAATGTTACTGGAATCGATACCGAGTCAACTACTGCAGAAAGAATCGAACGAACCAACTTTGAGTCTTTAAGCAGGGCTGAACCCGCATCGACTTTGCAAACTTTCTTAGCTGGACAGCCCATATTGATATCAATAATTTGAGCGCCATGATCGACATTGTATTGAGCCGCATCTGCCATCATTTGAGGAATGCCGCCTGCAATTTGAACGATGATGGGTCCTGGTTCTCCTTGGTGATCCATTCTTAATTGCGTTTTACGGCTATCTCTTAAATCAGGTCTACTAGTAATCATTTCGGATACGGTCATACCTGCACCCAACGATCGACAAAGCTGTCGAAAGGGTCTGTCAGTCACGCCAGCCATGGGTGCTAGCACTAGAGGATTAGTAAATTGATAGGGTCCAATACTAAATGGCATAAAAATTAAGTGAGATTTATGGAGAAAAGACTATAGCTGACAATGGTAAATTCAACCAGCAGCACAAAAAAATATTGTTACGGATCATTCGGTTACTGAGTTACGATCATATGATCAATGAAACTACAGAGTCAGCTATCAGGTTCTCATACTGTTAATGAAATAGACTTTTATCCTACTCTATAGATGCTGTTAATTTTAAAGACTAATGATGTGACTTAACCCTAGGATAAATTAGGGTTGAAATAATAGCCATTTAATATTTGATTCAAGTTAAAGCATTCTTGGGCATTGTTTTTAATTTTTTGACGAAGATGGGCCACATTCTAGAAAAATACGATTTTCACAAGTATCACAAATACGCTTGTCTAACCGAGCAAATATAGAAGTAATGGCTTCATCTTTAGAATCAAAAATATTGGCAGGATTAAGCTCATTAATATAACCACCCCGATTAATGACTTTCTTTGCGCTTTCTTTCAGTTGATAAATATACAAATCACCACCAATGTCTTTTCTAGCATTAGCTTCATTAACAAGCAGTTCCGCACCTGCTACATCCACCTGATTGACACCTTGCGTTAAGAGAAACAGGTGCTTTTGTTCTGGATAATGTTCTCGATAGCGTCGGAATAATTCGCCTACATGAGACACTGATCCAAAATAAAGAGAGTCATCGAGTTGCAGTATTTTCATTTGAGGACATTCAAGAAAGCTGTTACCACCCTTAAACTTACGTTTAAAGTTTTCTGGGTCAGGTGCTCTTGGTTCTAATTTGGGTTTTGATGTTTTACGCAAGAAAAACATTAGTGATAAAACGACACCCAACAAAATGGCAAATTCTAGTTCTAGGAACAGTGTGCTAAAAAAGGTTACACATAATACCAGTGCCTCATTTTTATCAGCTCGTAATATTTTTCCAATTTGTGAAAAGTTAATTAAGCGCCAGGCGACAAGAAACAATAAACCGGCAACCGCTGCTTTGGGTAAGTAAGAAGTTAGCGGTGCTACTAAAAGAACCAAACCGATTAACAGAACACCTGCAGACGCAGCAGCAAGTGGTGAACGTGCGCCCGCATCGTAATTAGCACCACTTCGATTAAACGAACCAGTGGCAACATAAGCTGAGAAAAAGCTGCCAAATATATTAGATAAGCCTTGGCCAATAAACTCCTGATTGCCTTCAATTGGTTGTCCTGATTTAATTGATATTGACCGTGCAATTGAAACGGCCTCAGTTAAAGCAAACAGGGTCATAGCAATGGCAAGAGGTGCCAGATCTCTTAAAACATCGAATGAAAATCGAGGGCTTGAAAGCGGCGGAAGTTGTTGAGGTAAGGCACCTACCATTTGAATACCCGTCATTTCATTGCTTAAAAAAGTATTAAACAATACCGCTGTAACGCTCCCCACTAGCAATGCCAAAATCATACCCGGAAACCTCGGGTTGATTTTGTGGGCAATCATGCCAACAATTAATGTTGTCAAGGCCACGAGCATGACAAGCGGGTGAAAAGATGTCCAATTATCCCAAAGATAATTAACCGTTTGGTAAAAATGATCACTTTCTGGGATGTCTATACCAAGAAATGTTTTCGCTTGTTTGGCGGCTATTAAACAGGCCGCACCCGCCGTGAAACCGACGATGACTGAGTGTGAAATAAAGTTAACGAGAGCGCCAAGTCGGACGAATCCCATTGCCAATTGAATTATACCGACCATAAAGGCCAGTGTAATAGCGAGTGAAATATATTCTGCACTGCCGGGTAACGCTATCGTGCTTAATGACGAGAACATTACAATAGAAGCTGCGGTAGTAGGGCCTGAAACTAGATGCCAAGAGGAGCCAAAAAGTGCGGCAATAATGGCGGGCACCATACTTGTATAGAGGCCATACTCTGGTGGCATACCTGCAATAGCGGCGAAAGCGACCCCTTGAGGAAGCACAATGGCTGCCCCCGTTAATCCAGCAATCAGATCAGACTTTACGGTATCTTTGGTAAGGTTTCGACCCCAGCGCAAAAAAGGAAAAATACGATGTAATCGCCTCTGGAATGTCATGCCTTTTTATCACCAAAAAAAAATTATTGCTCAGAACCTGCTGGTCGAGCGTGTAATGTCCATTAAATGCAGTCAACTGCTGAGGCTGATAATGCTGGATTTCAAAACAGATAAACATCTGATCAGGACGGGGGCTAATATAACGGTTGTTAAGCTGCTATGTAACACTTAATTTCAATACAGGTATTAATGTGGTTTATGCTAAAAGGGAGTTTTAGTTGATATAAACTCAAATTCATAGGTGAGTGCTTCCGTGCCCGGATCGAGGACCTCGAGCCGAAACTGAATTGGTTCGTTGCTTCTCAGTGCAGATATCTGACGGTTAGAGTGAAGGTATTCCTCAGACACGAACTGTCGGTTAGCAATTAAATTGCCCTGAATGTCAAAAAGGCTGACCAGAAGCTTGGGTGGTTTTTGAGGGAATGGCGCTTCATTTACAAAAGACCCCGTCATCATCAGGGCATTAAGTTTTACAGGATGGGTAAAAACATTACGGTCGAGTAATTTAATTTGATGACTACTTGAAAATAGTGAATTGGCACAGGGTACAAATCGGCAAAGGGTTAAAATTTTTTGCTGGTATTGAGCGCTCCCAATGAGTTCGTAACGTTGATAGTAGAAGGCCTGAGTCGTTGTCATCACAAGCAATAACAAAATCCCTATCAACCATAGCAACGGATAAAAGAATGCAAAAAAATTTTTTTCTTCTCCATACATTGCTTCATGGAGGCTGAGTTCACTCGACGGTGACAGAACTTCTTGCGGAGAAGTTGACTGATATTGATTTTTTTCAGTAGTACTATCAGCACAAGTCTTCAAGGACGAAAGGGCATTAAATACTTCACCACACTCACCACATCTGACTTTGCCAACAGCCATGTTAAGTTGCTCATCAGTGATGTGATAACGGGCATTGCACCATTGGCAACTGGTTTCCATAATGTCGCCAAACTGAGCGCTCTTAAACATTACTATTTGTGTCCGATCTCCTAGTGCCAGATACACGAATCCAATCCTCTTTTATACAGATCGGATCGAGATCAAAAAAGGGGAGGTACGCCTTTTTGATATCATTCGCTTGAGTTTGCAAGATGCCAGACAATAGAATTTGGCCCTCTGACTTAACCAGTTCAGCGAACTTAGGGGCAAATCCCACCAGAGGACCAGACAAAATGTTGGCCATTAATAAGTCAACTGGTTCTGATTTAAAGTCTTCCGGTAGGGTAATATTGAGTAAAGCAGGATCAATATTATTACGGCTTGCATTTTCTCGGCTTGCGGCTAGTGCTTGTGGATCAATATCAACTGAATGTAATTCACCTGCACCTAATTTGAAGGCAGCAATAGCCAGTATTCCAGAACCACATCCATAATCGATAACGGATTGATTCTGAATGTCATGCTCGCCCAGCCAGCTTAAACAAAGAGCCGTGGTTGCATGTCCACCGGTGCCAAAAGCCAGGCCCGGATCTAATTGGATATTAACCGCTGACGGATCGGGTGGTTCATGCCAACTGGGTACAATCCAAAGTTTTTCAGCGCATTGAATCGGTTTAAAATACTTTAAGTGTACTCGGCTCCAATCTTGGTCATCGACAACAGTCTTTTTAGCGGTATGAATTTGATGTTCTGGTAGGCGTTCAATTAAATCGTCATAAAGCGCCTCGAGTGATTGCTTTTGGGTAAACAACCCGGTAACAATAGAATGTTGCCAAATAGGCGTATCACCCGGTAACGGTTCGTATAGCGGCTCGTCTTTTGCATCGCTGAGGGTAATTGCAACGGCACCAAGCTCAAGCAAGCTATCTTCAGTTTGCTCAAGTTCGGCTGCGCTGGATTGAACACTAAGTTGCCACCAAGCCATATTAAAAGTCCTGTTTAATCTAAGCCTAATTTCTTTTCAAGATAATGAATGTTGGTACCACCAACCGCAAAATTTGCATCACTCAAGATTTCTTTTTGTAAATCAATATTAGTGTTAATGCCTTCGATTACAATTTCGGACAGTGCGCCATTCATGCGGGCAATAGCAGATTCACGCGTATTTCCCCAGGTAATGAGTTTGCCAATCATTGAATCGTAATAAGGAGGTACGGTATAACCATTATAGATATGAGAATCCATGCGCACCCCAGCACCCCCAGGCGCATGATACAAAGTAATTTTGCCAGGGGACGGACGAAATGTTTTAGAGTCTTCAGCATTGATTCGACACTCAATCGCATGACCTTTAATCTGAATGTCGTCCTGGGTGTAACGTAAGGTTTTGCCGGAGGCGACTAAAATCTGTTCTTTTATTATATCAACGCCTGTAATCATTTCAGTCACGCAATGCTCAACTTGAACACGGGTATTCATTTCTATAAAATAAAACTCGTCATTTTCGTAAAGGAACTCGAAAGTGCCCGCACCTTCGTAGCCCATTTGGGTACAGGCTGTGGCACAACGCTCACCAATTCTCTTGCGTTGTTCTGGCGTAATTCCCGGAGCGGGTGCTTCTTCAACTACTTTTTGGTGTTTGCGTTGCATCGAACAATCACGCTCACCTAGATGTATAGCGTTACCATGAGAGTCAGCCATGACTTGAATTTCAACATGTCTAGGAGAGCCTAAGAACTTCTCCATATAAACGATGTCATTGTTAAATGCGGCGCCTGCTTCTGACTTAGTTAATTCGATCGAACTGAGCAGACTTTCTTCTTCATGCACAACGCGCATGCCTCGACCACCACCACCGCCAGCTGCCTTAATAATAACGGGGTAACCAATTCTTCGACCATGTTCAAGGCTTGCCCTGGTATCTTCAGTGAGTGGTCCATCTGAACCTGGAACAGTAGGAACACCGGCTGCCTTCATCGCTTTAATAGCGGCAACCTTGTCACCCATAACACGAATTGATGCTGAACTTGGACCAATAAATTTGAATCCACTTGATTCAACCTGTTCTGCAAATTCTGCGTTTTCGGACAGAAAACCATAACCCGGATGAATGGCAGAAGCATTGGTCAACTCGGCGGCACAAATGATAGCTGGAATATTAAGGTAGCTCTGAAGTGACGATGGCGGTCCAATGCAAACTGATTCATCAGCCAGCCGAACATGCTTAAGATCACGGTCAGCAGTGGAGTGAACAGCAACGGTCTTAATACCCATTTCACGACAGGCCCGAAGAATTCGAAGTGCAATTTCACCTCGATTGGCAATGACGATTTTTTCTATCATGTCAGCAGTTACTCAATGATGAATAAGACTTGATCAAACTCAACTGGGCTTGCGTTTTCAACCACAATTGAACGGATAGTGCCTGACTTGTCAGCCTCGATTTGATTCATCATTTTCATCGCTTCAATAATACAAAGAGTATCCCCCACTTTGACTGTTTGACCTTCTTTGACAAACGGACCTGATGTTGGCGATGCCGACGCATAAAAAGTCCCCACCATTGGAGATTTAATCTGTTGACTGCTCATATCTGGTGCTGCGGGTGCTGCAACTAATGCTGCTGGTGCTGCGACGGGCGCAGCTGCCATTGCTGGCGCGGCCATTTGCATAACCGGCGCTGCAGCACAGTAGCGGCTAATGCGCACTGATTCTTCGCCTTCTTTTATTTCAAGCTCTGCAATTCCAGACTCCTCAAGCAGTTCGATTAATTTTTTTACTTTACGAATATCCATGATTGATTTCCCTAATTGTTTTCTTTTATTGGTCTTTTTTATTGATTTATTTGTTGACTGTCGGTTCACAATGAATAATTGCCGCTTCTAGTGCTAGCACATAACTGTTTTTACCAAATCCGCAAATGACACCCAGCGCAATATCAGACAAGTAAGAGTGAGCTCTAAATTCTTCACGGGCATGAACATTTGACAGGTGTGTTTCAATGAATGGAATTCGAGTCGCTAAAAAAGCATCTCGAATAGCAATACTAGTGTGCGTGTAAGCGGCAGGGTTAATAATGATCAAATCAATTTGACTGCTGACAGCCTGCTGAATGCAACTGACAATCTCACCTTCTACGTTAGATTGAAACGATTCTAATTGGGCATTATTTTTTTTGGCTAATTTGGTTAATGTTTGATTAATACTGTCAAGGGTGTCGGAACCGTAAGTCTCAGGTTCTCGGCTGCCAAGCATATTTATATTTGGGCCATGTATGACCAATATTTTTAACATAGTTTAGTTGATACACGCCGAAACGTTCACTTTAGTTAAGATATTGCGATTTTCACATAGGCGGTATATAGAGTCCAGTTATAGTGTGTTATTTACCTATTTAGCGAAGTTGTCGACAATGTTTGAGTTGGCTGAGTTTATTTCAGCGACTTGTTTCAGCCGTCGGCTTTCAATAATGGCAATAGTTCTGTTCGCAACTGATTTAAAGTGATTTTGCCAGTGTGCGTGTAATGGATTTCCCTTTGTTGATTAATAATGGCAGTAAATGGCAAGCTGCCAGTTTTATTAGTAAAGGCTGCGTTATACATCGGTATTTTGTTGCCCGCCAAAAAAGAAGGGTAGTTCATGCCATATTCTAGCTCAAAGCTACGAACATTCTCCTCACTATCAAGCGCTAGCCCCATAACCTGAACTTGACCTTCAAATTCATTTTGCAATGCAATTAATGCTGGGATTTCGTCACGGCAGGGCGCGCACCACGGTGCCCAGAAGTTCACAATCAAAATGGGTTGCTGCCAGTTTCCAATGAGTTTTTGATTCCCGTCTAAGTCAGTTAAGGGGATTGCTTTAATTGACAATTTAGCGGGATTAACATCAGACCTTGATTGCACCGCAGTAATGGCAGTTTCTGGCGCTGAGAAGAAATTAAACAAACTAACGCCAGCTAATAAAGACACAAGGCTAACAAACACTAAAATCACTGTATTTTTATTCATAGTTAATAGTCACAAGGTATTAGGATGTTAGGGGTCTAGCTGACAAGTGCCTTTTCATTCAAAAGTTGACTCTACATGAGCAGCAAAGTCTTCTCCAGACATTTCACCCACCACTCGGCGATTGCGTATTTCAAGACCCTTTTGATCAAAAAACAGTATGGCGGGTGGACCATAAATGCCGAGTGAATTCATTAGGGCCGAATCGATTGTATCGTTGGCCGTTACATCGGCTTGAAGTACATTGACTTGATTCAATGATGTCAATACATCAGGGTGTGTAAAGGCATCTTTCTCCATTACCTTGCAAGAGACACACCAGTCAGCATAAAAGTCGAGCATGGTCTTTTTGTTTTCAGCCATCGAGTCTCTTAAAGCTTTTTTTAAGTCCTTTGAACTTTTAATGAGTTTAAAATTAATATGATTAGTTTGATTAGATAATTTACCCGAAATCATACCGTTGGCAATACCCTTTAGAGGTTGTACTAAGTCTTTGCTACCCGAGACTGCGCCGATCAGATGAGCTGCGCCGTAAAGCAATAAGATGATTCCAAAGGCTTTACATAATTTGCGCCAGCCGCTGGCTGACTGCGTTAGCTTTTCCAGTGCACCCATGTAGATGGCAGAACTAATGGTTAGAATGGCAATGAGCGCCATAGTGGCTGAAGTCGGTAGGATTCTCTCAAGTAACCAAATTGCCATACCCAACATAACAACACCAAACACTGACTTAACAGTATTCATCCAAACACCGGCACGGGGCAGGATTTTACCGGCCGAAGTGCCAATCAATAATAAAGGTGTACCCATACCAATACCCAATGCAAACAGAGCCAGTCCTCCTAACTGCCAATCTTGCGTTTGGGATATAAACAATAACGCACCAACCAGCGGCGCGGTAATGCAGGGGCCAACAATAATGGCTGAGAAAAAGCCCATCAACCCCACACTGACTAATGAACCACCCGCTTGATTGCTACTGAACGAAGTAAGGCGACTCTGAATTGCATGGGGCATCTGAAGGTCGTAAAAGCCGAACATAGAGAGCGCCAGCAATACAAATATGGCAGCAAAAATACTGAGAATAATGGGGTCCTGAAACCAAATTTGGATACTATACTCAGCCCCGTAAAAGCCAACAATGGCTCCAACTAAAGCATAGGTAGCGGCCATAGAGAGAACATAAACCAGAGATAGAGTAAAGGCACTTCGCGTGCTGACCTTGTCACCCTGACCAGCAATAATGCTTGATAAAATTGGAATCATGGGAAACACACAGGGTGTAAAAGTCAGTCCAATACCGGCCAGAAAGAATAACCACACTACGATGAAAATGCTTTTATCTTGAAGCAATAGCTGCGCGTATTGGTCTTGCTCCGACTGAGATACCAGTGGAACTGAAGCAATGTTGGCATTGAATTGCAGTGCTTCGAGGGGTTGGTCTGAAATAGTCACCGCATTGCCATTGACCTTGAGGTATTTGGTGATAGGGGGGTAGCAAATACGATCTTCAATGCAGCCCTGATAGCTATAAGCTAAGGTGTAAATTCCGGAGGCATTGGCTGTGGAAGATATTGGAACAGATAGTTTTAAACGATCGTGATAGACCTCGGTTAAACCGAAGAATTCATCACTCTTTTGATCACCAACAGGCTTGGTTAAGGGGCCAGTCGAGTGACCATTGCCACTGACCCACTTTATATTAACGCTGTTTCGATACAGGTAGGCGGTTGGTATTATGGTGATAAGGGTTTCGATGTGACCATTCGAAGCTAGCTTTGCGGATAGATTGAACGCTTGATCAAAATGTGGAATTTCATCGTCATTGTTAAAACTGTTGAGTCCATCCAATGATTGGTGCCCTGATAAGGCGTTTTTATTCGACGTTAAACCGGAAGAAAAGGTATTACTTTGTTGTAGTACTTGAGGGATGTCACTTGAAAGCAAGCTTTGCAATGCTGACGTATTTTCGGCTATATCAGGTTGACTGGTTTTGGCATTCACCGATGCAACCGAGTAAGGCATAGCTTGGATGATTTGGTTAGAGCCAATTGATACAACCAAAAGTTGATCAAGTGGTGGATAGCAAACGCCAATATCTGCGCAACCCTGTCCCGTTGCTTTTACTCTGAGCGTGTTAAGCGATAAATCATTGACGAGACCGTCACTGAGGCCGTCAATAAGGAAGGGCAGTTCGATCCTCAGGCTATCGCGATAGGTTTCGACTTCTCCAAAAAATTCATCTTGTTTAACTTTACCGTTGGGGATGATTGGATTAGCAAAGTTAGCGCTCTCAGTTTCAATGTTGAACTTAAAACGTTTGCGATACATATAGTATCCAGGCGCAATGTCATATTCAGCAATCAGGCTGTTGCCCTCTATCTTGGCCGTTAACTGAAAGGCCTGTTCAGGTCGCAACAGTTCATCTACTTCTATAGCTGACGCGATAAAAGGCAAGGTGATCAATAGGATCGCCAAGCCGAATATAATCGGTCTTTGTTTGAAGGTCTTTAAAGCAGTCATTTTATTCGTATATTTTAGTCTAAGTTAAAACGTATTAAGTGAAATAGGCAGGCTCAACATGAATGCAATTAGCAGTTCCGATCTAACAATGCCTGAGCCACATAGTTATAGAGTGCATTTAAGTCAAAATGTTTAGATTTATTTTCAGTTTAATTAGCATTAAAGCCTTTAGCCAATGGTGTTGTTAGTTAAAAAACTATTGAAAGGGTTGAAAGCAATCATACATATGGTTTATAAATGCATTATCAATCGATCGATTGGGTGTATATTAATTGATGTACATTCTATATGTATAGCGATTTACATTGAACGCCTGTTATCCACTGCTAATCTTTAATCTGGCTGTAATAGGCCGATAGCTGAGAGATGAGAATTTTATGTTTCCCGTGATCACTGCATTATTTTTACTGATTCCTATTGTAGAGATATTTTTGCTTATTCAGGTTGGTGGCATGATTGGCGCCCCCTGGACTATTTTACTAGTAGTACTCACCGCTGTTATTGGTGTCAAGCTACTAAAAATGCAGGGCGTGTCGACCTTGACACGGGCGCAGAAAAAAATGCAAACAGGGCAAATGCCAGCCCAGGAAATGCTGGAAGGAATGGGCTTGGTCGTAGCGGGTGCCTTTTTACTTACCCCCGGATTTTTTACTGACACGGTTGGTTTTTTATTGTTGCTGCCACCCACAAGAGCCTGGCTAGTGAGTAAACTTGTGAAGTCCTTTATGGCTTCGGGACGATTTGCACCAACGTCGTTTAGTTCGAGTACGCCATTCAACTCGGACTTAAACGCGCCGATTGATTCAGCCGCGCCAAAGTCCACCAAAGATGCCAATATCATAGATGGTGTGAACTATACTCGCGAAGATTAATTACCTGTCAGATCCAAAATAAGCTTATACGACAAACGGGGAGTTATTTTTAAACCTTCTTATTGAAACTTTTTGCTTGTTGATTACAACTTTGTCCGGCAGAGGCCGCTGATACGTTTTAAATAAGACTTAAATATATATATTTTAATAAGTTACTTGAAACTAGACATTTTATCCCCCATATCGCTTGACTACGAAAGACTGTTGGATATTATTAGCACCCGTTTGTTGAGAGTGCTAACTCACAGTAAATTCTAACCGGCTGGCTGATTGGCTAGACGGGTAATTTAAACCATAAATAATTTAGGAGAATAGCAATATGAATATTCGTCCCTTGCATGATCGTCTGGTCGTCAGACGTAAGGAAGAAGAACGCACTACAGCTGGTGGTATCGTCATTCCTGATTCAGCAACAGAAAAGCCAAGCACTGGTGAAGTAATTGCTGCCGGTAAAGGCAAAATTACAGATTCTGGCGAAGTTCGCGCATTAGATGTAAAAGTTGGTGATGTTGTTTATTTCGGAAAGTATTCCGGTACCGAACTTAAAGTAGACGGCGAAGAACTACTAATCATGCGCGAAGATGACATCATCGCGGTTGTTGAATAATTTATACACTACGAGGTTAATTCACTATGAGTGCAAAAGAAGTAAAATTTGGCGATGACGCGCGTTCGCGTATGGTCAACGGCGTTAACATTCTTGCTAACGCAGTAAAGGTAACACTAGGTCCTAAAGGCCGAAACGTTGTACTAGATAAGAGCTTTGGTGCTCCAACTGTTACAAAAGATGGTGTTTCAGTAGCGAAAGAAATCGAACTAGAAGACAAGTTCGAAAACATGGGCGCACAAATGGTTAAGGAAGTGTCTTCACAAACTTCTGACATCGCTGGTGACGGCACCACAACGGCAACAGTTTTAGCCCAAGCGATTGTTCGTGAAGGCATGAAAGCAGTTGCTGCGGGTATGAATCCAATGGATCTTAAGCGTGGTATTGACAAAGCAGTTGCTGCAGCAGTCAAAAACCTACAAGAAAGTTCTACCCCTTGCGCTGACACGAAAGCGATCGCTCAAGTTGGTACTATTTCAGCTAACTCTGACGCTAGCGTTGGTAGCATCATTGCAGAAGCAATGGAAAAAGTAGGCAAAGAAGGCGTTATTACAGTTGAAGAAGGGTCTTCTTTTGACAACGAACTTGACGTAGTTGAAGGCATGCAGTTTGACCGTGGTTACCTCTCTCCTTACTTCGTAAACGACCAGGCCACTATGTCTGCCGAACTCGAAGAACCAATGATCCTTCTTTATGACAAGAAGATTTCAAACATCCGTGATTTACTACCGATTCTTGAAGGCGTAGCTAAGGCAAGTCGTCCTTTATTAATTATTGCTGAAGATATCGAAGGCGAAGCATTAGCTACTTTGGTTGTAAACAGCATGCGCGGTATTGTTAAAGTCTGTGCCGTTAAAGCGCCAGGTTTTGGCGATCGTCGTAAAGCAATGTTACAAGACATCGCTATATTGACGGGCGGACAGGTTATCTCTGAAGAAGTAGGAATGAGCTTAGAGAAAGCGACTCTGGATGATCTTGGCTCAGCCAAGAAAATCTCTATCACTAAAGAAAACACCACTATCGTTGATGGTTCTGGTTCTGCAGATGATATTAAAGGTCGTATTAGCCAAATCAAAGCACAAATGGCTGAATCTACTTCAGACTACGACACTGAAAAAATGCAAGAGCGTCTGGCTAAAATCGCCGGTGGTGTTGCAGTTATCAAGGTTGGTGCCGCGACTGAAATCGAAATGAAAGAAAAGAAAGCCCGCGTTGAAGACGCGCTCCATTCAACTCGCGCAGCGGTTGAAGAAGGCGTTGTAGCTGGTGGTGGTGTTGCTCTAATCCGTGCTTGCGCTGCAATTGCTGATCTTAAAGGTGACAACGACGACCAGACAGTTGGTGTTGACATCGCGCGTCGTTCAATGGAAGAGCCAATGCGTCAGATCGTGGCAAATGCTGGTGATGAAGCTTCAGTTGTTGTTAACGAAGTGAAAGCCTCTAAAGGTAATCACGGCTACAACGCAGCAACTGGCGTTTACGGCGATATGATTGCAATGGGTATTCTTGATCCTACTAAAGTAACTCGCTCTGCACTGCAAAATGCAGCGTCAGTTGCTGGTCTGTTGATCACTACTGAATGCATGATTGCTGATGCACCTGCTGATAAAGGCGCTGGTCCATCCATGGGTGACATGGGCGGCATGGGCGGCGGTGGAATGGGCGGAATGGGCGGCATGATGTAAGCTACCTACTTCAATCCCAAGTAGTACTATTAAGGCCCGTAAACTAGTGTTTGCGGGCTTTTTTATTGTCTGAAAGTCCCAGAAAGCTCTATAATGTACCAGTCGATACCCCAAACTGAGTTGAGTTATGGCATTAACAGTGATAGAAGTGAAGCCTCTGATCTGCCCAGATGGACAGAAGAAAATCAAGAAGATTGACGGTAACGGCTTATATTTATTGGTAAAAATCAGTGGATCAAAGTTATGGCGTATGCGTTATCGGTTCAATAGTAAGTACCAAGAACTTGCTTTGGGTCAGTACCCCAAGATATCCCTACTTGAAGCGCTAAACAGGGCTGCAAAGGCACGCGCTCAGTTAGTCCAGGGTGTTTCCTGCTGATCTACGAAGAGCTAGCAAAGGTGTTGCAAAAGAAGGCGAGCGCATCTTCGCTGCTGTTGCTTTGAAGTGGTGGGAGTAACAAGAATCATCGTGGTCGTTAAGTCATGCTAAAAAAATCAAACGCTGGATTGCTGTTGAAATGAAACCAATTGGCAAATTACCGGTGGGCGCCATAGACCAAGGTTATATCACTGAACTGATGTTATCAATTGAAAGAACAGGTCATCGCCGCTCTGCCCCAACGATTCTATCGATCATTAGCTCATCGATACACTCGCAACAATCCAGCTCAAGGTCTACCCCTTTGTGATATTTTAAAGCCAATGCCTAAGGTTGAACATCGAGCTGCGATCACGAAGACATTAGTACTAGGTCAGCTTATTCATGATATCGATCAAACTGACTCAAACAGACATTGCACTATTGAAGCTAATTCCTAAATTGTTTCTATGATCTAAAGAGATCAGATGTCTCATTTATGACTTATGGAGAGTCTTTTATTCAAAATCAAAGTTCTTTATTACAAAGATATTCAGACTTATTTATAAGAAATGTCCGCTTGCATATATGCTGATCCCACCATAGAGTTCATGCTTTGTAAGGTTTTCGACAATCAAGTTTTGATAATTGCGTTATGAATTGTACTGGCTTGCGTTGAGTTTAATCAGTTGAAACTTCAAGAATAATACAAAAGGGGATATACATTAACTCAGATAACGAATTGGTATTTGCTGCGGTAGTTTTAGCAGCCGGCAAGTCATCGAGAATGGGGCAAAGGAATAAATTGCTCGAGTGCGTCGACGAAATGCCAATCGTTCATAAAGTTCTGAATGCGGTCACGGCTAGTATCGTTCACCAATGCGTAGTAGTCACTGGCTATCAGGCCGAGCGAATACGAAACTCCGTTTGTGACTATCAGGTTGATATCATTGTTAATTCTGAGTATGAGCAAGGATTGAGTTCATCTTTGAAGGCCGGTTTGAAATGCCTCGATAGTGAAGTCGACGCAGTATTAATAGTTCTTGGCGATATGCCGGATATCGATGTGGGTATTATCAATCAGCTAGTCCTGAGTTTTGATCCGACACAAGGAAGGGAGATTTGTGTTCCTGTGCATAACCAAAGGAGAGGGAATCCAGTTTTGTGGTCGCAACGTTTTTATCAGGATCTTTGTCAGATAGAGGGGGACGTAGGTGGACGCCACTTGATTGTCAAATATAGAGGCTGGGTTTATGAATGTTATGTCGATGACGAATTTATACACACAGACATTGATACTTTTGAGCAGTTAAATGCTAGAAATAACCCAGTAGGCCTTGTTAGTGGTCTTAATGCTATCGATTTACCTGAAAGGACTTGATTATAGATATATAAACCAATGTATAGACAGAGGTCCAAGGCATGTTGAACAGTGATTTAGAAGTTTTACAAGCAATAGTGCAATGGCGTGAAGCCGGCAGTTCTGTTGAGTTGGTCACGCTAGTGAATTGTTGGGGGTCGGCACCAAGGCCTGTGGGGTCAATTGCTGCGGTTCGCGGTGACGGTGCGATTGTGGGTTCTGTGTCTGGCGGGTGTATAGAAAAAGAATTGTCTGCGATCCTTCGCAAGAACAATAACGCTAGAGTTGTTCGTCATAGTGTTAGCCGGGAACAGGCTGTTAGATTCGGACTTCCCTGCGGTGGAGATCTTGAGTTAGTTTTTGAGAAAATAGAAGCCGCCACGGATATTCACGAAATTATAAATAGCCTGGGTGAACGAAAACGCATTTGCCGGAAAGTTGATTTTGAAACCGGTAAAGTCAGTTTGAGCGCTGTTGATCGAAATCAAGAATTTTTGTTTGATGGAAATTCCTTACAAAAGATTTTTGGTCCAAGCTGGCGATTACTGTTGATTGGAGCCGGTCAATTGTCTCGTTATGTCGCAGAAATGGGTCTTGCGCTTGATTATGAAGTGTTGGTTTGCGAACCCAGATCACATTTTTTAGATGCATGGGACGTTCCCGGAACAACAATCGATACAAGGTCGCCCGATGAAGCAGTCCAGGCATTGTCTTCAGATCCCAGGAGTGCAGTACTAGCTTTATCTCACGAACCCAATCTTGATGATCTTGCTTTGATGCGATCTCTGGATTCAGATGCTTTTTATATTGGCGTGCTTGGATCAAAAAAGAATAACGAGGTTCGTCGTAGACGCCTCGTCAAAACCCTGGACGTGAATCCCTCTCAATTGAAGCGTTTACATGGCCCTATCGGACTGGATATTGGGAGCCAGGCACCTGCCGAGATTGCTATCTCAATTCTGGCCGAAGTCATAGCTGTACGGAATAATATTGATATTTCGGGCAAGGAAGCAATACTTGGATCTTCTTCAAATTAATACTCTACAGTCTCGTCCATAGAAGTGATTCTTAACTGATCAGGCTATAACATTCTGGTCATCATTATTGGACCAGTCTCCTGGAAGTGATAAGTTTCATGAAAGGCTTGCAATGTCATTTAATAAATACTAACATACTATCTATAGAATGTTTAAAGCAAATTGCTTACCTGGCATTAAAAACTAAAGTTAAGTCCTAACCAAAAACAGTACAAATGTCATTTAACGGGTCCAATTTGCCTGCCATCTGGCGGCCAGGATCAATGCCAGAATGTTGGAAATTTTTAAATTTGTTACAGGTTATTATTGATGAACCCATTTAATCTGCCGAACGATATCACTGACGAAGCTACGCTTGCTGATGCCGCAAAACACCTCGGCAAGGCAAATGTCATATTGCCCAGGTTTTCCGAGTTGGCAGATCCAAGGGCTATATCCACTGATATTCTTCACCAGATTAATGGAGTCGATCCAGGTGTGGCTCACGCGAAGAATTTATTTCGGCTTCATTGGTATAACGACTCGCAGCAAAAAGACCTTGCTGATGTACCAGATCATCTGGTTCTTGATCAATCACTGACAGGTGTCGCGGCACCAATAGTCGTCATGTTAGGTGCGCGTTTTCCAATGATAGGCGCACACAAGGTTTTAGCAGCCTATGCATGCCTGGTTACACGCCTGATCTCAGGTCAGTTTAACCCTGAACACAGTCGGGCGGTATGGCCATCGACCGGTAACTACTGTCGGGGAGGGATCGCGATTTCTAGAATACTCGATTGCCGAGGCACTGCGGTATTGCCGGCTGGCATGAGTCGCGAACGCTTCGAATGGCTTGAGAGCTGGGTATTGAATCAGGAGGATATTATACGGACGCCTGGTTCTGAAAGTAATGTGAAAGAAATCTACGACAAATGTGCAGAACTTTCGACCGATCCCACTAATGTTATTCTCAATCAATTCTCTGAATTTGCCAACTATCTGGTGCACCGACATTGTACTGGGCCCGCAGTTAAAAATGTTTTTGATCACCTGAAAAAAGATAATACTGGGTTGACTATGGCGGCATTCGTTGCCGGGACTGGATCAGGTGGAACGCTGGCTGCTGGAGACTATGTAAAGGAGCATTGTGATGCACGAATTGTCGCCGTTGAGCCTACAGCATGTCCGACCATGCTTTATAACGGATTTGGAGAACACAACATACAGGGGATCGGTGACAAGCACATACCACTGATCCAGAATGTCATGAACACCGATATTGTTGCTGCAGTATCCGATACCAGCTGCGACCATCTTAGTGTTTTGTTTAACTCCGCTACCGGGCAGGAATATCTATCGAGTCGTCGAGGAATCGATGCCACTCTCGTCCAAAATCTTCAGAATCTGGGACTGTCAGGGATTGCGAATGTTTTGGCAGCCATCAAAACCGCAAAATTACTTGATCTGCCAGCGGACGCAGCAGTAATGACAATCGCCACGGATAGTGGTGGTCTGTATGTCAGCGAACGCCAGGCCACAGAAAACTCTGCTTATGCTAACGGCTTTGACCAGGTTTCAGCCGCCGAGGTTTATTGCCAGCATATCCTGGGTGCAGAAACTGACCACTTGCTGGAATTGAATCACCGTGACCGTAAAAGGGTGTTTAATCTTGGTTATTATACTTGGGTTGAACAGCAAGGAGTGAGCAGTGAAGATTTTGAAAGTCGCCGTGATCAAAGTTTCTGGAACGGTCTGCAAAATTACTTGCCGATATGGGATGAGATGATCGACGAGTTTAATCTTCGTTCAGGTGTTGATAGATCGAAATAAACAGAGTTTGCTCTGAGTGAAAAATCAGGGGGAAAAACAATAAAGCTAGGAGAAATAAATTGGCACAATCATATTTGGACTTAAGAGCAGCAACTTCAGCAAGAGACCGAAGTCTGCGTGAGAAGGTTATGTCGATTGAGGAGGCCACCAGTTTGGTTAATAACGGGGACAGTGTCGCCATTGGCGGTTGCACCGCTTCCAGGACGCCATTTGCTATGATCTGGGCGTTGATTCGTGCGGCAAAATCCGACCTAAAGATTTCACGCAGTATTACTTCTACCGAAGGTGACCTCATGTTTGCCTCTGGAATAAGCAACCATATCCTTACCAGCTGGTTCAGTCAGGGCATAGTATGGGGTATCTCCAAGGTCATGCGGGCCTATACGGAATCGAATCGCGCGCGTTTTGAAGAATGGAGTCACATGTCTATTGGTCTCCGCTATCGGGCTGGTGCGATGGGCGTTCCATTTATGCCCATGCGTTCCATGATGGGTTCTGATGTTGCGGGCCAATTAGATAATTTAAAGGAGATGGATTGCCCTTTTACCGGAGAGAAAATGTTGCTCGTGCCAGCTCTCAACCCGGATGTTGCACTAATCCACGTACAACGTTGTGATGCCTACGGAAATGCGCAAATTGATGGGTTGCAATTTATGGATATAGATATGGCGATGGCAGCCAATCGAGTGATTCTGACTACAGAGCGCATTGTCAGCAATGACCAGATTCGCCGATCGCCAGATCAAACACGAATCCCCTTTATCGCTGTAGAGGCTGTTGTCGAGGTGCCTTTTGGTAGCGCCCCGCACGAATGTTATGGGATGTATGAACCATTTTTCTCACACATGGATGACTATGCCAGTTTAACTAAAACTAATCCGGAACAGGGCGTCGCTGAGTATTTGGAAAAATATTATTATGGTCCGAAAGATTGGACTGAGTATCTCGAGTTACTCGGCCTTGGTGAGATGCTAGATGCCACTTATCGTGGTCGGAGTATTCAAAATGACTAATCAGTCTGACTATACCAGTGCTGAATTGCTCGCCGTAATGAGTGCCCGTCAGCTGGTCGACGGCCAAACCGTTTTTGCGGGTGTTGGCATACCATTGCTTGCAGCGACACTGACCCAGCGTCTACAAAGCCCCGGGTTAACTATCCTGTTCGAAGGCGGGGTCCTAGGCCCTTTTGTGGTTCCTGGAGAATTGCCACCGACGACCAATGAACAACGTTGCACCCGACGTGCCAACATGATTCTTGCCATTACAGATGTGTTGTTATTATTACAGCGCGGTTACGTCGATATTGGCTTTATGGGGGGTGCTGAGATAGACCGATATGGTAATTTGAATAGCTCGATACTCGGTGATCCAGAAAATCCGAAAATTAGATTACCGGGAACCGGTGGCGGTAACGACATCTCTAGCTTGACTCAGATGATTGTCACAATGAAACATGAAAAGCGTCGATTTGTGGAGAAAGTTGACTTTATAACCAGCCCTGGATTTCTAGATGGTGGCTCTAGCAGGAAAGATTCTGGGTTAGTGACCGGGGGCATGCACCGAGTAATCACCGACCTTGCAATTATGGGTTTCGATGAAAAGACAAAGAGTATGAAAGTAGAAGCTCTGCATCCTGGCGTAACGGCTGAGCAGGTTAGAGACAATACTGGATTCGATATTCATATAGATGACGATCTGATGGTGACTGAGTCGCCGACGATTAAGGAGCTCGAAGTTCTTCGCCATCTCGACCCCGAACAACTTTATACGGCTTGATACAGGCCTAGAAAATCCGATAAAAATTTAGGAGAATAAGAAATGACAAATTTGTCGAATCAGTTTGGTATTACAATGCGAAACTTCCAGCGTTTTCCCGATCAGCCCGATGCACAAGACTTGGTTGATTTTGGAGTCCGAATGGAAGAATTAGGGTTTGATTCACTTTGGGTCTGGGATCATATACTGCTCGGAGTTTCACCACATTTTCCGATTATTGATTCATTGACAGTGCTAACAGCTGTAGCCGCACGCACCAGTAAAATTAAACTGGGTACGGGTATTCTGGTATTACCATTACGTAACCCTGTATTGCTGGCCAAACAACTTGCCAGTATGGATCAATTGTCTAATGGACGCATGATTATGGGCATGGCCTCGGGCTGGTATAAACGAGAGTTTGATAATGTCGGTGTACCGTACAAGGAGCGTGGTAAAATTATGGATGAGAGCCTAGAAATCATGTCCCGTCTCTGGACGGAGGACATAGTAAATGGCGACTGGGCTCATTTTAATCTTGATGGTGCAGTTATGTTTCCGAAACCTGTACAGTCGCCACGAATGCCTATCCTGATTGGTGGTTATGTGGACCGGGTTTTGAAACGAGCCGCTGTTGACGGCGATGGATGGCTTACATATTTCTACACACCAGAGGGATTTACCAAGTCTTGGAACAAGGTCCTTGGTTTTGCAGAAGCAGCTGGTAAAGATCCATCAACGTTGATGAATTGCAATCAGTTGCCCATCATGGTCGGAGAATCTCGCGCCAAAGTTGAGGCGCCAATGATGGAGTGGCTCAATTCTGAATGGGATTTCGCATCCTGGAGTGATTCAACCACGGATAGTGCGATCATGGGAACAGTTGATGATTGTGTTGAACAGCTTCAAGCGCATATAGATGTTGGTGTACAGAAAATTATCTTTGTGCCCTATAAGTACGAAGCTGAACAGGTCGAAATCATCGCCAAAGAAATACTACCACGACTGAGAACCTAAAGGCGATATCTGGCTGGCTCCGGAATACTTTTCCGGTGTCTCCAGCTGGTAATACGAGATTAAAATTAGCTTGATCATTAGAAAGTTAAACGAGTTTTTTAGCTTGTCAATGCATCTCTGAGGGTTAAAACCATCCTAATATTATGTGTCTGATGATTATAATATGTAATACCATAATCTATGGTGTTTTCCATCTTGAATACCATTCCATTTCTTTG
>Ga0115004_10000786_pt1 | contig 25039 bp, 14 predicted proteins | sample ArcticOcean_MG_C_10_FD_88737 | JGI IMG/M metagenome (GOLD analysis project Ga0115004, IMG submission 88737) | Marine microbial communities from western Arctic Ocean - ArcticOcean_MG_CB11_90 | ecosystem: Environmental > Aquatic > Marine > Oceanic | place: Arctic Ocean: Canada Basin | collected... | reverse complement strand
ATATTATTACTTTCTAAGTTTATATAAGCTGTAGCAGTGTGAGGAAATAAACGTTTCTCGTACTTTTGAATTATCACATCTATTTCTTATTTTCTTTTTAAGCCAGCATCCATCAGCCATCATCAGCTGTCAGCAGCCGTCAGCAGCCATCAGCAGCACTGTTTTTTTTTACTTACCAGTACTTATTATTATTTGAAGCAACCAAATCAATATCGCACTTAGTACGTAATAATAACGCGCGCTTAATAAAATGGTCTGTATTAGATCTGCGACCGTTGATGATTTACAAGCAATGCAACAGTGTAATTTAATGTGCTTACCAGAGAATTATCAAATGAAATATTACGTCTATCACGGTACATATCACATATTATTATATTATTTTATAACATCATCAAAGCATCATCAAACATCGTCATCGTCGTTTTCGTGTGTACTCAATCTCCTTCCTCATCACGTTTATTCTTACGCGCGTTCTTCTTTTTTATATACTGACTTGACTCTCTCTCTTTTCTCCCTCTCTCTCACACATATCATAAACACAAACGTGAACATTATTATTACGAATAAACTCTGTTATGAAATCTTAGCCGTGTCTTGGCCTACGTTATTACACGTCGCAGAGGACCGTGGGAAGATCGTTGGATACGTTTTAGCCAAATTAGACGAAGAATCGAACGAAATAGCAAAAGGGCACATCACTTCTTTATCGGTTTTAAGGACGCATAGAAAATTAGGGATCGCGGCTAAATTAATGATCGCAGCGAACGATGCTCTAATGACCACGTACAAGACCATATCATGTTCTCTACACGTTAGAGTATCGAACAAGGCTGCTTTACATTTATATTGCGATACTTTAGGGTACGAGAACGTCGGCACCGAAGCAGCCTATTACGCGGATGGCGAAGACGCGCATAACATGCGCTTAACGTTTAAATATGGTTTGAAAGATCAAGGCACGACTGATGAGGAGATGAAAGTATTAGAACGATTAGGTTTATTAAATGTCAGTACGTTGTCGTGAATTAATAATATGAATAATGATAACAATAATAATTATCAGTACTAGTACTGATGTAGGTATATACATTTTCATAAATACGCGTGTATATACGAATAAGATGAAACATCGCCCACAAACTGACAAATTCACAAATACATACCGGTACCGACCAGTGTGACAAAAGAACAGACACAATTAAAGAAAACAAGCAATCTGCATTCAAAACTAGCGATAGTGATAATAATAATAATAATAATCAAAAATAATAAAAAATGTCCGCATTTGAAGAGTTCGGTATTGCCCCAGCTCTCATTCAAGCGATAGAAGAGCAGAACTGGTCCAGGGCTACTGCCGTGCAGGCCGAGGCCATGCCTCTTATCTTGACCGGCGGCGATTGTTTATGCGCCAGTGAGACGGGCAGTGGAAAGACTGGCGCGTTCGCTATTCCAGTCTTACAAATCGTACACGAATGCTTGAAAGAATTTGAAATGAATAATAATAAGAAGAAGGAAAATATTAATAATATTAATATTGATATTTTCGATAAAGAAGATGAGGAAGATGAAACCGCTAGAATGAAAATGATGAAAATGAGATTATCAGAAGTGGACAGAAACACACTTTTCGCGATAGAGATAGACAACGAAAGTAATAAAGATGGATTGAAAGCAGAGTGTAGAGCAAAACATGCTTGGGCTGGCTGTAGAGCAACGAAAGGGTTTTGTTCAACAACTAAGACGACTACGTCGAAAAGAAGAGGAACAAAAGTAGCGTACGAGTGCTCGATCATGGACGACGGGTTAGTACGCCTAGGATTTAGCTTTTTAAATGCTTCATTGGATGGTCTAGGGACAGATAAAATTTCGTGGGGTTATGGAGGGACTGGGAAGAAATCACACAACAAAAAGTTTGAAGATTATGGCTCAAAGTTTGGAAAAGGCGACGTCGTTACTTGTATGTTAGATTTAGACAAATGGGAGATTTCGTTCGCAATTAATGGGATAGAATTTCCAAAAGACAAATCTTGTGCGTTTAAATTAAATAATAATGATAATAATAGTAATGATAAGAAATCAAGAAAAGAAGAAACCGCAGACGTTTATTTCCCTGCATTTTGCGTGAAAGATGCAGAGATTGAAGTAAACTTTGGAAATACGCCTTTTAAATTTCCGGACGTTTTAAAAAGAAGCGGTTTCGTAACTTGCGAAGACGAATGCTCTGCTGATAATAAAAACGTCAAGACTTATGAAGAGGCGCTAAAAACATCGAAATCGCAACAACCACAAATCAATAATAATATAAACACTCCTGCGAGTAAAAAACCTTTGGCAATAATTTTAGAACCGGTGAGAGATTTGGCAGAACAAACGCAAGACGTTTTGATTTCGTTCAAGAAATATTTGAGGAATCCTGAAATTGAATGCGCTTTATTTACTGGCGGCGGCGGCGGAGATGAGAAACAACAACGAAAATGGTTAGCCGATGGATGCGATATAATCACGGGAACACCTAGTAAAATCGTCGATTTAGTCGAAAAAGGGTTAATCGACGTTTCAAACGTCAAGTTTTTCATTCTCGATGAAGCGGACCGTTTGTTGAGTATGGGAAATCAATCGGCAATTTTGAAACTTGCCGAGCAGTTGCACAAATTTAGCGGAAATGAAGTCGGTATCGATCGATTACAAACTTTAATGTTTTCTGCAACTTTGCATTCGCCGGAAATTTCGCGCCTCGCGGACAAGCTATGCGTAAATCCAACTTGGGTAGATTTAAAAGGAAGAGAAGCGGTTATTCCAGATTCTATTCATCACGCGTGCATACGCATAGATCCAACAAATTTTGTAGACAAAGACGATGATAAAATTAGCGCTCTTAAGGCGCTCGTTCCCACCGACGGTGTCCACGTATTCGATGGCGACATTAGCGATGACGTGAAATCAAAGTTATCTCAAGCGGTTAAAAAGCTAAAACCTTGCATTCTGAAAGAGCTAATTGATACGCATTTGATACGAAAGTGCATGATTTTTTGCCGCACGAATTTTGATTGCGATAATTTAGCTGAATTTTTTGACAAGTGCGGTTATGATAACGCTAAAAAATATCAAACCGGAGCATATTCTTGCGCAGTCTTGGGTGGAGCAAAATCGATGGATGATCGCAGAGCGAATTTAACCGCTTTCAAATCTGGTGAAATCAAGTTTCTCATTTGTACCGATGTAGCTGCTCGAGGTTTAGATATTAGCGGTCTTCCGTTCGTGATTAATATGACTTTACCGGATCGCAGCGAAGATTACGTACACCGAATCGGTCGTGTCGGCCGCGCTGACTCCATGGGATTGGCAATCTCACTCGTTGCCGCTAATTGCGAAGAGAAAGTATGGTTTTGCACAAAAAAGGGATACAAACCGTGGCTTAATCCGACTGCACAAGACGTGAAATTAAACAAGCAAGGCGGACATACGACTTGGTTAGATGAATCGCATGCGCTCACTGCAATTGAACGTAAATTAGGCAATACGACGGTCGAAGCTCTCGGCGATAATTATGCAATACCGGAGCATTTTGGGACGATTGATCAATACGGCAAGACTAAAAAAATAAGCGTGGCAATAGACGAGGAACAAGTTCAAAGATTAGAAATGTACGCGCCGAATGTGCGCGCATTGGCTGATTTAGAAGCTGAAGTTTCGGTGAGTTACTGGAATTTAAAGCGCAAGTTTAATCAATTGTGATTTAAAACATAAATAAATAAGCGACTACTGTACGTACATAAAGTATAAATGATTTCGACTATCTATGGAAGCATCGGTCTAGTGCGCTTTCTCGGTACTCGCTGAGGCGCAGGAGGAGCAATTTTCTTGTTAATATCAGTCAAAAACTTATCCCTTTCTTCCTTTGAATACGATTGCCCTCCCTTTTCCATGTGCCGTTTTTCTTTCTCCAGGAGCATAGATCTCGCTAAACAATAATGAGGCATCGGGCTCTTCTCCCACGCTATTCTTCCTTCTTTCGTGGCTTCTTCACCGTAAAAATCATACCTCTCTTTCATGCATTTTTTGCACTCGTTTGGATTATCCGTGTGACATTCCTCGATGCATGGTTCTTTAAAAGAAGCCAAATTATGTTTAACAAATCTTTGAAACATCAACCATTCGGCTTCATCTCTTTCGCCATATGGTTGAGGACACCTGTTGTGATAATGGTATGGAACACCTTGTGCCTCCGAAATTTGCATGCCGTATAATTTTATTTCCGTGCACACGTTAACGGCAAAGATCAAACCAGTCCAACCACTCGTTGGCGTATAATCGCCGGCGTTGAAACCTTTCGGCAAGTTGTTGAACGAATTAGACAACTGATATGCCATTTCGCCGACATAATTCACAAAAGTAGATGATAAGAGGTAAAACTTCTCCTCTCTACCTTTTTCTGATCTTCGCTTGATGTAATCCTCTAAAGCGCCGGCGCCGCGCATGTTCCACAATATCATTTCATCTTTCGTTTCCCTAAAATCTAACCATTTCGAATTCACCAATCTAAATGTCGTTTTCGTACCTACGCGCTTTTCTAATCCTTTCGTTGGCGCTCCGTTGAATCTAATGACGACGTCGTGCGAATCAATCTCTTTCCCATTTTGTCCATACGCCAACATACCCGAGTTCCCGACGACTGCGCAACTTTTGTAAGGCTTTTTAGAGACGACGTCTCTCGAAGGGATCCCCGCTAGTTCGACTGATTTGCACGTACCAATAACACGCATCGGTGGCGTTTTCCCTGGTAAAAAGACTTTAATGTTCCCATCTTCGCAAGTTTTACGAAGTTGTTCTTTATTCGTCGTAAAATCGCCTTCGAATTGTAAAGGCAACTCAGTCTTCCTTTCCGAAGAGAGTTTCTCCGTGAGCTTACTTTTCGAGGAGAATATACTTATCGGCCCTTCTTGACATTGTTTCCCACTCCATAATCTTAAACATTGACATTTATTATTTACTATTAAACCTCTTCCTTTGTTGCAATTTTGATTATTATTATTTTGATTATTATTATTGTTATCATCATCGTTGTCGTTGTTCTCTACAATTTCTTCGTTATCCTCATCATCTGTCTCAATATCTCGTTCACCATAACTCTTTGCTATTGAAGTTCTGTGTTGCATGTTATCATTATCATTATCAATGTTGTTGTTGTTATTATTATTATTATATGACGATGATATTCTATGATGATAGCGTTGCTCATTATCATTAATATTATTAAGGTGTTGTTGTCCTTGTCGTCGTCGTCGTTGTTGTTGTTGATCTCTATCGTCGTTATTTCGATGATGTTGATGATGGTAAACGAGAGGGGCTAATAAGGAGACGAAGGCGAGAAGGATTATGAACCTCCTCGTTCTCTTCGCCTCCCTTTTGTTATACTGTAAACTATTCGTCATCACGGTCATGTACAACGAAGTTAATTAATTAATTAATAAATATATGTGGTATTGTACAATAATAATAATAATAATAATAATAATAATAAACCTTGCTGAAACGCGTATTGCTATGAATATGATGAGAGCAGGTTTTTGTGGAGAAGACCAATAACACGAATAATAATCACTATGTTTCGCGACAACCGAAGAACCAATGAGATAAAAAATATATTAGTACACAAGAAATTCCTCCTCTGCTTCCTCAAATTTCTCTCTCTTGTCCAGAAATAACCTCTTCGCTTTTAAGAGCATTGGACTCGATGTAAAAGCATCGGTTGAGAAAATATAGCACTTGTTTGCCAACAAATTTTCTAAAAACTCTGAAGGCAGTAAGTCTAAATCGGCTCCGAACTGTGCCGCGGCCGTTAAACCTTCGTGCTTTGATAGTACTGACGAGTTCCAAAACTTTGATAAATGCCTCGATCCACTATCGCAAGCTATTGTACAAATCACTTTTCCTTCACCTAAATCTTTCGCCAACATCACCGCTGCGCATAAATTTACGGCACTCGAACTTCCAAGAAAAACCCCATCGCGAGCACATAACCATCTGGACATTGCTACTGCTTGAGCATCCGTGACTTGATAAGCACCAGATAGCTTTGCTTTTGCTATTTCGGGTTCTAAAACTAAAGCGTTATTTTTTGTTATTCTGTTTATGCCAACGCCTTCTGTTATAGTATCGTAAGGGTTTCTTTTCCTCGTTCCTTCGCGCTCGACTGTTGAAAACATGACGCCTCTGGTGACTTTGTTATATATTCCAGACCCTTGCGGATCTGCAGCGTAACATTTAATTCTAGGATTCATTTTTTGTAAATAAGCAGCGCAGCCAGCTAAGGTACCTCCAGTACCAGAAGCGCAAATGAAAGCGTCCAAGATATTTCCACCACCTTTTTCATCGAACGTTTGCTCATAAATTTCTTTCCCCGTCCCGTTATAATGCGCTCTAAAATTGGCTAAATTTTCAAACTGATCTGCGAAATACCCAGCACCTTCTCCATTCAATTTGTTCATCTCTTCCGCTCTATTCTTTGCAATGTTCACGAAATGTTCTTCGTTTGTAATGGATACAGGTCTCACGCGTTCGACCGTTGCTCCGTATGCGATGACTTGCGCAGATTTCTCCATAGCCGCGTCGTCTGGCATTACAACGTGGCAATTTAAGCCTAGAACAGATGCGACCATGGCTAACGATACACCAGTAGATCCAGCCGTGCCTTCTGTGATTAACCCGTTCGCGTTTAGTTTTTTTCTCTCAATCGCTTCTTTAATGATTTGTAAAGCTACTCTGTCTTTGACTGACCCTCCTGGGTTCAAATACTCGCATTTAATGAAAATAGTACATCCAGTTAATTTTGATAACGATTCTATTTTCATTAAAGGGGTGTTTCCAATTTGATCTAAAACAGATTTATGTATTTTTCTTCTTCTCATTAGTTTATTCGTATCATTCATATTATTATTCGTATTATTAGTGTTCGTCGTTGCTGCTTGTTCAGAGTAATTTGTTGATGACTGTGATGTTTTCGTTACTGATAGTATTCTTTGAATGTAGTATAAAGATAGAACTATGGATGAACCAGTTATGATTAAATTGATTGTTGTTGATGATGATGTTGATGTTGTTGTTGACTCATTACTATGTATGCGTTGTCCAAACATGTATTATAACAATATTGTACCCGTCTTCATTTCCGGTCCTATTCATGCAGTGACAACAATTGAACAATAAGCAGCAAGCACTGTCGAGTTATCAGCCGGTCAGCAGCGGTGTCAGTTGACATCACACAGGCACAGGGTAAAGTTCAAAGTTTCAAAATAACGGTTCTTCAGTGCATTAGCATTAGGGGTTTGCTTCAAATCTTTATTATTAAATAGTCCGCGTTGTTGCGTTCGCGAGCGCGAATAGAACATAAAAACATATAAATATACATGAATGTATACACAAGCGTACTCTTATAGTTCTTTTTCTTCTTCTTCTTCGAAAATATTACTTAACAATAAAAGAAGTAGTGATAGAAAAAATAGGTTTATTATTGCTTCATCAATAACTACTTCATCACAACAACAACAACAACAACAACAACAACAACGTCGATTTTGTTCTTCATCGACGACTATAATAAGAAGAACAGAGAATAATAATAATAATAATAACCATTATTCTTCTTGTTCTTCTTCGACACGAGCGAAACATTCATCATTAATAATAACTCGCGCTACTGCTGCTTCTTCTGATAATAATAATAGTAAGAAGAAGAAAGAAAAAGAAATCAATAAGATGTACGATTTTTGCGTAACGTTCCCTTGGGCAATGATCGTTGGAGGATCGGGAATCAGTGGGTACATCTTGAAACGCTCAATACCTTCGCTCATATCGGGCTTAATCTTAGCCATCTTGCTCTCAATATCGGGGGCGAAGAGTCTACAGAAATGGAAAGAGAACGACCATACACGAAAATATACGTTCATTTCGTTGATTGTAACCGCGCAAGTTTTGGGCATAATGGCTCCTAAATATATCTTACGCGGAGGCGCGTTCTTCCCAGCCGGATTATTAACGTGGACCGGGGGCATAGTATCAATCTATTACGTATGGCTACTGATCATTGGTGGAAACAAGGCGTTATTAAATAATAATAATAATAATAATAACAAAAATAAATAAATATCTACGCACAAGTAGGTAAACTAAACTTCCTGCTGCTGCTTCGTCGAGATCATCGAGTCGAGATCTTGACGAACAGGGAATGAAAGTTTTCGGTACGGTACGTACTGTATTGAATGCGAGAGCGAACAATAAAGCATACTATGATTAAATAATAAGAATAATAAGAATAATAAGAATATAAATATAAAGAATATAATATATACTACAACATACATAATACTAGTACACACGAGAATACTATTAATGACTACATAATAATACTACCGCGTTCGACTCGATGCGAATATGAATTGATTCAAGTCTAACGTAACAGAATCTTTCTTCTCGACATCGAATTGATTAAAAACCTTTTTTGCTGACATGAGAAACAAGACGAGAGCTACGTATTGGTCCACGCCTAGCACGTTTTCCCTGGAAGGATCGAATGTTTTGCACGCTTCTTCCACAGCTCTCACGTCTAACATTCGGAACCCGCTTTCTGTTAGCGCTTTGAACACATCACATTTTCGTAACTTATTATTCTGCGAATTCTTTGAAGAATATTTAGCGAATACGTTCTGTGTTTGATGTAAAAATCGTGAGAGCTGTTTATATTCCTCGAGGTCGAGATCGCCTTGGTTCCTTATCGAATGCATTTTCACCATCAAAGCGATCGTTTGTAACGAAAACAACAACTTCCCATGCTCTCCTAAAGCCCTTTGTAGTTCGTGAGGTGTTATTAAGCCAGATCTGTCCGTATCGATCGTCTTGAAGCTCTCACGCATGAAGAAATCGTCATCATCATCACAGTTTGAGTTTCGCATGATAATAGAATAATAGAACAATAGAATAATAGAATACTATATACTAACAGTACTACTACTTTGTTTATAATGATAATAATGATAATATAATATTTTGATACACTACTGGTATGGTTTTGGTATACCTTATTACGTAATATGTCGTTTTTTGTGAGTCCTTATTCGTGTTATTACAGTGTTGTGTCGAAAAAGGTCCTTTTTAAAGGTGCCCTTTGATGACACTTCATAAAACTTTCGTTCGACGCAGCATGATCTATTTTTTATATACATACAAGTATATCATATAAATACAAATTGTATTAATACTAATACACTACGTACATGTACCTATCGCTACACTAATAAGAAACAGGGAGAAGAAGAGTCTTCACTTTTTCGGTCTTCATCGCTCGCCACCATTTGGGCACTAAGCGTGACTACTTGCCGAAGCGAAGGGTGCACGAAATCATCACAGCGACAGTTGATAAACTCACTACAAATCTTTGAGAATGATTCTTTCACTACTGCTGCAGTTGACGAATCCGCCGCCGCCGCCGCCGCCGCCGACGATAACATCCAGACGGCAATAAAATTCAGCGTTACATACAGAAACGCATCGGCGTCTTCATTCACGCAAGTAATAACATTGACGTTCTCACTCTTCATTGTATTGCAAAAGCGCTCGAGATTTCGGACGCATCCTTCGTACGAAATACCCACCTCCTTCAACGCACTAGAGATGAATGGTATATTGTTGTCTTCATAAATTGCTTGCATTGCCATTTGTGCCAGGAGCATCTTTTCCTTTCTCGGATGTTCCTCCTTGTCAAATAGTTTTTGCTGCTTGCTGCTCTTGGTGTTGTTGTTGTTATTGTCGCTCTTTTTGTATTTCATCTGCAAAAACAATAACGAAGTTGTCATATTAGTATTAGAGCTCTCGCAAACTTCTTCCAAAAGCTTCGCGAAAAAGCTCGCCACCGACGACGAGGCTGATTTCGTTGTTCTGGTATTTTTCAGAACTGCAGAAAAAAAACGATTTAAAACATACTCCGTTTGCGGTAATTCGTATACAGTTAATGATGTTGTTAATGATTTACTATCAATTGCAGAGATGACAGCTCTGCACGCAGATATGCGAACGTCTTCATCTTCATCCTCTAATAGTCTCAAAGTTATCGGTAATAATGATACCCAAATATGAGTGTAAGCAAATACCGCCGGCCGTGGTTGATCTTCATCATCGTCATCATGCTCTCGCAATATATTAGTTAAAAGTTCAGAGTAACTTAAAGCATCGGCCACTGCACTGCGAACATCTGCAGATGCCGATTCCCAATCTAAAGTTGCAAAGTCGAGCATTTTTATAAACTCGCAAATGTTAGCGTACAACGTTTCCTCCCTTGCCGCAGACGATTTTTTCATTTGGACAGATATTGCGACGCCCCACGTTCTCATCGCCTCAACTCGACATTCTTCGTTACGTTGAATATCTTTGGTGGATAAATTGCAAAGCATTTGTAACTCTTCGTTTGTTGTTGTTTTTCGTGTTGTCGTCATCGTCAGTAATCCATAATCTATGTTTAAATAATTGATCTTGATTAAACGCCCTAAAAGCCGCAAGGCGAGTTTTAGAGATATATGCGAACAATCACATCCACCAAGCATATCACGATCAAATTCATGAAATATGTATGACCAGACTGTCGTGTAAAGTAATGTGATGTTCTTCGCAATGACACGCGTGTCTGAAAATGCATAACTAAGAAGAGCGTCAAGGAGTGCATCTTTCGCTTCATAAGGTAAATAGTCATTTTCAGTCAATATTTTGCATATCGAGCACATGCCTTCCTCACTTCCGATGTTCTCATCAACAAATCGTCTTACGATTACAGATGCTAAAACACTCAATCCAGGTTCACTTATATGTCTTTTTTTGAGGAAATTACACATTACAATCGATGAAGTATTTGAATCCACAACTTCAAGAAGTGCAGACGGTAACGCAGATTGACGAGACGAGGAGCTACACGTCACAATTCCGCTCAGTTTGAGAGTCATAATCGCGCACTCGAGCCATGTTGATGATAGTAATGCTGGTACCTTTGTCGCATTATCATCGCCATACATATCAGCTTTCGAGAGATGACAAGATTGTAAAAGTCCACGCATGGCGCATTGTATAATTTCCAAAGTGACCGTGGACGACGCGTTTCCTCCCTTTTTGCACATATTTTTACTATTTTCATCGAGTAATAATATATCGAGAATACGTAAAAGTCTCAAGAGCGAACCGTGAGAGCGATTTGAGTATCCTTCCGAGTAAGTTGCTTCATCGAGTGCGCGTGTTATTATACGCGAACGCTCAAATGGTCGTGCGACGATTGCAATGGCAGTCGCGCATCTATCCCGAATTGACATATACTTCGATGACGAGCATGCTTCCAAATGATCAACGAATATAGAAGGATCGAACAAAGATATATTGATATCATTATTGATATTAACCTTCAAGCGTATTAAAATAGCCAAAATAGCATTCAAAGATGGGCGAAGCTCTGTTTCGCGATGTTCATCATCGTAAGTTTCATTTCTTTCATCCATCGCTGAAAGCTCTAGTTCGCTATTGAAAAACGTATGCAAAGATGGATACTTTGCAAAAAAATCGTTCGCGTGCAATGCTTTCGATTGAGACTTTACACTAGTACTATTCTCCAAATAATTATCAGAGTTTGCGATACCGGTTAATTTTTGGACTAGCGACGAGAAACAGAGCGTCGCCGCGTTTCGTACTTCCCACTGCGACGTTATACTCATTTTATTTATACAAAGCTCGACCCCTTTTGCGGCATAAATACTCGTCTCGAGAGATAATTCGCGATCTTTAAATATAACTCGAAGCACGTTAAAGGCGTGTATTTGTGTAGAGAAGAACTCTTCGTCATTATCTTTCTTGTCCATTTCGAGCACTTTAAAAAGCTCCGTGACTGCATATTTCAGCATCGGTCGCATGGATGAACTTTTCTCCGAAAGTAGAAGAGCCAAAAACGCGAAAGGTATCCCAGCAGAACGTCGAACGCGATCTTTAACGCTCAATTTCGATTTATTTACGATTTCTTGGTTTATCAAAATAGTAAGCCAATGCATAGGTAAATCTGAAAGATTCTTTCCCGACTCCGGCTGATGCGTATTAATGTTTGTTATATTACGATCATCAAGGAGTCGCTCGCACAACGCAGTGAGACCAATTCGAGTTTTATCGATAGCACCGGCATGTTTGACTTCTAATATAACCGAAATTAAATGTGCTCCTAACTTTTGTAAGGCTTCATTGGAAAGAAATTCTGTTTGTTTTGTTTTCGATGCAAGCGTACCCACGACTAAACCAACCTCTTTAATTGTTAGCCACGATGCAGTAACGATCGTCTGCGCGTCTGGAGAAAGACAACTGTCATTATAATCACCATCATTATCATCATCGTCGCCTAACATGCAGTGTGCGAAACTATTATTTGGATTAGATACTTCAGAAGCGGAGACCCCTAGCATATGAGGCGTTGAGATGTTTTCGCGAGCCAGCAAAGTGACTCGAATAATCAAATCAACAAGTTTATCGAACGTTATCTTCATATCGTTGTCGTTATCTGATTTCTTTATCGAGCTGAACTCGAGTTCATCTAGCGCATACCTGTATTGTTTTGGGAAATAAAGTACATATAAAGTGAGTTGAGTAAAACAAAAACGTTCCAGAACGTTCGTGCAAACATAAAAAATATCTTTAAAAAACTTAACAAAACTGAACAGCTCAGTCCTGGCCAGGGTATATTATGGTTCGATTCAGCCGAGCTTTGACATCAAAATAAGTACAGGAGAGGGAGCTATGGTTCTTCATCGCCGTTCAGTAGAATTTCCTTAAAATATTATTTTTTGATTTCGTTGTACTTCACTTCCGCGAGCAGCGTGCAAAATATATGAAAACGAAAACAAAAATTCTCACCTTGTAAGGAGCAGAGGTCCATGAGCTAGCGATTGTTTACACGCAGCGAGGACGTCATTACTTGCCTGGTTCAACTGCACTTCTATGAAATCAGCCAAAGTTTCTGTGAAGAAGAAGGAGAAGAAGTTAATTTATAAATATTACGAGCGAGCGGGTTGCAGTAATCCGCCATCTCTAGAGGCTATAACGTAAATAAGAGGAAGAAAAATTCAAGAGTAGTTCTCAGGCTGACGTGCAAAGTTTCATAGCACACTAAATTGGTAGCGCACTCATACAGTACTAGCAATGTAGTCGACATCACTGAACTACGCTTGAATAAAACTTTTCTTAAAAAAAGCACATCATTACAAAGGTTGGTAAAAAAAAATCAAAACGCGCTGCGCTCGGAAAAAACATCTCTCTCGCACTTACCTAATAATAAAGAAATCGCGGAAGACGCGGAAGATTTCTTATCAGCAATACCGAGATCATCAGTCATCATTGAAACGACTGATACTTCAGGAACAAGTGTAATGCTCCAATTCAACTCTAAAACATATTTGCGTATCCACAAACGCACTTGTAAAGCGGCTGCGTCTGATTCTTTCACCATCGGCGATAGAATCATCGCCTTTGCCCAAGTCAAATGTTTGCACAGCGCTGAGCTGGTTTCGATGCCAGTTAAAGGAGACGGGAGAGCGCTCAATAAATCAAAGGCAGACTTTCTCAGTCTATCCCAGGAATCCATCGAGGCTTTGAGTAAAACTCCAATAGTATCTTTATTATGTAAAAGCTCTTCTGAAATTACTTTTGCGTATGCATCGTCGACCCCTGCTGCTGCAGAAGATTTTTCAACCGACAACATTACATTTCGAGCGCAAGTTAAAATTTCAATCGCGGTAGCCTTGCGTTCGTACGGAGCAGATGGATACAAGCCGTGTACGCTTTTTTTCAAAAGCCATCTTGTAAATTCTATTAATCTATTTTTGTGCTCGTCGTCGTTGTATTTATTTCGAATTAAACCAAAATTAATTCTTTCGAATAGACGCGATATCGCAGTTCGCAGCGAATTCATTTGCGCCGAAGTTTCACTATTTCATTTTGGATATATATAATTTTGAGCGAGAGACGGTTAGTTTTTATACGTACACGAGAGTATCCAAACACTAATATAATCTTATAAATAATAATAAAAGAGCGCTCAGAATGAGTAGGAGGTTAAGTTGCCACAGAGAAGACGCAATCCAAAGATTTCGTCAATCGGCCGTCTTAACGGAAAGTTCTTCGTCACAGCGCTCGAGACAAAGAGAATCAAGAGAGAGAGAATAAAGTAAAATAAAATAAAATGAACGTTTCACGATAGAGAAAACAAAAAACGAAAACGTACCCTCGCATATGATGCGGTAATATACGCTTCAAAAGATTCAATTCATCAACTCCTGGAAGCGTTTGGGAGCTTCCTTTGCCTTCCCAGCAAAGTAGTTCCATCGCATCTGTGCGAGCTATTACACAGGAACTCAGAGCTGCTATTTCAATCATCGAGTGCGGGACATCAAAATATTTTATATCATCATCATCGGTATCTTTGGCAACCGCGTTGTTATCGAATTTCAGTTGTTCCTTTCTCTTGTTCTTCCGCCGCTCTTTCTTGTTATTGATGCTTTTAACAACTTGGCTTTGAATTCGTCCAAATATATTTGGATCACAAAGTTGCGCGTTTCGAGCTGCTCTAGTGACTGTAACAATTGCACTCGCTTTGAGATGTAAACTAATCTTTGCGTCGTCGTTGCCATAATCCCAAATTTTTGTCAGCAAGTCAGCGGCGAGAGTTGAATCTCCACCATACTCTTCCTGAAAAGCAATAGGGAGAGCGTGAGTGGCGACGTTTCGCCGTCTCTTTCCATCGAATTGAAGTAAATATGGAATCAACGCATCGAACCACCAACTTTTAAAAGACGAATTATCATCTGTTCGATGAAACGATTTCGAAAGTTCAATAAGAAACCAAGACGCAGCTGGACCGAGCGAATCATCCTTTGACATAGCTTCTAAAATATCTATCAGGATCGTCGCTCGCATTTTGATTATAGCGTGTGCCCCAAGTCGTTTGGTTAGAGATGAAAGTGGTTTGAATCTTGATTTCTTTGCGCCATTTGCTGCGTTCACAAAAGTGACGTTTAAAATATTTTGAGCAGTTTCCAGACCCCAACGAATGCCTCGCTCGTTGTAATTTTTCTCCTCTCGAGATTTTGAGCCAATTGCACAATCACAAAGCTTGTCAAATGCATTCGCAATTTCTCTCGTTGTTGATGCAGTGATGTTGATATCATCCCATCGAGTAAGTAACGCATTCGATATGCGCTTCAAAACTGGGAGAAAAGAATCGTCTAAAGAAAGAATGCTTACATACTCCTCCTCTTCATTGATGTTATTATTATTCAAGAGAACACAATCTGCAGCGGTAAGCTTCTCTAATAAAGTTGTGATTGCATTTACAGCGTGAAATATTGCGTGTGGATCTTCGCAATGATCCAAAATATTCAGCAAAATTGGAAAGAATCCATCTCGAGCGAGCTGCAGAGGAGTTGTCGACAAAAATAACACTTCCGGAGTGAGAGCGGCAACAACTCCTCGTATAAGATGTGCGAGCGCAAGATTCGATAACATTTCAACGCGCTTTCGAAACTCTAAAGAGATTTTATTACTTTCCCGTTCCTCGCCGCTCTTTTCTTGATTAAATCCAAAACCTTCTGACATTATTTGAAAATTTTCATCGCCGTCGTTACTTGATGCTACTAAGTGCGTTACCAAAGCTGAACCGACTGATGTCCCTCCAAAAATATTGATTTCTAAAGCATCGAAAAGCGTATGTAATAATACATTATTTATAACAGTATCACTATCGCGCGGACAGTAATCTCGCAACATTCTTTGCGTCAGAGTTCCAACATCAGAACATGCCGTGACGTTTGATACGTTTTTCCCGCAGCTAATATCACTTATTACAGTTTCAAAAACCCATTTGCATTGTTTTAGAATCAAATCTGCGTTTGATACGAGCGTGATGTTGAATATTGTATCGTCATTTTGTGTTTGTGACGACGTTCTTCGTTCTTTTCCTGCGCAGAACGATAGAAGCGTTGATATTGCCTGGATTGATTCTAAAGCAACGTCCGTAGTAGCGCTTGTCATTGTATTGAAAAAGTTACTCAAATGTTTTCTCGCTTCTTCCGAGAATATAATCGAAATCTTCTTCTTCTTCTCCTTTGATGATGATTGTTTTGTGTTTTCGGAGAATCGAGTGAGCCCTGCGAGGATGGAATCATGTAGCAGCGCCTCAAAATTAAAACGTTCACTTGCACACGCGTCATTCAGCATAAGCGCCTGCGAAGATGACCAATATAAAGCAGAAAGTGCTTTGATTAAAATAAAGCATTCGCTGTCATCATTTACATCTTCTTCTTCTTCTTCAATAATAATATTATTATAATTATTATTTGTTGAAACCAAAAGTAGTATGCGTTCAATTTCTTTCGAACACTCTTTCTTCTGATTGATTATTGTTATCACTATTATTCGTATAATTTCTTCAACAGATGTTGACGATGATGTTGATGATTCGTTCTTCTTCTTGTTATTAAAACTCAAAGTAGTGTTTACATTATTATTATTATTATTATTATTATTACTCAAACGACGACGACGAGAAGCACGTTCGGCTTGCAAACCGATGGGCATTATAGAAATCTTTGATCGATTTCTCACTGTAAACTCTACCGCATCATCATCATAATCATCATAATCTTATTCTTGTCTTTGTTTTTTGAGGAACTGATGATGGCTGGCCTTGCAAGATGTGGCGGCTAAAGGTCCATATCTGACAGTCTGATGCATTCATCATCAGCAAAATATATAAAATAAAAGAGAGGCCTTCAAGGCGAAAAGGCAAGTGCATAGGACGCAACACCTCTATTTCCATATGTAATAAATAAAATAATCTAATCTAATCTAAGACATAAGCTGAAATATAAGTCGATGTATCAGCTACGACGATTATATCGTCCAACGTACTCGCTTTTAAAGTATTCACTTTCCTCTTATGCTCTATCGTCTCTAAAACGCCGCCGGTGTTCAAAACCTTTCTAGCGCTCTCATCGAGTTCGAGAGTCCAATCCCATAGAATGATTTTCCCATCTAAACCGCCAGATATAATCTTATTCCCAAAATATCGAGGTAAAAATTCGGCGTACGAACACGTATGCGTGTGCCCAAAACGCGACCCATCGTCGTTCATTGCTTCACCCAGGTGAATCGCTGAAAAATTTCTTAAGGGCGTTTGACCTCCTGCACCGTTATTAACGTTGTTCTTGTTTCCTTTTTTCTTTTGTTGCGATGATGATGGAATATCTTTTCGATCTAAATCTAAAACTGAAACCACGCCATCGCCTCTGGCAACGACACAAAGCCTTTTCATGCCATTTTCATGAACGGCCCATCTTTCGTCCCAACATTTCATGGAATTTATATATGGCGGGTTAAACGCCATATCTAAAACGTTATAATTCTTCTTATTTTTATTATCGATTTCAGTCCTAGCCGATTGTACTTCTTTTATTTTCCACGCGCTTACTTCTTTGTTTTTACGATTGATATCCCATTTCTTCACAGTTAAATCATATCCGGCAGAGATGACTTCTTCAGGTTTATGCCCACGAAAGCTCACAGCGGTTGCGCATCCGCTCGTTTCCGTTCCATGGGCGTTTTTAAAAATTTGAACGAGATCAAACTCTTCTTTTTCTTTCGCATTTATATCTTCTGTATCATCTTCGTTCTTCTTCTTTGTTGTATCTAATACAAGTAAGCTAATGACCGTAACATCTCCACTATCATCCGCTATAGCCATTCGTTCTTGTTTTTGATCGATTGCTAAAGCGCTAATATCATCCAAGAACGTTCTCTGTTTAATTTTCGAAGTTGTTGAAGCAGTTTTCGAGGAAGAAGAAGAAGAAGAAGAAGAACTTATTTTGCGCATATCGTGCTTCTCTAACGAAGGACCTCGAGCGAAATATATGTATCGATAATCATTATTATTATTATTATTAGAATCATTATCAAATAAACAGGCTCCAATTTCATTATTATTATTATTATTAATGTTAGAAGATAGTGAAACAATCATATTATTATTATTATTCTTTTGATTATCATTATTAGTCGTATTCTTTTGATTACTATTAGTAACCATCCGTAAGTCGTTAAAGAAGACTTCTCCATTTTCGGTTCCAGCGAGGACGAGGTCGTTCTTTCTGTCGATACATAATATATTACCCTTAATAATAGAACTATTATTACTATTACTATTACTATTAAGTTTGATTTTAATGCTCTCTCGTTTTTTACTATGCGACGAATTGTTCGTACAGTCGTGCATACTTCCTATATTTGCCGCGAACTTGTGTTTTGTGTTTTTTATTATAGCAGTAAGGCAGTATTACCGATTACGTTTTTGACTGCCGATGGTAGTATTTCAGTATTTGCGTTTTTATATAAATAACGGCTATACGTACTGCTTGTAAGTAGTAGTAGTAAAGATATACAAATACAATTTTAATGGTCATAATAAATTCATATTATTGTCTCATTTTCCTCTCGGGCGTCGTTCCTTTCAAATCGCGTTCGGGTTCGAAATCTTCTTTAAAGGATGAACCGCCCAATAAATCTCTGTAATCCAGTTGTTTATCGCCGTTAACATCCAAGAGCATAAACTTCTGCTTAATCTCATCTATATCTTTTGCATCTATTTTACCACCCGCTAATAACATCGCCACGAGAAAATCATATTCACTCGCGTATCCTTTCTTCCCACCGATATCGATCAACGTTTGCGCCGTGAGCTCAAAAGTCTCCAACGCCGCCGCATCCTCTAACGTTTGGTACAACGTATTCTTTGCAATTAAAGATAAAGAGTAAGTCACTAAACCGATTGAGCATAAACCGTATGCGCACGTGAACAGTCGTCCAGCATCCGTGACTGGATAAATATCTCCGTACCCAACAGTCGTCGTGGTAACGACGGCCCAATACACGGAATCCAAGTACGTATGTCCTTCAATGAAATGGAACGTAGCCGCTCCAAAGACGACAACCAAAAAAAGCATTCCAACCGCGTACCATAACGATTGCGATCTCATCTTTTGTACATCTTCCTCCACTTGCGATCTCGCTTGGTCCAGGTCGCCTCGTTTGAGCAAGTTTGGCTCCATATGATTGTCGCCGTCTTTTTTCTTTTGAGATTGAACGATTGCATTCCTTAACGTCCCTAAATCTTCCTCAATTTCTCTTCCTCGTTTCTCTTCAATAGTCTTTCTCACATCTTTAGCTTTGAATAAAAACCACATGGTCAATCTATCAAAGACTGAAGCGATTATCACGATCCCGGTGAATATTAAGACCATGATGTATATTTTACCTCCATCGCTTACCGGGTAGAAATCACCATATCCAATGGCCATGATCGTAATACATACGAAGTATAACGATTTAACGAAAGATCCATTGAAAGATGGTTCGTTCTTATCAGTCATCAAAATGAACACCGATAGGCCGATGTAGCAAGTGAATATTGGCAATGTCCAATCGATTACGAAATTCTCTAACATCGAACGTTCAGAACGTTTCTTCCGAGCGTTTAATCTCCATTTCGATAAGTGATCGGTTAACCTTCTTCGTCTTAAAGGAAATGTTTTTTTACTATTATCGTCGTCTTCGTTATCATCATTTAAAGATTGTGAAGACGTTCTCATTGTATACGGATCTTTTTGATTTGAAGTTGTTGTTGTCGTCCTCTCAGTGTTCTGTGGTGATGATGTCGTTCCATATGCTGTAGCAGTAGTGGTCTGTGTTCTGTTCGATACGATCGCACTATCTTCTCTTGGCAAAGAAGACATGTTTATGAATGTCTCTGTTCGATTGTTTTTTCCTCTCTTAATCTCTCTCTCTCTTATCTCTAATAATTAAACGCGCGAAGAAATTTTGATATATAGATTTGGAGATTATTCTCCGCGGCTCGTTTTTTTTGAGAAGCAGGCACAGCATCAGAGCATCAGATGTCAGAAGACCTCTCTCGTCTCTCACCACAGCAGTCTATTATAAGTAGTATGGCCATACGCCATATGCTTCAATCATCGTCAATAATAAAGAATAATAATAATCAATAATAATAATAATCAATAGTAATAATAAAGAATAATAAAGAATAATAATAATAATAATAATAATAATAATAATGATGATTAGTAATAATATTCACGTCTCTTGTTTCATCTTATTCCTATCTCTGGATGTTTTGAGATTCTACATATCATCATATAAAGGAGCTGACGCTTTATGGAAGTTACAAAGAAGAATAGAGATATTACAAAGAACGACGACACAAACTGACGACGACGACGACGACGACGACGACGATGATGATGTTGTTGTAGCAGCAACAGTAGATGACTATGATTTTAGTAATACTACAAATACAAATACAAATAATAAAGATCAACGAAAGACAGAATTGAAAGAGAAAGAGAAAGAATTAATAGAGAAACGAACGCCAGAGATGAAGATCAAAATGAGAATCACTCATTACCTTTCCTACGTAAAGTTATTCATAGCAATTTCGTTCATCGCATTTCAAAAGGGAAAACCAGTGTTCGAAGTACCGAAGGCGTTGGTATGGCCTTTAGGGAGATTTTTAGCGTTTCCATTCGGTAATGAATTCGAACAAGGACAAATCAGTGTCATTCCATGGGTTTGTTTGTCAGCCGTTTGTAGCGTACAACTCACGAATACAATCATCGGTCCATCGTCGTTACTCTTCATAAGGACGATTAGTTGTAAAAGTAGTAGTAGTAGTAGTAGTAGGACGACGACGACGAAGAAGAAGACGAGTAAGAAAAGAGATGATTAGAACTATATACATATACACATATCTATATATATATATATATAAATAGATATAGTAGTTATTCTTTCTCTTAAATCTCTCATATTCGTAAGTAGTTTGATAGTTTTAGTACAACATATTGATTAATCGAATCACCAAATGTTGTAATGTATCATCAAACTTTCGCGTTTTCTTTTCCCATCAGCAGCAAATCCATTCGCCGCCATAACACGGGCGACGGGAACGCGCGACTAAAATTAATCTAGTAATATATAAAATAATAATCTAATGGGATTTCAGAAACCAAACAGTAATAGTAAAAAGAAGAAATCTTCTTCGTCATCTTCGAAAGTGAAGATATCTTCGCAAACTCCTTTATTCGGTTCAATCGAAGACGGAGACTTAGAAGAGTTCGAGTTATGTTGTTCAGAACAGCAGAACATAAAAGAAGGAGGAAAGACTACTACTACTTCAATAATAGATGAAAGGAACAAAAATGGATGGACTGCGTTCATGCAAGCCGCGTTTAGTGATAGAGCCGAGTTCTTAAGAAGACTAATCTCTTTATGTCCCGAACAGTCATCAATTAAGGATTATATAAACTTAAAGTGCAAAGATGGCGATACAGCTTTACACTACGCGTGTTGCCAAGATTCGATCGAATGTATTGAAATATTAATAGAACATGGTGCAGATGTAACGATAAAGGATTTAGATGGCGAGACTTGTTCAGATGTTGCGAAACCAAAAGCGAAGAAATTGTTATTGTCGTTAGGACAAAAACAATCAACGAGCAAAACAACAACGACAGACGACGAAGCAGCAGCGATGGTTTTGTAAATGTAATAGACACGCGTTCTCTATCTAATACTAATAATAATAACATATAATTATATACTTCAACATTGTTTCGTTTCTTATTATCTATATGTACACTTTTCATTCTATGGTATTATATCGTCTACGTCTACGCACTACTCAAAATATAAACTCTCTCTAAAAGCAACAGTTGCGAAATCTGGGGAAGAAAGGTTCCTAATAATACTATTATTATTATTATTATTATCATTGTTATTTTGCGGCGCTTGTTCATCGAACTCTTCTGCTGAATGTGCGCCGCGAATTACTTTCCTTTTCGCTAATACAAACACAGATCGAGAATTCCAAACCATGCCCGATAAAATGATAATCATAAACGAAAGAATCAAATTTTCTCGCCTTCGCGCTTGTACTCGACTCTTTTCAAACTCTTTCAACGCACTCATCAAAGCGTGTTCAGTCTTTGTAAATCTGTCTGTTTGTTTCTCCGTTTCTTTCTCACATTTTGAGGCAGACTTTTCCATTCGTCGAGCGGCTTCGTTCAACGCATTGGATGAATTTGTCACCACAGAGGCAATTTCATCGATTTCTTTTCCTAGCTCATCTAACGCGCCAGCATATCGTTCATTCAAACTTTCAATGTAACGATCAAGCACGGACTGATTGAGTTCCAAATCTTTCACTTTCTGCGCCAACTTACGGAAAACATTTTCGGAGCCTTTCCCTCCCGCCGCCGCGGCAGCGACCGCCGCTTCAGGAATATCAACCGAAGACTTTGTTTGATTCGCCGAAGAAGAAGATGGTTTATTACCACTACCGCTACTACTACTAGAGCTCGTTGAAGAAGCATTCTTTGAAGACGAGTTTAACGACAACGTGTTATTTTTATTATTGGAATCAAGAGTACCTAACCCCGTAGACGACGACAAATTTTTCTCCGTCTTGTTTTCTCCCTCTACACCACCACCCCTATGAGCGTTAAAAATACCAAAATAATCAACAACTTCTTTTTCTTCGTCATTAAAAAAAGTTTCATTAAAAGAAAAAATTCGCTGTTGTTGTTGGTGTTGTTCTTGTTTGTCATTATTGGTTTTTGCTGCTGTTTTTATTGTTGTTGTCGCGTTCTTTGCCGATGAGTCTTTTTCAACCTTGGTCGAAGATGAGGAGGTTGATTTTGTAGCCGTGCCGTTATTTTGCGTGTGGCCATCGTTCACTAAGAGAGTTTGACTCAATTCCTTCTCTTTACTATCACTTTGAGTACTAGGAATGGTCAAATCATCATCATCATCATCATTGGTTACATTTTCCACTTTATCATCAATAACAACTTTTTTCGATTCTTTCTTCAAATGTAGTGCCGCCGCCTCCTCTGTCTCATCAGTTTCGCGGAACAATTGTTCTACTTCTTCCACTTCTTCTTGCAATCTTTCCATTTCTTCTCTGAGGGTTTCCTTTGCATCTTTCCCGTGCACGCGCAAAAGAGAAACCGTGCAAAAGTGATGAGAACCAAAATGCTGCAAAAAGCGAAGCTGGACGTATCTTACCCATTCATTCGAAGGAATAGAAAACTTTTGAGGTTCCCTCGTTCGCATAGCTTCGCACTTTGAGAGCTTTTTCCAACCGTCAGTATCGCTATGATGACCGTCGGTTCCCCAAATTTCGAATTCACGCATGCCCGAAGAATGAAATTCATAATCGGCGACGATAACTTGCGTTAAAGTTGCTTCCTCGGAGAGTTCTATAGTTACCCATTTGCTTTCTGCGTTGCAAGGAGAAATGTAATAAGAATCCATATCTTCCGAAAGCATTGCGGAAGCATGTTTTGCCTCTTTATTACTCGCAATGACCTTCGCCCCGTTCTTGATTGATGCTAAATTATACTTTTCTTGATCCTCCTTTGTGACTGGCTGAGGATGAATAATTTTATTTGCAATATCGTCATCATCATCATCGTCGTCATCGTCGTCGTCATCATCATCATCACCATTATCTTCTTTTTCTTCATCACCATATTTCCCGTTTTGACCTTCTTTTTTCTTTTCTAACGTAGTGGTAGTTGCTTGCGTGTTAATATCGCCCTCGCCTTCGTCTATTTTCTTATTCGTCGTCGTTATTACGTCTTTTTTGTCAATATCAAGGACAAAATCTTCAGCACTCTTATTTTTAAGATCTTTGTTCGCAGTGGAGAGTGTTGTTTCTTCGCTATCAACATCAAAAGATTCGCCAGTAGCAGCATTCTTCGTTTTTTCTACGCCCACCACTACTGGTTCTTTCTGTTGTTGAGCGACATCTTTATTATTATTTTGAACAGCTGCGTGGTGTTTCAAATCCGCTTCAATTTTCTTCTTCTTCGCTAGATTCTCCTGGTCTTCCTCAATACCTTTACTAGTTTTTCTATCCGTAGAATCATGTGAATCATTGTTTCCGTTGTCAGATGATTTACTCATCATCGTCGGAGATGATGATTTTTCTTTTTCATCCAAACCGACTGGTTCTTCCACCAACGGTGCAGTTGTCGACTTATTATTTTCTTCTTTTTTATAAGCAGCAGCAGCAGCGTCGACGGCAGCGGCAGGTTCGACGACACTCACATTCTCGCCTTTCGTCACCTTTTTCGGCTTCTTTTCCACCTTCTTCTCCGACAAAGCTCTTTTCTGTTGAAGCTGTTCTTGTACGGATGTCTTGTACGCCTTTAAAGATGGCAAGACTTCTCGCTCAACTTTTTCTCTCTTCTTTAACAGAGGCGCTACAGTCTGTTCTTCTTCTCCTTCTCCTTCCTTTTCTTTAACAGTTCCTTCTTTCTCTATGTCATACACGCATAAGTGCTCTTCCAAAGGCGACTTGCCGAGAATGAGAGATGTGAATTCTACTCGAGCGTAAACCTTAGCACGTCGTTTGACATACTCTTGCTCTTTCAACGCGATGGCAGCTGCGGCGGCAGTTTTTTGTTCAGTAGTTATTTTAGAATCCCCTCCCTCGCGCGAGCTAATAGTATGAACTATAGTATCGTCGTCGTTTTCGTCATCGTCGTTGGTGTTTAATTTTGCTTGCGCTGACGACGAGGAGACTCCTGCTCCTCCTCCTCCTCGAACTAATAGAATTGGAGTTTTTTCGGTATTCCCGACTTTACTTTCATCATCTCTGTCGTTAGCGTTCGCATTATAAACGTCCTCTTGTATTTCATTATTATTATTATTATTATTATTATTATTATTATTATTAACACTCAAACTATTCGAAAGAGTGATATAACTATTTAGTAGTGTCACCGAAATCAGTAGTAGGAAATTATAAGCAGCTGCTATGATTTGAAGAGATCGAGAACGTACGTTTCCTCGTCCTCTTTTTCTTGATGATGATGATGTCATTATTGATCTTTGCTCT
>Ga0115004_10000783_pt1 | contig 25076 bp, 11 predicted proteins | sample ArcticOcean_MG_C_10_FD_88737 | JGI IMG/M metagenome (GOLD analysis project Ga0115004, IMG submission 88737) | Marine microbial communities from western Arctic Ocean - ArcticOcean_MG_CB11_90 | ecosystem: Environmental > Aquatic > Marine > Oceanic | place: Arctic Ocean: Canada Basin | collected... | reverse complement strand
TAATAGAATTTTTTAATTTTTCAACTTCTTGAAGGATATTGATTAATGAAATTAAATTGTTTTCGTAGTACTTAAGAGGATCTTGTACGCTTTCTCCTACTGCTTTAGATGCAGCAAAATGAATAATTCCTTTAATATCAACATGCTTTTCGAATAATTCTTTTACGGATTTTTTATTTTTTAAATCAATTTTTTCAAAAATTAAATCAGATTTAGTGATATTTTTCAAACCCTTTAAAACATCAATAGAAGAATTCGATAAATCATCAACTATAATTACTTCAAAACCTTTAAAGTAAAGTTCAACAGCTGTGTGACTGCCAATAAAACCAAGTCCTCCAGTTACTATGATTTTTGTTTTTATTGACATTATTGATTTTCAATAAAGATAATAGTATTAAAACTAAATAGAATTAAAAAATCGATTATTCTAAAAATAAGTTTTCGATATTTGAAAAGTTATTTCCTCTTATTTTAATGAAACTTGATACCATTTCTTTTAGTTTCTCAGGCTCTTTTTCCGCAAGATTATTTTGCTGTGAGGGGTCATCTTTGATGTTGTAAAGTTGAAACTCTTTTGAGTTACCCACTTCTATATTAACAGTAACAAGTAATTCGGGACCATTGTATGGTGGAATCATTGTCCAATCTCCATTTCTGTAAGCAGTTCTAGTTGTAGCTTCCAAAATAAGGTCCTTTCTCCCATTTCCCTCGTTGTATAAAATTAAATTAGATAAATCCTTTCCGTCTGAGGATTTAATATCACTTCCCACGATAGTAGAAATAGAATTAAGTAAATCTAATTGAGATATGACTTTTTCAGAAACATTCGGTTTTATTTTCCCTTTCCAATAAGCCATAAAAGGAACTTTTGCACCCGCTTCAAACAAGCTGTATTTACCTCCTCTCAAGTTTCCAGATGGAGTATGATCACCAATTTTTTCAACGGCATCGTCATAGTATCCATCATTTAAAACAGGACCATTGTCACTGGAGAAAATTATCAATGTATTGTCAAGAATACCTTCGGATTCTAGAGTTTTATAGAATTCACCAACACACCAATCTGCTTCTAAAATCACATCTCCTCTTGGACCCATTCCTGATTTTCCTTCAAATCTAGGATGTGGAGTTCTTGGAACATGAGGTTGTTGAAGTGAATAGTATAAAAAGAAAGGGTTTTCTTTATTTTCTTTAATATATTCTTTGGCCTTTACTAAAAAATGATCTGCCATATCAATATCACTCCATCTTGCTTTTTCTCCACCTTTCATAAATCCTATTCTTGGCACTCCGTTTATTATTGAACCATTGTGTCCGTGATGCCATTTCATTGTGGTTTGTTCAGGGTTCTTTAAACCAGTTGGAAGACCATAATTTTTTCTTTCTTTCTTCATAGAGAAGTTAACCTCAATAGGATCGTTAGAGTCAAGATTTACAACGTCCCCATTTTCAATATAAACCGCAGGTACTCTGTCCTGAGTGTCTGCCATGATATGTGAGTAATCAAATCCAACTTGGTTGGGTCCTGGTGAAATATTAGTATTGTAATCAATTTTACCTGATCCTAATCCCAAATGCCATTTACCTACAATTCCAGTTTTATAACCTTTAGTTTTCAATAATTTAGGTATTGTCATTTCGGTTGTATCAATGATAAGAGATCCTCCTGTAATTATTTTTGCTCTCGAATTTCTCCAAGGATACGTTCCAGTTAAAAGGGCATATCTGCTAGGACTACATGTTGCTGAGGATGCATATCCATTAGTGAACCTAACTCCCTCATTTGCAAGTTTATCCATATTAGGAGTTTGTAAAATTCCTTTTTCATATGCACTGACGTCCCCATAACCAAGATCATCTAAGTATATAATTACAATATTTGGTTTTTGTTTCTTATTTTGGCTATCAGAACAACCAATGAATATAAAAGAAACTATTAAAAACGATAATTTTAAGAACAATATATTTTTCATATCTATAAATATATTAATTGTAAAACCCTAAAACTAGGTTTTTTTAATCATAAACTGGGTTATAACAACCAATCTTATAAATAAATACTTTTTAATTTTTAAAAAGTAGTATCTTAAAATAAAATCTATATAAATGTATTTAAAAATCATATTATTATTAATATCCTTCAACTTTTTAAGTTGTGATAACAATGAAATTAAAAAAAAACAAAAGCCAAATATTATTCTTGTTTTGGCAGATGATTTAGGTTATGCTGATGTTGGTTTTAATGGATCTAAAGACATTAAAACCCCTAATATTGATGGTATTGCTATAAATGGAGTTAGGTTCACTGAAGGCTACGTTTCTTATCCTGTATGCGGGCCAAGTAGAGCTGGTCTAATTACTGGTAGATACCAAGACACCTTTGGATTTGGAAAAAACCCATTATTTGCTCCTAATGATCCAAATATGGGACTGCCAATTTCAGAGCAAACTATTGCTGATATGTTGAAATTATCTAATTATAAAACTTTGGCTGTTGGAAAATGGCACCTTGGGGCTCACGAAACCTTAAGACCATTAAAAAGAGGATTTGATGAGTTTTTTGGATTTTTAACAGGTGGACATAGGTATTTTCCACATGAGTGGGATTTAGAAGATGAAACTAAAGTTACAAATCAGGGATCTGCTTATCGAACTAAGCTATTGAGAAATGAAAAGAGAATTGATGAAAAAGAATATTTAACTGATGCACTTTCTAGAGAAAGTGTTGATTTTATAGACAGAAATGCAGATAATCCTTTTTTTATTTATTTAGCCTATAATGCTCCACATGGTCCACTACAAGCAACTGAAAAATACCTAAAAAGATATAGTCACATTGAAGAGGAAAATAGAAGAACTTATGCTGCAATGGTTAGTGCGGTTGATGATGGGGTTGGTAATATTATTTCAAAGCTAAAGGAAAAAGGAATTTATGATAATACCATTATATATTTTTTATCAGACAACGGAGGAAGATTAAAAGGAGATTCTGATAATGGGGAATTAAGAGGTAAAAAAGGAAATTTATTTGAGGGAGGGATTAGAGTTCCATTTGCAATGCAATGGCCAAAAGAAATTAAAGGAGGTCAAGTATTTGATAAACCTATAATTTCACTTGATATTTTTGCTACATCAAAAGCATTAACTTCACCAAATATTCCATCTAAAAACGAATTGCACGGAGTCAATCTAATTCCATTTTTAAAGGGTGATAATTTGGAAGCTCCCCATGAGTTTTTATTTTGGAGAAATAATTTAATGCAAAAAGAGAAAGAGAATAGGGTAGAAGCTTCTGCTGTAAGATCAGAAAGATTTAAGTTTGTAAAAAACAAACAGGTAGATGCTCTTTATAATTTAAAAAATGATATTTCTGAAAAAACCGATTTAAAAAATCTAGATATTGATAATTACAACAAACTTGTTAATGAACATAAAAAGTGGTTAGAAACTCTAAAGGCTCCAATTTTCCTAGGTTTATTGGCTAATAAAGAATACAATAAGTTAAATCCTGATAGATTCAAAAATTAATTTAGAAAGGGTTTTTGTCATCCATTGTTTGATTTTTATTCACTTTACCACTAATTTTTTTGTTCTTGATCAGAAAGTTTAAACTATCCACAAATTTTTGATTGTAATTAGGATTTTTCATTGATGGAATGGGAGCATTATTTTCTTTTCTCCACTTTTCTAAATCATCAAAAAGTTCTTTTGTTTTTTCTATATTTATTTCACTTAAATTTTTTGATTCTGACACATCCTCTTCAATATCATAAAGCTCTATTTTATTATCCTCAAAATAATGATGAAGTTTCCAATTATTTTTTATCAATACTGATCCTGGTCTTGTTCTAAATAAAGGATCAGTACCATCATCTTTGTGAACGTTATAGGGTTCTAAATAAATGGGGAAGTGAAAGAACAATGCTCTTTCTTCAATTTTATTTCCTTCAAAAATCGGATTTAGGTCTAGGCCATCTAGATTTAAGTTGTCATTTTCATATCCTAAAATTTTTTTTATTGTAGGAAAAAAATCAATATTACTAACTCTTTCAAATGATTCGCTATTTTCTTTTATTTTACCTTTCCAAGAAAAAATTAAAGGTACTTTGATCCCTCCTTCATAGTAAGATCCTTTACCAGCTCTAAGTGGAAACTGATTAGAAATAGATTTAATTCCTCCGTTATCAGATGTAAAAATAATTAAGGTCTTTTTTGATAATCCAGATTGCTCAATTTTATTTAAAATTTTTCCTATATTTTCATCAAGTGATTGAATCATTCCAGCATAATCTGCTCGGTTATGATTTTCATCTCCTATTTTATTAGAATATTTTTCTTGAATTAATTTTTTAGATTGAATTGGGGTATGAACGGAGTAAAAAGGGACGTAAGCAAAAAAAGTTTCCTCTTTATTAAAATCTATAAACTTAACTACTTCATCTCCCATTCTATCGGTTAAATACTCTTTATCATTCTCATTTTCTATATCTACTTTCAAATAGGGGGGAAAATAACTACCTGGTCCTCCATGATGATTTCCGCCTATATTTACATCAAACCCCATTTGCTTAGGATAATATCCTTTAGGCCCCATGTGCCATTTTCCGAAATGTCCTGTACTATATCCCTCAGCTTTTAGCATTTCAGGAAGAATAAAATATTCTAATTCTAGTTTAGTTTTCGTTTTTATTGGAATAATTTTTCTTGTTTTTTCATTTCCTCTGTCCGAGTTTCTGACAGTATAAATTCCATGAAAGGGGTGGTACTTTCCAGTAAGCATGCTGGCTCTACTTGGAGCGCAGTTTGCTGAAGAGGCATATCCATTATAAAAAGTCATTCCGCTTTTTGAAAGCCTATCTATATTAGGGGTTTCATAATATTTTGAACCCATAAAAGATAAATCGGACCAACCTAAATCATCAGCAACTATTAAGACTATATTAGGCTTTTCTTTATTTAAATTTTTATTTTGACATGAATAAAAACTAACTATTAAAAACAGAGTTAATAATATTTTTATTGTTCTATTCATTATTTGTTAAGTAATTCATTCTTCTGTTGACAAGTGCATTATCAGACCTAATTGGAGGAAGCCAATCCTTGGGGAAGACCTCTTTTTTTAAATCTAATTTATAAGTAGGTTGTTGGGTTTTTATTAGCGCTAAAGTATTAAGCATAAGATTAGCTTCAGATTCTGAATTAGCCCCTTTTAATAAATCACTAATTTTTGAAGAATCGATTTTATAATTATTTAGTAAAAGATATTCTGCAGCTCTAATTTTAACTAAATTTTCAAAATCATTATCAAAAATTATATTTATTTTATCGAGGTGCTCAGAAGCTTCTTTTCCAAATGATGAACATACTATTAAACCCCAATATCTTATCCAAGCGTTTTCACTATTTAGCGCTTCTAAAATCTCGCTACGAACTTCATTGTAAGGAGAAAGATTAAGGTTGGCTGTTTGTACAAGACTTTTGATTAATTCTTTATTTTTCTGACCAAAATCTACACCATTTTCCAATCCATTTTCTAAAAAATAAGGTTCTGGTAAAAAACTTAAATCGGGTTGTGAGATTACGTGGCTATTTAAAGATTCTCTTAGTTCTAATAATGTTTTTTTATGCTCATTAAGAGAAGCTAAGTTATTAGTTTCATATGGGTCTTTTTCTATATCGAAAAGTGACTCAGGAAGTCTGGGTTTAAAAAATTGACTTTGAATATCATTTAATTTCCCTTCATTAAATAGCTTGTACCATTCTTTATAGGCTAACATTTTATATCGGTAAAAATTATAAATCCCATCTACATTAAATGGTTGGTAATTTCTTATGTATTTGTATTTCCCTTTTCTTACTGAGCGAACCAAATCGTATTTTTCATCGAACCTGTCAGCATATCCAAAAGTAATATCTTGTTGTTCAATTTTACTTTTGTCTAAATTCTTTCCTAAAAAAGGAGTGCCATCAGCACCCTTGGGAATTTCTATTCCAGCTAAAGATAAAACAGTAGGTACTAAATCTACAAAATCAACAAATGCTGAGGTTCTTGATCCAATTTTAAATGGATTTAAATGTTTCCATTTTTCTGGGACATAGACTACCATGGGTACGTTTAATCCAGTTTCATACAAATAACCTTTACTTCTAGGTAATACCCCACCGTGATCACCATAATAGAAAATAATAGTATTTTCCATCAATCCTTCATTTTTTAAATCTTCAATAAATTCCCCCATTTCTTTATCTACATCCTTGTGATGATTGTGATATAATGACTGCGTGTATCTAAAAGTTGGCGTGTCAGGATGATATGGAAAGGGAGAAATACTATCTAATTCATTGCTAAGTAATGCATCAGCTAATTGTTTAGAATTAAAATGAAGTTGCCCCTCGTGGGTATTGTGAAAGTTTTGAACATGAAAAAAGGGTTGTCCTTTCATTCTGTTTTTATATGTTGCTTTTTTAGAAGATTCATCCCATACTTTGTTTTCTTTTATAAAGTTATAATCCTCTTTGGCATTGTTGGTTGTGTAATACCCGGCTTCGTTTAAATATGTTGGCAAAGGTTTTATGTTATTAGGTAGTTTAACCATAGACATTTTTCTGTGGTATTGAGTTCCTATTCTTGGTGCATAGGCTCCAGTAATTATTGTACTTCTAGCAACTGAGCATACCGGAGCATTTGAAAAGGCATTATCAAATACTACTCCTTTACTAGCTAAAGAAGATATTGCGGGCATTTCCGCACCTCCTTTTGTGTATAAGTTCATGTAATGAATGGAATTGTCTTCAGAAACTAGCCATAAAATATTGGGTTTTTCATTATTGTTTTGATTCTGAAAATCACAATTAATTAGAAAAAAAGAGAGTATTAACAGCGAAAAAAGTTTTATTGATTTCATTCTTGATTTTTAATAAAAATAGATAATTATTTAATAAAAATAATTTTCAATGAGTCAAAAGATATGGATTAATAATTCATTTTTAATAACCATTCATTAAAAAATTAATTTTTTGTGTATGTTTAATGTGACATTATCAATTATGAAAAATTTTAAATTATTTGTTTTATTAGTTTTTTTAAGTTCCACTTGCCTAAATGGACAGAACCGAGAATGGGAAGATTTATCTGTTTTCACCATAAACACAGAAAAACCACATGCTACTTTTTATCCTTTTTCTAATGAAAAACTTTTAATTGAAAATGATTTGTCAGAAAACACCTTGTATTCCTCACTAAATGGTAAATGGAATTTTAAACTTTACAGAAATATTGATTCAGTCCCGCCAAATTTTTATCTAAAAAAAAGTAATGTTAAAAATTGGAAAACAATTCCAGTACCTTCAAATTGGCAGTTTCACACTGATGATTTTCCTGTTTACACCAATATAATTTATCCTTATGAAATTAATCCACCTTTTATGCCTGATGACTACAATCCAGTGGGTATTTATCACAAGAAATTTAGGATAAAAAAAGAATGGGGAGATAAAGAGATTTTTATTCATTTTGGAGCAGTTAATTCTGCCTTTTATATATGGATTAATGGAGAAAAAGTTGGCTATTCTGAAGGAAGTAAAACCCCTGCTGAATTTAACATTTCAAAATATATTAAAAAAGGGAATAATACTATATTTCTTCAAGTGATAAGATGGTCAGACGGAACTTACCTTGAAGATCAGGATTTCTGGAGATTAAGTGGAATTGAAAGAGATGTTTTTTTGTATGCTCAACCTAAAGTTGCAATACGAGATTTTTTTGTAAAAACAAATCTAAGTGATGATTTAAAGAGTTCAGATTTTAATATTGATCTAGATATTAGAAATTACAATAATTACGATTCCAAAGTACAGGTTTTATCAAAATTATACAATGATGAAAACAAAATAATTAAAACCTTGATGGAAGATATTAATGTTAAAGCCCAATCTTTATTAAAGTTAAATCTTAATGGAGAAATTTCAGATCCCTCTCTTTGGAGTGCAGAACAGCCTAATTTATATTTTCTAACAACCACTTTAATTCAAGAGGGAAGAGAAACTCATTCTGTTGGTCACCAAGTTGGGTTTAGAAAGATTGAGCTTAAGTCAGGTCAGGTTTTAGTCAATAATATGCCTATACTTTTTAAGGGAGTAAATAGACACGAGCACGACGAATTTACTGGACACGTAGTTTCAAAAGAATCCATGTTGAAAGACATACAAATAATGAAACAAAATAATATAAATGCCGTTAGAACTTCTCATTATCCTAATGATCCCTACTGGTATGAACTGTGTAATAAGTATGGAATTTATGTTATTGATGAGGCCAATGTTGAATCCCATGGGTTTGGTTATAAAAAAGAGGATACTCCTGCTTTTAAACCAGAGTTTGACGCAATGCATATGGATAGGTGGATAAGAATGGTGGAAAGAGATAAAAACCATCCCTCAATTATAATGTGGTCACTTGGAAATGAAGCTGGAGATGGACCAGTTTTCGTCAAAGGGTATGATTGGATTAAATCTTATGATAAATCACGCCTTACTATTTACGAGAGAACCTCTGAACATTTTAAACAAAGAAAGATGGGAATAAACCTAAAGCCTCATACAGATGTTTTAGGTTGGATGTATGCTAGAATGAATGAGTTGAAAAAGGAATATATAGGAAAATTTAGATACAGACCTTTTATATGGCTAGAATATTCTCATGCAATGGGAAATAGCAATGGAAATATAGCAGATTTATGGGAAATGATACACAATGAAAGACAAATGCAAGGGGGGTTTATTTGGGATTTTGTCGACCAAGGATTAGCTGACTATAACGAAAAAGGAGAAAAATACTGGAATTATGGTGGGGATTATTCTCCAAGTAACTACCATAATGACACTAATTTTTGTATGAACGGTTTAGTCAATCCTGACAGAACTTTTCACCCAGCAATGGCAGAAATTAAAAAAGTATACCAAGATGTAAAATTCTCATTAGAAAATAGTTCAGAAAGTATTTCACTTAAAATAGAAAATCAATATTTTTTTACTAACCTGAACGAGTTTTACTTTAATTATGAAATATTAAAAGATGGAAAATCCATAGATAAAGGAAATTTTAATATTGATTTAAACCCTCAATCTCACGAGATTGTTGAGATTCCAATTTCTAGTGAATTATCTAATGAAATAAAACAAGGTTTTAGAAAAAGAAATCATGATTACCATATTAATATTTATGGATATTTAGGAAACAAAAAGAATTTAATCCCCTCAGGTCATTTGGTTTTAACTGAACAGATGTTAATTCAAAAAAGCAATACGAATCAAGTTATTTCAAAATCATCAAAAGCTATAAAAGCAGAAACTAATAATGGATTGCTTGAAATATTTAATGAGAACTTGAAGTTAGTTTTCAACACCTCTAGTGGAGAGATGAATAGTTATGTGGTTTATGAAAATGAATACATAAATAAAGCTCCTTATTTAAATTTTTGGAGAGCACCCATTGATAATGATTATGGAAATGGTTTGCCTGAAAGATCCAACGATTGGAAAATAGCATCAAGCAATAGGGTCCTAAAAAGTTTTAATCATGAATTTGTAGATAATAATGTTAAGGTAACAGTTCAATATGTATTACCGAACATTCAATCTTTTTATACCACTACATTTTTAATAAATTCTGAAGGAGAAATTAAAATATCCAATGATTTCCAATATCGAGGATATTTAAAAGACGCTCAAATTCCAAGATTTGGAATGAATATTCAGATTCCAAAGGATTATAATAATGTGTCTTGGTATGGTAGAGGGCCTCATGAAAATTACATCGACAGAACGGATTCAGCTTTTATGGGAATTTATAATTCTTCTGTTAGAGAATTAGGATTTGATTATTCAAGACCTCAAGAAAATGGATACAGAACGGAAACAAAATGGTTGGAAATGAAAAACAAAAATGGAATTGGTATTAAAATATTTGGTGACCCTTATATATCTTTTAGTGCTCATTATAATACTATTGAAGACTTTGATGATGGTGTAAGAAAAAAAGAACCAGGAGAAAAAAGATCTGCAAGAAATAGAATGGTTAAAAAACAAAGAAAACCAGTAGATATTGAGGAGAGAGATTTTATAAGTTTGAATATTGATTTAAAACAAATGGGAGTTGGAGGTGACAATAGTTGGGGAGCAAGACCGCTTCCTAAATATTTAATTCAGCCTGGAAATTATAAATATTCTTTTGTAATTAAACCAATTTCTAATTTAAAATGATGAAGATATTTTTTAAATATTGTTTTACATTTTTTATTTTCTTTCCATTCAGTATATTTTCTCAAGAACTTGATTATCATATTGAATATTTGACAACAAGAAATGATTTAAGCAGTAATTATGTTACAAAAATAATTAGTGATGAGTCTAATTTTAAATGGATTGCAACAGAAAATGGTATTTCTAAATACGATGGTAAATCAATTGAACTCATTAAACCTGGAGAAGAATTTCCTGGTCTTTTAAATGAAAATATTGAAACTCTATTTAAAGACAGAGATAATATAATTTGGATTGGAACCAAAAGTGGTGGATTGTCCTCAATTGACCCAGTTTCAAATAAATCCGAAAATTATAATTCCATTATAGGAATTAATGATGAAAATACTTTCAGAATTTTTTCAATTTCACAAGACAATCAAGGAAGAATATGGGCTGGGACTTTCTCTAATGGTGTCTTTGTTATTGACCCTGTTGAAAAGAAATTGATTGATCATTTTAGAGTCAACGAAAGTGTTCAAACTATTATTAATGATTCTAAAGGAAATATGTGGTTTTCTTCTCAGGGTAAATTGAATGTTTATAACCTAGAAAAGAAGAAGATAGAATATTATCAAACAAAACAAATTGGAGATATTATAGAAGATAAAAAAAACAACAGAATGTTATTTATCTATGCTGGAGGAGGATTGAATCAGCTTGATTTAGAAACAAATGAAATAAGCTTGTTGCGAAGGTTTAAATCCATATTTAATCCTTGTTTAGCCTTAGATTATAAAGGGAGGTTATGGGTTGGAACTTGGAGATACGGCTTGTTTATTAGCGATGAAAAAATAGAGAATTTCAAAAAATTTAATTTAATTAAACCCTCTAGTGGAAAGCTTTCTATTAATTATTCTACTATAAATCATATCGAGCATTCGAAGGATAATTCAACATGGCTTTCCATGGCAAATGGGGGGGTAGTGAAGTTGTCTCCATTGAATCCTTTTAAAACAATTCAAGAATTATCTAATGACAACGCTATTGTCAAAAAAAATAAAAACATTAAAGCAATTTTTAAAGACCAGGATGCATTTTACCTTGGAACATTCGCTGGAGGTCTTATAAAATTAAACAACAATGGAAAGACTGAGGTTTATGGCATTCCTACATCAGATGACATAACGCAATTTAAGGTCAATAGTATTGTTAAGTATGAAAATAGAATTCTTATAGGTTCAAATAATGGTTTGTATTTTATTAATGAAAGAAAAGAATTAAAATCACTAAACCTTTTATTTGAAAATTTTAATTTGAATGGTAATTTGAATGGTACTGCCTCTTTTCCATCTATCGTGTCATTTTTTGAGGATTCAAAAAATAATATTTGGATTGGAACGCAACAAAACGGTTTATTTTTAAGTAAAAAAGGAGAGTTGTTTTCACTTTCTAAAAAGTTAAAAAAACTCGATGCTATAAAATCTTATGATAACAGTAGAAGAATAACATCTGTTAAAGAAGATAAATTCAATAATATTTGGGTAGGTACTTACAACGGACTGTTTCTTGTTGATAAGGAGAATAAACTTATCCACTTCAGTGACTTTTCAGAATTCTCTTTACCAAAAATTATTAATGATTTGGTGATAGATGAATTTGTATGGATAGCTACTGCGCAAGGATTATATAAACTACAGCTTTACTATTCTAGTAGTGAGGGATATAAATTATCCTTGGATAAAAAAATTGACAAGAAAAGCGGATTGGAGGATGAATTCGTGAACTCAATAGTTAAGATTAATGATAACAAGTCTAATTTGGGTTCTTATTGGATTACAAGTATCAAGACAATTGTAAATTACAATGATAAAACAGGGGGGATTATTAATTATGGAACAGGAGATAATGCTAGTTTAGATATTAGTATGTTTAATTTAGGTTCATCCTATAATTTTAAAGATTCTTACATATATTTTGGAGGCATAGATAATTCCTATCAAGTCGATTTAGAAAAAATTAATCAAACCCCAACAAGGGGAAATTTATTGTTTACAGATTTAAAAATCAATAAAAATAAAATTTATCCCAATAAAGAATACAATGGTCGAGTAGTTTTAAATAAAAACCTAAACTACATTGATGAAGTTACGCTCAATCATAAAGAAAAGTCCTTTTCTGTTGGATTTATAAATAATGATTTTGTTAAAGGAACTAAATATGCTTATAAACTTATTGGTTACCAAGACAAGTGGATAGACTTAGGTTATAAAAGTGAAATTGACTTTACGGGGTTATCCTCCTCCTTTTTTTCTAGTGGAAAATACAAATTAATTGTTGCCTCTTCCATTGATAGCGTTAATTGGGACAATACGTCGGAGCTTTTAATTAACATTAAACCATCCCCATTTTTATCACTTCCAGCATTATTTATTTATTTACTATTGATGCTTTCGACTATATTTTGGATAATTAGAGTCTACGTGGAAAGATTAAAATTAAAAAACAGCATTGATTTTGCAGAATCCAAATTAGGATTTTTCACCAATATTTCTCATGAATTTAGAACCCCATTAACTTTAATCATTAGCCCTCTACAAGAAATTTTAAACTCTTCTAATTTGAAGTCAGAGATTAATTCTAAATTAATAAACGTAGAAAAAAATGCCAATAAACTACTGAATTTAATCAATGAACTTTTAGATTTTAGAAAAGCAGATCATGGATTACTTAAAGTTAAAGTTGCCTATGGGAATTTCAGAATTTTTAGTCATGAAATTTTTCTTTTATTTACTGAGGTTGCTAAATCAAAAAAAATAGATTACGTTTTCAAGTATAAAGAAAATCAAATTACTTTTCCTTTTGATAGAAATAAAATGGAAATAGTGTTAAGTAATCTGATTTCAAATGCACTAAAGTTTACTGAAAATGGAGGTAAAATAGTAGTTTCGGTGGGCTCTTCAAATGGAAATTGTATTTTTTCAGTTAAAGATTCTGGAATTGGAATTCTACAGTCTGATTTAAATAGAATTTTTGATGAATATTATATGATTAAATCTAAATTAAAAAATCAAACTCCTGGAACTGGAATAGGACTTTTTCTATCAAAAAAAATAATCGAATTACATCACGGAAAAATCACTGTTGAAAGCGATTTTGGCAAAGGCTCTGAATTCATATCTTCTTTAACTATGGATCCTACCAAGTACAGAGAGGTGGATTTAAATTTCAAGAAATCTGAAGATTTTAGTGTTTATGAATCTGAAAATGAAATTATTAATCTATCGGATCTAAGTGTAGATTCAAAAGAAACTATTTTAGTGGTGGATGACAACAAAGACATTAGGACTTATGTAGGATCTCTGTTGTCTTCTCAATATAATATTATAGAAGCTGAAAATGGAGAGGTTGGAAAAAGAATTGCCTTAAAAAAAATCCCTGATTTAATAATTAGCGATATAATGATGCCGATTAAAGATGGTATTGAACTTTGTAGTGAATTGAAGAAAGAGTTAAGCACATCTCATATTCCAATTGTTTTACTAACGGCTAGAAATTCCACTCTTTTTGAAGTCAGTGGATTGGAATCAGGAGCAGATGATTATATAACCAAACCCTTTAAAGCAAGTGTTATAAAAGCAAGGGTAAAAAGCTTATTAGAAAACAGGATTAATACAAGAAAACATTTTTTAAACAAGGTCAGATTTGAACCTGTTATTGATCCGAATTCAAACGAAGATATTGAAATCAGCTTTATAGAAAAAGCAATAGTTTTGGTCGAGGAAAACATACAAAATCCAAATTTTGGAATTGAAAAAATGACTGACTATTTCTGTATGAGTCAATCTACTTTGTATAGAAAGATTAAATCTTTAACAGGTTTATCTCTTACTGCTTTTATTAGGTCAGTAAGACTTAAAAAAGCTGCTTTGCTTATTTCAACTACAGACACCAAATTATCTTATATATGTTATGAAGTAGGTTTTAATGATTACAAATATTTTAGGACTTCTTTTAAACAGCAGTTTGGGTGCCTACCTTCAAAATATAAAACTCATAAGGTTCAAATCGACGTAATCAATTCATAATATTATCTCAAGATGACGTTTTAGGCACGTTTCGTGACTTATTTGCATCCATTATAATATTTTTTTTTATTATGTTTGAAAAAACAAACAATTAAACAAACCAAATAATAATTATGAAAAAATTTAAATTTTTATCTTTTCTAGTGTCTTTTGCACTTGGATTAGGTACCGTTTTTGCTCAGCAAACTGTTTCAGGTACTGTAACAGCAAACGGAATGCCTATTCCCGGAGTTTCAGTGATTGAGCAAGGAACTGTTAATGGAGTAACCTCTGATTTTGACGGTAATTTCTCAATTAACCTTAAAAACGAGAACTCTCAATTGGTTTTTAGTTACTTAGGTTATATAACTCAAACACTTGCTGCTTCTGCAACTATGAACGTTGTTATGAACGAAGATGTCGCTCAATTAGAGGAAGTTGTTGTAACTGGATATGGGTCACAATCTAAAAAATCTTTAACCGGTTCTATTGGAACTATTTCTTCAGAAAGTTTAACTCTAAAACCTGCGGCAAACACTACGCAACTTTTAGTAGGACAAGTAGCTGGTTTGTCATCAAGAAGTATTGGGGGATTACCTGGAGCTAATCAAGCAAATTTAAGTATCAGAAATTTTGGTTCCGCTCTTGTTTTGGTAGATGGTGTGGAGTCTTTTATCGGACAAATTGATCCCAACGACATTCAATCTATTTCCATTCTTAAAGATGCTTCTGCTTCAGTATATGGGGCAAGAGCTGGTAATGGGGTTATTCTTATTACTACTAAAAGAGGATCTGATGCTGCTGAAGGTGCCAAATTTACCTATCACGGTACAACTAGTTATGAATCTTTAATCACAATGCCAAATACTGTTAACGCACATCAGTTTGCAGAATTAATGGAGGAAAATGGTCTTGGAGCTGAAAATGAGATGCCAGAATATTTAGATTATGATACAACTAGAAAAAGAGTATTTAACAGAATTACAGGTGAAGATTTTGATGGCGTGGATTGGTATAGAGCTATTTATAAAGATAATAATGCTCAAAAACAACATAATTTAAGTGCTAGAGGAAGAAGTGAGAAAATGGGTTATTTTGTTTCACTAGGTTTTACTGATACCGAAAGTGCATTTAGAGATGCTGATTTCACTCAACAGAGGTATAACATTAGATCTAATTTAGATGCAAAATTTAATGATAATTTGAGTGCTCAATTTGACTTTAGTTACCGTCAAACTACCTTAGATAGAGCGAATTTTGGTATTTCTGAGATGTATAATAGACTTGGGACAGGTAAACCAACAAACTTACCTATTTTTCCTGATGAGTCATATGCCTCTCATACTGGAGCTGCTACCCCGTATTCTCCAATTTACATGACAAGAAAAGCTTCCTCAGGAACAAGAGTAGATCGTGATAATACCTTAGCGGCTAGAATTAGTTTAACTTATGACGTTCCCTTTATAAATGGATTGACAGCTACTGCAAGTTTAAATATGGAAACTCAAACTGAGTGGAATAAACAAGTAAGTAAAAAATACAATCTTTATAGTTATGATCCATTGCAGGAAGACCCATATGTCTTTTTTGGAACTCATTTAAGAGATTTTATACTTGTTAATTCTGATCGTGACATGGAGTTACTTCCAAAACTTACTTTAAATTATGAAACTCAATTTGATAACAGTGAATTAAAAGCAACTTTTGTAGCTGAGTCTACAACATTTGAAAGAGACTATTTAATGGGTTCTAGAACAGATCCATTATCTTTTGAGGCACCCTATTTAAATTATTCATCTAGAGCTGAGTTAAATAATGCTGAAATCTTTTCTCAATCTGCCAGACAAAGTTATGTTGGTAGGGTTAATTATAGTGTAGCTCAAACCTATTTCATTGAAGCTACCATGAGAGCAGATGCTACTGCAAGATACTCTGTAGACGGTAGATGGGGTTATTTTCCAAGTCTTAGTTTTGGATGGAGAATTTCTGAAGAAGATTTCATGAAAGACAATTCTGCTTGGAATAACTTAAAGCTTAGAATGTCCTATGGTACAATGGGTAATGACGGAGTTTCTAATTATGATTTTTTAACTGGATATAATATTTCTGGAGGTTTTTACATGTTTGGAGGAAATCCTTATCCAATTATTTCCTCAGCCGGTCTGGCTAATGCGCTAATTACATGGGAAACCATGAAAATAGCCAACGTTGGAATTGAAGGAACTTTATGGGATGGAGGTTTAGGATTTGAACTAGATGTTTTCTATAGATTAAGAGAAGATATTTTAGCTCTTCCAGATTCAGAAATTCCTTTTCATTTTGGAGCAGCCCTTCCTAGAACTAACTTAAATTCTAGAGACAATAGAGGATTTGATTTAATGTTGAAACACAAAGGGAAAATTGGAAATGTTTCCTACAGCATTTCTCCTATGGTTTCTTATTCCAGAGGAAAGTATGTTAGTTGGGAAGAAAACATTCTTCCAGAAACTGGCGATGATGCTGCTGCAAATGCAGAGTACAACAGAAGATACGTGCTGACTGGAAATTGGGATGATCGTCAATGGGGATACCAAACAAATGGATTCTTTACCTCACAAAGCCAGATTGATAACCATCCAGTTGATATTGACGGAGCTGGTAATCAAACAATGATTGTTGGAAATTTAATCAAAATTGATCAGAATGGAGATGGATTGATAGATTGGAAAGATCAAATAGTAATTGGTCAAGGTGGATTACCTAAGTGGAACTACAGTACAAATATGAGCTTCAAACATAAAAATTGGAACCTTGATATGTTATGGCAAGGGGCTGAAGGTTATACTATTACTTTTGGTGGTAGTGCAGGTCCATGGTCTCATTCAGGTCACCAAACCGTTGCTAAGAGTTTTGCTTATGAGAACAGATCTACTTTGGACGCTAATGGAGATGTTGATATATTAAGAACATTCCCACCTGTATTTACAACTGGAGGAAGACCTGAAATTGATAACCCTGCCAATGATTTTGATAGATTGGATGCTATGTATCTAAGACTTAAAACTATAAGCCTAAGCTATGATATTGGTAAAGACCTTGTTGATAAATTAGGATTGTCAAGTGTTCAGCTTTATTTAGCTGGATCCAATCTGTTAACAATTGATAATCTAGGAGTTTACTCTGGAAGTTATGATCCTGAAATAATTTCAGGAACTGATGGAGGAGGTGTTGATAGAGCTTATCCAAATGTAAAATCAGTTACTACTGGACTTAAAATCGGATTTTAAACCTTTTAATAAAAAATGAATCAAATAACAAATAAACTTAAACAAATGAAAAACTTATCTTACTTATTAATTTTCTTTCTAGCAATTGGATGTGCGGATTTAGACCTTTCGCCAACAGATATGATTGCTGAGGATGCTGTAAAAAAAGATCCAAAATTAGTGGAAGCTTTTTTAACTAAAATTTATGCAAATGCAAATTTTGAACCTAATGAAGGTGTTGGATATCCTAGACAAGACCATTTTACCGATGGTGTAGTGGGAGCAGAGTACACGCTAATGGCACCATGGCAAAATGGAGTTAAAGCGTCGTATAATATTCCAACTGCATCTGGAGCTCATTCCAGATTAGTTAAATGGCAATATCCAAATATTAGATCTTGTAATGAAGTTATTGAGATTTTAAATAATGCAACTTTTGATCCTGCCATTATAAAAACACAAGTAGCAGAAGCAAAGTTTCTAAGAGCTTTTATGTATTTAGAAATGGCAAAAAGGTATGGAGGTGTCCCTCTTGAGTTAACACCTAAATCTGTAGATTCTACACCCGAAGAACTTATGATTCCCAGAAATACTTTGCAAGAAACTTACGACCAAATTATTTCTGATTTAACAGCAGCAGCAGCAGATTTACCTGGAACTGCTTTATATGGAAAGGCTACTAAATGGGCTGCTTTTGGATTAAAAAGTAGAGCGGCATTATACGCTGCGAGAATAGCAAAATACCACCCTCAGTCTTCAGATGGATTAACTTCTATTCCAGCTGGTTCTGCAAATAGTTATTACACTGCAGCACTTGCTTCAGCAAGAGCTGTTATTGATGGTGGAAAACACCCATTGTATACTGGAGGAGCTAATATGGTTGATAGATTTGAAAAATTATTTTATGAAGATGAAAATTCTGAAATTATTTTTGCTGAAACCTATAGTTTAACTTTAGGAAAAACTCACAGTTACTCTATTTATGCTTTGCCTGATGGATTTAAAGCAGGATGGGGTTCTAACATTCATATGTATACAGCTTCTGATGCTAGATTTGAGCACCAAGATGGGTCTCCTGGAGACAAGTACCATTCTAAGTTTGATAATAAAACTTGGTTCGATATAGAAGAGGTTATTTACACGAAAGACCCTAGATATTTAGCTACTCTTTTCACACCTGAAGAAATTTTTCAAGGTAGAGAGGTGTGGTTCCATGACAATAGTGTAGGCGCGGGAGATGTAAAAGGAAGAGCTGGAAACGCGGTTCCTCAAAGAGCACCAGGTAGAAACAGAAACAGAGGAGGAAGATTGGTTCAAAAAAGAACTAATCCTGCTATAGAATTTCCTGCTGGTGGAACTGACGAAGTTCCTTACATAGTGCTTAGAACTGGTGAGATGTATTTAAATGGTTCTGAAGCTGCTCATGAATTAAACTTACCTTTTCAAGCAAAAGGTTTATTGAATAAACTTAGAGATAGAGTGGGTATGCCTGCAAAAACAACTGTCACGTTAGATGACATCAAAAACGAAAGATTCGTTGAACTTTATGGTGAAAATCATAGGTATTGGGATTTAAGAACATGGAAAGATGCTGTAAAAGAATTACACCTTGTTACTAAGTTTGGTACTAAATGGTATAGAAGAAAGAGTGATGGAATGTATAAAGCTAAACAGTGGAAATGGAATTTTTCACAAAACACTCCATTTTTAGAGAAAATGTACTGGCTTCCTTTTGGGACAAATAAGTTAGCTCAAAATCCTAATTTAGTTGAAAACCCAGGATATTAAAAATTAGTTTTTTCAATGTTTGAAAAAGGCTCAAATATGTTTCATGTTTGAGCCTTTTTTGTATCTATTTTTCATATGAAAAAAGAAAGAAGAAAATTCATAAAAGACGCGGCACTGATTGCAGGTGCCTCATTAATTCCACTTCATTATTCTTTCAATAAGGATTCTTCTAATTATGTTAATGCCCCTTTTGAAGATCTTGATACCTTTTGCGTGAATGATTGGTGGAATAGAGAAGACAATCAAATTATAAATTTAAAAGTAGAAAGAAGCAATATTATTGCTTTTGGCATCTATACGCTGTCTAATAATATTCTAAAGCTTTCGGTACAAACTTATCCCCTTTATCCAAATGAAAGTCGATTTATTTCTTTTCAAATTAAAACTAATGATAAATGGAAAGAAGTTTCTAAACAAAAAATAAATGATATTGGTTGGTCAACCTTATTTAGATTCCCAAATTGGAATAGTAAAATTGACCAACAATACAGGTTGGTTCATGACAACGGTTCTGTTTTTAATGGAAAGATTAGAAAAGATCCCGTTGACAAAAAAATAATAAAACTTGCTGCTTTTTCATGTAATAGTAACAAGGATAGAGGAGATAGAAATAATTACATTAAAAATGTAAACCATCAAGACCCTGATATTCTTTTTTTTGGAGGGGATCAGTCTTATGATCACAAACAGCATACGGCGGCATGGCTAAAATTCGGTTTACAGTTTAAAGAACTTTTTAGAGAAAGACCGTGTATTACTATCCCAGACGACCATGATATTGGTCAAGGTAATCTGTGGGGGGAAGGAGGTAAAAAGGCCTTGAGACGACAAGGTGATGATGGAGGATATTATTATCATCACGAATATGTGAAAATGGTTGAAAGATGTCAAACATCACATTTACCAGATCCATTTGATCCCACACCAATCGAGCAGGGCATTAATGTGTATTATACTAATTTAAAATATGGTGAGATAGATTTTGCTATCATTGAGGATAGAAAATTTAAATCAGGCCCAAAAGACAAAATTCCATATCAAGGTCCTCGTCCTGATCATATTTTAAATCCCGAATATAATTCAAAAGATATTGATATAAGTGGTTTAAAATTACTTGGAGACAGGCAGTTGGACTTTTTAAAATCGTGGTCAGTTAAATCAAAAAAAAATACAATGAAGGCTTTGCTTTCTGCAACCAGCTTCTGTGGAGCGGCTCATTTACATGGTAAACAAAGCAATAGGCTTCACGCGGATTTAGATTCTAATGGTTGGCCCCAGACTGGAAGAAATAAAGCTTTGAAAATTGTTAAAAAAGCCAATGCAGTACATATTGGAGGGGATCAACATTTAGCTTCAATTGTTCATCATGGGATTGATGATTTTGAAGATGGCCCGTTTCAATTTATAGTACCAGCACTGGTTAATAATTATTACAGCAGATGGTGGTGGCCAGAGGATGAAAAACCTGGTGAAAATTCTAATAAAAAACTACCCTGGACAGGAAGGTATTTAGATGGGTTCAGTAATAAAATTACAATGCATGCCTATGCTAATCCAGATTCGCCTTCCAGTGGAGCAGGATATGGTATGGTTCTTTTCAATAAAGAAAAAAACAACGTAACTTTCGAGTGCTGGCCAAGGTTTGGAGACGTTTCAAAAAAAGGAGCGAAACAATTTAAGGGTTGGCCCCATATAGTGGATTTAAATTTAACTTAAAATGAAAAAAATATTAATATTATTTTTTAGTTTTTTGTTTTTTTCTTGTAATTCTAAGGAAAAAACTGATGCCAAAAAACCAAATGTAATTTTTATCCTTGTTGATGATTTAGGTTGGAATGATTTGGGTTACAGCGGAAGCAATTTTTACGAGAGTCCCAACATTGATTCTTTAAGTAAAGACAGTTATGAATTTTTAACAGCCTATGCTGCTAGTTCAGTTTGTTCACCCACAAGAGCGTCCATAATGACAGGTAAACATCCAGCTAGAGTAAATATAACTGATTGGATACCTGGATTTGACCCTAAAAATAGACCGCTTTTAGGACCTACAGACCTTAATCAACTTCCTTTGGAGGAAATAACTATTGCCGAAAAATTAAAGGAGTCAGGTTACAAGACTTTTTACTCTGGTAAATGGCATCTTGGTTCTGAAGGTTTTTACCCAGAACAAAATGGTTTTGACATTAATATTGGAGGCTTTGAAAAGGGATCCCCAATTGGAGGTTATTATTCCCCTTGGAAAAATCCAAAATTAAACAACGGTCCTGATGGAGAATACTTAACTGATAGGTTAACAAATGAGTCTATTTCATTCATAGAAAATCATGATAGTAGTGAGCCATTCTTTTTATTTCTCTCTTTTTATAATGTACACACCCCAATCCAACCTAACATTAAGCATGTTGATTATTTTAAAGATAAATTAATATCAAAAAAAGATAATAAGGTCAGAACCCGTCAAGAGGATCAGGCTATTAGTGTCATGAATCAGGTTAATGCCGATTACGCTTCTATGGTTTATGCCATGGATGAAAATATAGGAAGACTAATTACTAGCCTAAAACAAAATAATTTATATGAAGATGCGCTCATAATTTTTACTTCTGATAATGGTGGTCTTTCTACTCAAAGAAGAGTTGCTCCAACCTCTGTATTTCCCCTACGCGGTGGAAAAGGATGGCTTTACGAGGGAGGTATTAGAATTCCTCAACTAATTAAACCACCTAATCATTCTCAAAATATTAAAATTGATGAAGTAACTGTTTCATATGATTTGTTTCCTACTATTTTAGATTATGCAGGATTGAGTAGTGATCAAATAATTGATGGAAAAAGTTTGATGCCAATATTTAAAGACGGATCAAAATTAGATAGAGATGATGTGTTTTGGCATTTTCCACATTACCATGGTAGTTTATGGAAGCCAGGAGCGGCTATTAGATCTGGTGATTGGAAGTTGATTCAAAACTACGAATCAAATACGTTAGAATTATATAATTTGAAAGAAGACATAGGTGAAATGAACGATTTATCCTCTACTTATCCCAAAAAATCACAAGATTTGCTTAAAAAATTATATACATTACAAAAAGAAAGTAATGCAAATTCTGTTTTAGTCAATAAAAATTTTAAAAAATAAATAATGAAATATTTTTTCCTTTTACTAGCAACCTTTTTTATTTCTAGTTGTAATCAAAAACAACAGAATATTGAAAAACCCAATATATTATTCATAATGTCAGATGATCACGCTTATCAAGCCATTAGTGCTTATGATGATAGGTTAATACAGACTCCTAACATTGATAGAATTGCAAAGGAAGGAATGCTTTTTAATAATGCTTCTGTAACTAACTCTATATGTGCTCCTTCAAGAGCTGTAATATTAACAGGAAAACATAGTCATTTAAATGGTAAAATAGACAATCATGCTAAATTTGATGATACCCAGATTACCTTTCCTCAACTTTTTCAAGATGCAGGTTATCAAACTGCCATGTTTGGAAAGCTACACTTTGGGAATAATCCTAAAGGAGTAGATGATTTTCTAATATTACCAGGTCAAGGTTCCTATATCAATCCTATGTTTATTGGTCCTAAGGGTGACACGATAATTACTGGATATGTTACCGACGTAATAACTGATGTAACTTTAGATTGGCTAGATAAAAAACGAGATAAAGAAAAACCTTTTATGATGATGTATTTACACAAAGCTCCACATAGAGCTTGGTGGCCAAGTCCTGAAAAGTTTGCTGAGTTTTATGAAAAAGAATTTCCAGAACCAGCCTCTTTATTTGATGATTACTCAAACCGAGGAACTGCAGCTAAAACTGCTGAGATGAATATTTTAACTCACATGCAGTACATGCACGATAGTAAGGTAAGACCTGAGACTATGAAAGAAATGGGTAAAGTAGAGCCTGAAATTGTTTATGTTAGGGGAGATGGTACTTTAATGCGTCCTACTGCACAAGGGTTTTATGGTCCTTTTGGAAGAGCTAATGAAGAGCAAAAGAAAAAATATGATGTAACATTGGATAAGATTAGTAAGGACTTTAAAGAAAATTGGCCTACAATGAACGATAAAGAGAAAATGCAATGGAAATTTCAGAGATACATGCAAGATTATTTAGCCACCATATCGTCTGTCGATGACAATGTGGGAAGGGTACTGGATTACTTAGAGGAAACAGGCTTGGATGAAAATACTATTGTGGTTTATACATCTGATCAAGGTTTTTATTTAGGTGAACACGGATGGTTTGATAAAAGATTTATTTATGATGAATCATTTAAAACTCCTTTAATGATAAAATGGCCAAATAAAATTATGCCTGGAACAACTAGTGAAGAAATGGTTCAGAATTTAGATTATGCTCAAACTTTTCTAGAAGCGGCCATGATTGATGCACCTGATGACATGCAAGGAGAAAGTTTAATACCACTTTTAACAGGTGATTCTGATAGTTGGACCAGAGAAGCGGTTTATTACCATTATTATGAATACCCTTCTGTTCATATGGCTAAACGTCATTATGGGATAGTTAATAAAGAATTTAAACTAGCTCATTTCTATTACGATGTTGATGAGTGGGAGCTGTATGACCGTTTAAATGATCCGAACGAAATGAATAATGTTTATAATGATCCAAAATACAAAGAGGTTGTGGAAAGTTTAACTCAAGACTTGAATGATATGAGAGTTAAGTACAAAGATTCTGAGGAATTAGACAAAAAATTCATTTATAAGAATAAATAACAATAGTTGATTAGATTTTTAAATTTTATATTTTTATTTTTTGTTACTGGAATTAGTGCTCAAATTCAAATGGGTCCTCTCTTTTCTGATGACATGATTCTCCAGAGAGAATCTCAGGTTCCAATATGGGGATTAGCAAGTCCTAATGAAAAAGTTACTATACTATCGAGCTGGAATAATAGAACAGCTAGTACAAAAGCTGATAATCAAGGAAATTGGATTGTAAAAATAGAAACACCTCTAGCTGGAGGACCATATGAAATTAATATATCATCAGGAGATAGTGTATTAAATTATTCCAACGTTTTAATTGGAGAAGTTTGGATTGCTTCAGGCCAGTCAAATATGCAAATGGCTCTTTATGGCGGGGGCAAGGAACCTGTTTTTGGTTCCATAGATATGATAGCACAAGCTAATAATTCAAATATTCGCCTTTTTACTGTACGGCACAGAAGCAGTGAAACACCTAAAAAAGATTTAAATGGTAAATGGCTTGTATCTAGTCCCTCAAATGTTTCGGGATTTAGCGCTGTGGCTTACTCTTTTGCTAATTATCTCAATAAAGTGCTTGATATTCCAATAGGAATAATCCATAGTTCGTGGGGAGGTTCACCTGCAGAGGCTTGGACAGATCAAAAAACACTAAATAACATTTTCGAAAAGTCTGAAATCAGAAATAGACATAAAGACAAAGCCATTCACCATAATCCCTCTGGGCTTTTTAATGCTATGATCAACCCTTTGATCCCTTTTAAAATTAGAGGAGCTATTTGGTATCAAGGAGAGTCTAATGTTGGTAGAGCTAACAATTATACTAAGCTTATGAATAATATGATTGATGGATGGAGATTACAATGGAATCAAGGTTCTTTTCCTTTTTATTTTGTTCAAATTGCTCCTAATGGTGCCGGAGGAAATACAAATAAGACAAGTCAAGCTTTTTTAAGAGAAGCTCAATTAATGACTATGTTA
>Ga0115004_10000778_pt1 | contig 25109 bp, 21 predicted proteins | sample ArcticOcean_MG_C_10_FD_88737 | JGI IMG/M metagenome (GOLD analysis project Ga0115004, IMG submission 88737) | Marine microbial communities from western Arctic Ocean - ArcticOcean_MG_CB11_90 | ecosystem: Environmental > Aquatic > Marine > Oceanic | place: Arctic Ocean: Canada Basin | collected... | reverse complement strand
TAAAAAGAATTCAGCGAATGAACAAGAGGTTGAAATATTAGAGGGTCCTACGAGAGTTTTAGTACAAGAAACTAATGAACATGAAATTCAGACGCATACTAGGGGAGTAAATTATGTCATTACTGAAGCAGGAGACACATTTTTCTCAATCTCAAAAGAGTTTGGCTTGAAGTTGTCTCAATTGTATAGATACAACAGTTTTTACAAGGAGAAATATATTCTAACTGAGGGGGATGTTATTTATATAGAACCAAAACTAAGGAGGAAAGTATTCAAAAAAGAAGTGATTACGCTAACAAGAGTAATGTCATTGGTTGATATTTCTCAAAGTAATGCTGTAAATCTTAAATCATTAAGAAGGTTAAATCATTTTCCTGACAGTAATAGAATTATTGCTGAAGGAGAAAAAATAACCCTTAGATAGTGTGTGAAGGCACTGTGTGAGGTTTTTTAGTTTCTTGTATTCTTATTTGTAAATTTAACGCATAATCTTACTGTGAAAATCAAATAGTATGAAGCCATCTACTGAACTATTTAAACTTATTAAGTCGCTAACTAAATCTGAAAAACGATTTTTTAAGCTTTCATCTTCTTTACAGTCAGGAGAAAAGAACTATTTGAAGATTTTCGATTATATTGAAAAAAAAAATGAGTACAATGAGTCTGAATTGAAATTGCATTTTAAAAATGAAACATTCATTAAACATTTACCATCTGAAAAAAATCACGTGTACAAGCTGATTTTAAAAAGTTTGCGCTCTTATTATAGTGAACAGTCAGTAAATAGCATCTTGAAACAAGATATAAAAAATGTTGAAATACTTTATAATAAAGCTCTGTATCGGGAGTGCGAGAAATTTGTAAGTCGAGCAAAGCAAATTGCCGAAAAGCATGAGAAGTTTTATTATTGGGTTGAATTAATTAATTGGGAGAAAAAGCTGTTAGACTCAGCGTATGAAGCTGGAGTATTCTCAATTAACCTCGATAAACTAATTGAAGAGGAAGAAATTGTAATAGCGAAACTTAGAAACTTGGCCGAGTATACTGTTATCTACTCAAAAATAAACTTGGTTTTTAGGAGTGGAGGATTTACCCGAAACGAAACAGAGCGAAAGGTTGTTGAGGATATCGCTGATTATCATTTGATCAAGGGAAAAAACACGGCGCTTTCTACTAAGGCTGCTTCTATTTGCTATTATATAAAAGGTCTTTGTGCTGCAACAAATAGAAATTATGATGATAGTTTTCAGTTTTTCAATAGAGCAAGAGAGATTTTAGATAAAAACCCACACATTAAATCAGATACAGGAGTTAGATACGTGATGACGTTATTTCACTTGCTTAGGTGTTATATTGATAATAAGGAATTTGATCAAGCGAAAAATTTGATTTCAGACATACGTGCGCTGCAGTATAATAAAGGCTTTAAATCTGTTGATATATCTGTTAGGATATTTGCTAATTCTTACAATCAAGAACTGGTCATGTTACACGCGAAAGGGGAGTTCCAAAAAAGCGTTGCTTTAATTCCTAAAATTGAAAAAAAGCAAGAGATATACAAAGGTAAAGTCAGTAAAGAGATGGAGTTGATCCTTACTTATAATAAAGCCTATAGTTGTTTTGGGATTGGTGATTTTAAGCGAGCGTTACTCTATTTAAATGACGTATTGAATGATAATGAGCAAAAGTTAAGACAAGACATTTACAGCTTCGCTAGGTTGTTCAATCTTGTTATTCATTATGAATTAGGTAATTACGAATTTTTAGAATATGTTGTGAAATCAACAAATCGTTATTTGAACAAACAAGCGCGTAACTACGAAATAGAAAACGCATGCATTAAGCAAATTCGAAAACTTTCAAAAACACCAGTAGAAGTTAATAGAATTGAAATATTCAAGAGTCTAAACAATGATATTCATACCCTTTTAAAGGACCATAATGAACAAGTAGTGCTAGAGTATTTCAATATTGAAGCTTGGGTGAAAAGCAAGATTCAGAAGCTTAGTTTTGAAAAGGTAATTCAAGACTCTATTAAGGAGTAGTTTCTTTCTTTTAGTCATTGAAATTCGTATTTTTACATCAACAAAATAATGACTCAATCGATTATTGAATGGCGAAAAAGCATACAACAAGAGCAGAAGATTATTCAAAGTGGTATAACGAAACAATAGATCGTGCTGATTTAGCTGAGAACTCAGGTGTTCGTGGATGTATGGTTATAAAACCTTACGGATTTGCTATTTGGGAAAAGATCCAGGCGCAATTAGATATTATGTTCAAGGAAACAGGACATCAAAATGCTTATTTTCCATTATTCGTACCGAAAAGTCTTTTTGAGGCAGAAGAAAAAAATGCTGAAGGATTTGCAAAAGAATGTGCTGTTGTTACTCATCATCGCTTGATGACAGACCCTAACGACTCGACAAAATTAGTTGTTGACCCAACGGCAAAGCTCGAAGAAGAGTTAATAGTAAGGCCTACATCAGAAGCTATAATTTGGAATACTTACAGAGGTTGGATTCAATCATATAGAGATTTACCTATTTTAATAAACCAATGGGCTAATGTTGTTCGCTGGGAAATGAGAACCCGTTTATTTTTGCGTACTGCTGAATTCTTATGGCAAGAGGGACACACTGCTCATGCTACTAAGCAAGAGGCGATATCAGAGACGATACAGATGAATCAAGTTTATGCTCATTTTGCTGAAAAATTCATGGCGATGCCAGTGATTCAAGGTGTAAAAACTGAAAGTGAGCGCTTTGCAGGAGCAGATGATACGTACTGTATTGAAGCGATGATGCAAGATGGTAAGGCGTTACAGGCTGGGACATCACATTTCTTAGGGCAGAACTTTGCAAAAGCGTTCGAAGTTAAATTTGCAGACAAAGAAGGTAAGCAGGAATATGTTTGGGCTACTTCTTGGGGTGTATCCACCCGTTTAATGGGAGCGTTAATTATGACTCACTCTGATGATGAAGGCTTAGTGTTACCTCCAGCTCTTGCTCCAATTCAGGTTGTTGCAATTCCTATTTGTAAGTCTGAGGAAGATTTAGCCGTAATTTCTGAAAGAATCAATGAACTAGGTTTAAAACTAAAAGCAAAAGGGATTTCATTTAAGTTCGATAATGACAATAATCGCAGACCAGGATGGAAATTTGCAGAATACGAAGCGAAAGGTGTCCCGATTCGTTTGGCTATGGGTATGAGAGATTTTGAAAACGGCAATATCGAAGTTGCTCGCCGTGATGAGAAAACAAAAGAAGTTGTTCCTTTTGATGATGTTGATGTTTACATCGAGAACCTTTTAAATGAAATCCAAGAGAATCTTTATGAACGTGCGAATAACTATAAAGCAGAGAAAACACAAGAGATTGATACTTATGAAGAGTTTAAAACAAAACTTGAGTCTGACGGTGGTTTCTTATTAGCGCATTGGGATGGTACCAAAGAAACGGAACAAAAGATCAAAGATGAAACAAAAGCTACAATTCGTTGTATTCCCTTAGATAGAAAAAAGGAAGAAGGATTTTGCATGGTTACCGGAGCTAAATCTTCCGGTCGCGTAGTTTTTGCTAAAGCATATTAAAATGAAAAAAGAAGAGAAGAGAGCAGGTATTATTGATCTTTTGATTAATAAAGCTGCAATGAAGCAGGATATAGCTGATTATTCAGCAGAAGTATTTATTGCCTTCAAGCGTATTATTCAAGATGAGATTACTGAAATTAAGAAATCAATCAATGATAAACGTATTCGATTAAGGTTTGAAGAGAAGGGAAGGCACGTTTTCAGGCTGTTTGTTGGGAGTGATGTTATTATTTTTCAATTGCATACTAATGTATTTAGACTGCCAGATGATGACCCTTCATGGAAAACGAAATATATTGAATCTAATGGAGCTAATGGTTATTTTGGGATGATTAACATTTATAATTTCCTAGCTGAATCATACGAGAATAATCGCTACAATGACACTGGACATTTAATTGGAAGGATCTTAATGAATCATGACCACCACTTTATGGTGGAGGGTAAAGGGCAATTGGGTTCCTTGTTTACAGACCTTGAAAACGGTTACATTTCAGACAGTGTAATTAGGCAGATTATCCAGGCGACAATCATGCATGCAATTGATTTTGATCTGATTACACCGCCATACGAAATAGACAAGGAAGTTCCATTAGGTCAAGTTCAGGCTATTAGTTCTGATATCCAGCTATCTACTAGGAAATCGCTTGGATTTAAGTTTAGTTCAGAAGACCAAAAAATAATTTAAAAAAAAGTTCTTTTCTGTTTGTAGTTACAGAATTTCACTTTATATTTGCACTCCCAAAACAAGAGGTGAAAAATTTAAATCGGCCCATTCGTCTAGTGGTTAGGACGCCAGGTTTTCATCCTGGTAACAGGAGTTCGATTCTCCTATGGGCTACAGAATAATTTGTTTAGAAATTATATATAAATAAAAAGAAATAAAATGGCGAATCACAAGTCAGCAATAAAGAGAATTAGATCTAACGAGTCAAAAAGACTACGTAATAAGTACCAACATAAATCTACGCGTAACGCAGTTCGTAAGCTTAGGGAGATGACTGATAAGAAAGAAGCTGCAAAAGCTATTCCTTCAGTTTTCGGTATGTTAGATAAATTAGCTAAGAGAAATGTTATTCACAAGAATAAAGCTGCTAACATCAAATCTGGTCTTCAGGTTAAAGTTAACAACTTGTAAGAATCACTTATAGAAAGTATTAGGGGGCTTTGCCCCCTTTTTTTATACCTTTACTTTCGAAATTAACCCTTGAAATGAAGTTATTAGCTAGCTTTCTTTTTATTGTAATTAGCCAATTGTCTTTTGGACAAGTTTTCTACAATATTGATACCTTGTATTATGCAGATAGAATTGATGGCTCAATTGATTCTATCGATGTGAATAGTGGAGATCTGCCTTCTACTTTTGATGGTGGCATAGTTACTTATTCTTCAGGAGGAGTTCTGGCAAGTATCCTTTACAAAACAATTATACAGCCTAATTTTCAAAGGTTACACAAATTCTCAACGATAGAGTATTCTTCATTACCACATTTAGGTTTTGCATATTCATTTGGTGCACAAGGAACTCAGTTCATTCATGCAAAATACAATCATGCGTTTACTGATAAATTAATGCTTGACGTAGATTATAAAAAGTCTAGTGGAGGTGGCGTGATTAGAGAATCTGATTTTAATCTTAATGATCTTGGTTTACAACTAATTCGTTCAGGGAAACACTATTCTACATGTTTGAAAGGTGGATTTATACTTAATACAGTATCTCATTCTGGGGGTATATTGTCTATCGATTCTACCATCCAACAATTTGGTCTAGAATTCTCGACTGTCCAAAAAGGAAGTGCTGATAGTAAAAATAAGAATGGGCAGATTCAATGGGAAAACTACTTCAATTTCTTGCAAGACTCGATAAAACAATTAGGATTTAAATCTTTCCATAAATATACAATTCAAAATCGCGTATACACAGAGTACTCAGACACTTTATCACAGCTATACTCAATTATTAACATCAATTCAGATTCTACACGAGATCAATCTAATTTAGCGTCTATAACGAATGGTGCAGGAGTGTATTTCGCATCGAAACACCTATCTATTGATGGTGTTCTAGATTATCGCTATTGGAACTTTCAGAATTTGGGAAATCATTCCGACACTACAGAAATTGGTGTTAGATCTAATATTCGTTTTTTCGCAAAAGAGCTAAAAATTAATAATTATTTACATTTCAACCTTATTGGAGCAGCAAATGAATTTGAAAATCAGATAGCTGCGAGCTACAGGTTTAAAAAAATGAATTTTTCGGTAAATTACTTCATTGAAAGTAAAACGCAATCTCCGCTTCAAAGAAATTATTTTTCCAATAATACCTCGTATTCTAATACCTTGAGTAAACAAACTTCAATGGGTATTAATACATTATTAGACGTTGATATTCTCGCTCAAAAATACAGTGTGGGTTTTTTGGGTGGTTTTACAACTGTTAGTAATCCATTTTTATATAACGGTTCAAATTGGAGAAATGACTCAATTGATTTCAATCTCGCTTATTTAGGAGTAAAGGGAGCAATTAAGTTTGGTCCATTGCATATCAATCCAAAATTTATTTATTCAGTTTCTGGAAATGGTTACTTACCAGGAGTACAAGCTCTAGGTAGGGTTTATGTTAAGGGTAATTTGTTTAAAGCAAAGAAACTAGAAGCTATGATAGGTATTGATGCTTCATACGTATCATCATACCGCTTAAAAACATACATATCATACATGGATACGTATGAGTGGAGTGGTGTAGAAGTGAACTCTAATCCTGTTACGAACCTGCATGCTTTTGTTTCAATAGGAATCTCTGAATTTAGATTATTTCTTCGTTATGAAAATATAGGGTACTTCTGGAATAATAACTTAAGTCAGGAGGTCTTGAATTATCCAATCGCTGGAACAAGAATGAGAATTGGAATTACTTGGGACTTTTTTAATTAAAAAAAAGCAGAGCGACGAAACAAGGTTCATCGCTCTATACCTAACCTACCATTTAAACTAAGCCTAATACAAAAAACACCTTCAAAGTTTATCTATTGCAAGAGATTGATAGTATGATGAATATTAAGGTATGTTTCATTTAGCCTTTACTAAGAATAGACACATATTTATAGCTATTCTAATATAGATAATAGTGTGTTTTTTAACACCTTTCACTATATTTACAAAAAAAAAACTGACAAATGAAATTACTAGAAGATAAAGTCATTCTTATTACTGGTGCATCAAGAGGTATTGGTAAATCAATTGCTGAAGAATGTGTTCGTCAGGGAGCTAAAGTAGCATTTACATACCTTTCGTCCGTTGAAAAAGCACAGGCTTTAGAGAAAGAGCTTGAAGCCTTAGGTGGTATTGCTAAAGGTTTTAAATCTGATGCCTCTAAATTTGATGAAGCTCAAACATTGGTTGATCAAGTGCTTGATGTGTTTGGGACGATAGATGTTTTGGTTAATAACGCAGGAATAACAAGAGATACTTTGTTGATGCGAATGACTGAAGAGCAATGGGATGAAGTTATGAATACGAACTTAAAGTCGGCATTCAACTTGACTAAAGCTGTTCAGCGACCGATGTTAAAAGCAAAAAAAGGTTCTATAATTAACATGTCATCTGTAGTTGGTATTAGTGGTAATGGTGGACAGTCAAACTATGCTGCATCCAAAGCAGGACTAATTGGTTTTACAAAGTCAATAGCACAAGAACTTGTATCAAGAAGTATTCGTTGTAATGCAATTGCCCCAGGTTTCATTGAGACTGAGATGACTGCTGCACTAGATGAAACAGTTGTGGATGAATGGAGAAAATCTATTCCTCTAAGAAGAGGTGGTTCTCCAAAGAACGTTGCTGATTTAACTGTATTTTTAGGGTCGGATATGTCGACTTATATTACAGGTCAAACAATCAATGTTTGCGGTGGGATGTTAATGTAGAATAGAGTAATTAAAATAATACAAGGCTTCTAGTTTTCATTAGGAGCCTTTTTTATATTGAAGCGATTCAATAACTCCATGATAAACAGTATACATTTTTTTTTAGTATATCAAAGTAAAGAGCGAGATAGGCGATTATACTTAATATCCAAATTACAATCACATTGGCAATAAACGTATTCATTCCCCTTCTGAAAACAATTATAAGTGTGATTAGTGCGACTATGGATAGTATTCGTTTTCTGATAATAATTTAGCATATCATTAAGTCGTGTCTATTGTAAAAATAGAGAAAATAGTGAAAATCAAAGTTGAATTATTACTTTTGTCTATGCACTTGACAAACATGAATATTAGACCAAGAAGAAATAGAAAGAATAGCGCGATAAGAGCTATGGTTGAAGAGACAAAATTGGGGACAGAAAACTTAATCTATCCTTTGTTTATAGAGGATGGTGCTTCGGTAAAAACTGAAATTAAATCCTTGCCAAATAACTTTCGCTGGTCCCTTGATACATTGTTGCCAGAGATGGAAAAGTGTATAGAACTTGGTATTAACTCATTTGTACTGTTTCCTGCCGTAAATGATTCATTAAAAGATACAGTTGCATCTTATAGTTATGCGCATGACAACTTCTATTTAGATGCTATTCGGAAGATTAAAGAAGTATTTCCTCATATTTCTTTAATGAGTGATGTTGCCATGGACCCATACTCCTCGGATGGACACGATGGTTTAGTTCGTGATGGGATTATTCTTAATGATGAAACACTTCCTGTATTGGGTCAAATGTCACTTGCTCAAGCTCAAGCAGGAATTGATGTCTTAGGCCCCAGTGACATGATGGATGGCAGGGTAGGTTATTTACGTGAAGTTTTGGACAGCAATGACTTCATAGACGTAAGTATTATGTCATACTCAGCTAAATATGCAAGTGCTTTTTATGGTCCATTTAGAGATGCTTTAAACTCTACTCCTAAAAGTGGTGATAAAAAATCGTATCAAATGAATCCTGCTAATAAACGCGAAGCTTTACTTGAGGCTCAATTGGACTTTGACGAAGGTGCGGATATGCTAATGGTTAAGCCTGCCACCTGCTACTTGGATATTATTCATATGTTAAAAGAAAATTTTAAAATTCCAATTACAGCATATAACGTAAGTGGAGAGTATTCAATGGTTTACGCAGCGAGTCAAAATGGATGGTTAGATTATGATTCTGCGATGTCTGAAATGCTTTTAAGTATAAGAAGAGCCGGAGCTGATGGTATTTTAACCTATTTCGCTAAAGATTTCGCCTCTTTAGTAAATAAGTAATTTTTACTGCTATATTTTAGATATATTTAAAAGATATGGAGGACTACAATTTCTCTCAAGAGAAACCGGAACTAATTGATCATAAGCCTAAGACTGGACTATCATTGACTGTATTTTCAATTGCTTTATTTGTTCTTGTGTTTATAGTGGTTTTAGGTGATGAATTGAGTTTTATTATTTTCATCCTGACTGTTTTGCTGGTACATGAATCAGGACATTTTATTGCCATGAAAGTATTTAAATATGAAAACGTAAGAATGCTATTCGTTCCTTTAATGGGTGCGTTTGTTCAAGGCTCAAAGAAAATATACTCTCAGAAACAAAGCTTTCTAGTTACTGTTGCTGGGCCATTTCCAGGCATACTAATTGGCGTCATTCTGATGTGGTGTGGAACAGTTTTCCATTCAATTTGGATGATGGAATTAAGTGGACTTTTTTTAATGTTAAATGTTATCAACCTTCTTCCTCTTGACCCTCTTGATGGTGGGCAAATGTTCAAATTGTTTTTTAGGAGAAATCATGAACTGTTTTTGATGATTTTTGCTTTTATTTCTTCAATTTTTATGATTGGTGTAGGTTGGATGATGAGCAGCTCTATTATTATGGTTTTTGGTTTTTTTATGGCTTTCCGCGTTAGAGCAATGCAAAAGCGTTATCAAATGCACAAAGAATTAAAAGAGGTTGATGTAAATTATACAACAACATACAAGTTATTGAGCTATGGTGATTTTATTAAAATCAAGAATGTTTTAATAGAAAACACTCCAACTCTTCGTCAATACATTGAACAAGTTTCTCAAGATGAAAGCGGAGATGTTATAGCAAATCAAGTTAACAATGTGTTAGATGTGCCTCTTAATCGTGATGCATCTATAACCTTTAAAATAAGCGTTTTACTTTTATGGGTGATTTCATTTATAACTCCAGTACTATTATTTTTTTACTTAGACCTAAAGTGGTATTTTGATGCAGTTTAATGTAGGTGAAAAAGTTGTTTTTCTAAATGAGGCCGGGGGTGGAATTATTAGATCATTTATTAAAGGAAACCTTTATGTCGTTGAGGATGATAGTGGTTTTGAGCGAAAGCACCGTGCTATTGATCTTGGGAGAATTCATTGTGAAGATTACAAGATTGACGATGATCATATCGCATTAATGCACGAAGAAGCGTCATTTACAAAAGTAAATCATGTTGTTTTAAAAGAGCAGTTAACAGGCCGGAGGCGTCCAATTGATGTTTGGGAAATCGATTTGCACATTGAAGAGATAACTGATTCAAATCGTGGTCTATCTAATTCTCAAATTCTATCGAAACAAATGAGTGCTTTTAAGATTTTTTTTAATAAAGCACGTGCCAAATCAATTCGAAAAGTAATTGTCATACACGGTGTTGGTGAAGGAGTTTTAAAGGAAGAGGTACGGCTTTATTTAGATTGTATTGATGGAATTGAATTCTATGATGCTGATTTCAGAGAATACGGGAAAGGTGCTACAGCAATAAAAATGTATCACAACCACGATTAGTTAAATTACACGTTTATGCAAACGGAATATTCCCTTAGCTATACATCTTGTCTAAAGGAATGAATGTCATTATGGTTTTCTTCGATTTGATCTTTGATTTTTTTTATTGATTTAGCGAGCATAAAGATGTCTGCAGGTGTATTTTCACCTAGCCAAAGGAAGCTTTCCTGCTCATCTTCTACGGCAAGTGCAATATGATATAGGATATCGAACCCATGAGTTTTTAACCAATGTTGTGCGCTTTCGTTTCCTTCAGTACCATTAATCATGGCTAATAAGTGAGGATAACCATTTTTTGGAAGCCAGGCTCTAGCATCATCTTTTAAGTAAATTGCATAGGTAGCCATCACTAATTCAATATATCCATTATCCTTTAGCCAAAGCATAAACTCATCACTTCCTTCAATCGCCTTACTCCAAGCAATGATTATTTTAGCAGAATAGTTGATTGGTTTAACTTCATGTTTCGTTAATTCATTAACCTTATGCTTTCGCTTTTTACTGAACCAAATAGCCATTTGTATAGAATAAATATGAAATAATTATCGCCGAAATTATACCGACAAAGTCACATAGAAGTCCAACGCCAGCTGCATATCTTGTGTTCTTTATGTTTACTGATCCAAAATATACAGCTAATACATAAAACGTTGTTTCTGTGGATCCTTGCATGGTTGCAGCAATCTTCTCTTGCATTGAGTCAACACCAAAATGATTCATTACTTCAACATAAGCACCTCGTGCCCCCCCCCCACTTAAGGGTTTCATAAAGGCAACCGGTAACGCGTCAACCCATTCAAGCACTGTCACTCCAAAAATCACAGCAAGCTCCTTAATTCCGTCTGTAATAACATTAAGTGAACCAGAAGCTCTGAAAACAGCAATTGCAGCAAGCATAGCAACTAGGTATGGAATGATCGAGATTGCTACCCCGAAGCCTTCCTTTGCGCCATCAATAAAAGACTCATAGACATTGACTTTTTTTCGCCAAGCAAGCAACATAAAAAGGACGATAACCAAAAAGATAATAAAATTACCTGCTATGTTCGATATAACATCTGTATTCTGAGGATTATTAATTACGTAATATAAAAGAGCACCAATTAATAAGGAAATACTACCTAAGTAAGCAATAATAACAGGCTGAAATAAATTAATTTTCTGACGAATTGAAACAAAGATTAACCCAAAAATAGAGGAAATAAATGTAGTAATAAGAATTGGAAGGAAAACCGTAGTTGGAGATGCTGAATCAGCGCGTAAAGCAAATATAGACACAGGAATTAATGTTAATCCTGATGTATTCAAAACTAAGAACATGATTTGAGCATTTGAAGCTCTGTCCTTTTCTGGGTTTAAAGACTGTAATTCTTTCATAGCCTTTAGCCCTAGTGGGGTTGCAGAATTGTCTAAACCCAGCATGTTTGCGCTAAAATTCATCATCATTGCACCGTTTGCAGGGTGGTCTTTGGGAACTTCAGGAAAGAGTTTAGAAAATAAAGGAGAAACAAACCTTGTTAGGTGTTTTATAGCTCCACCATTTTCACCGATTTTCATTATTCCCATCCAAAAACAAAGTATTCCTGTTAGAGATAATGAAAGCGTGAAGCCAGTGTTAGCGGCAGAGAAAAGAGAATCAACAAGATTATTGAACACATCCAAGTCTTGCCAAAAAAGGAGTTTACTCATCGCAACAATCATCGCAATAACAAACATTCCTATCCAAATTCTATTTAATAACATACACAAATATCAATATTATTGAACAGTGTTTATAATAAAAGTTAAACGAACTATTAACAGTCCATTAATGATAATCTTCAGCAGGAGAGCAAATTGCAACAAAGTTTTCGAGTAGAATACGCCCGAAATTACCTGATACTTCAGGGTGGAACTGCACGCCAAAAACTCTTTGCTCCTTGTTTTGCATGACTTCATTAACGCAACTGTCTGATGATGCTAAAAGTGTAAAACCTGGTGGAATCGAGATTGTTTCGCAATGATCTTGCATCATTTCAAAGTCGATAGGAAGGCGGTTTAATATTGGGCTGGCTTCAAATGAACCTATTTCTTCCCAGTCTCTGGTAGGTGTCATTTTTTGAGCAAAAGCACCATGGAGTAGTCCGATAATTTGATGACCGAAACAGATCCCTAATATAGGAATAGAAATCGTTTTTACCCAAGCAATCATTTGAACATATGGTATTGGATCAATATCAGTAATGAGAATAGGGGCACCAGAAATAATTACTCCCTTCACATCGTTTAAGTCATCTAAATTAAAATCTAATAGTTTACATTGCTTAACATCGATAAATTCATCAATGATTTGCTTAATATACTTTGATTTATTGCTTCCGCAGTCAATTACTAATATCATAATTCTACTCTCCCTATTCCTTGTCGAATAATTTCCATATCACCATTTACACAGTTTACTAATGTTGAAGCTTCTAGTTTTCCTAGGCCACCATCAATAATCAATTCAATTTTACGATCAAACTTTTCATAAATAGTATATGGATCAATGAAGTATTCTAGTATTTCATCTTCGTTATTGTTAAGTGATGTTGTTGCGATTGGATTCCCCAAAACTTCGACAATTCGCCTAACAATTTTATTGTCGGGTATACGAATTCCAACCTCTTTTTTATTAGTGTCAAACAATCTTGGAATTTCATTTGTTGCAGTTAAAATAAAGGTGAAAGGTCCAGGCAATGACCTATTCAATAATTTATAGGTAGGACGATCGATAGGCTTTACATAGTCAGATAGATTACTCAAATCTGAACAGATAATAGAGAAGTTTGCTTTTTTTAGTTTCAAACCTTTCAATGTAGCTAAAGCATTGAGAGCTTTCTTATTGAATAAGTCACACCCCATTGCATAAACTGTATCTGTTGGAAATATTATTACCTCGCCTTTTTTTAAGGTTATGACAGCTTGCTCAATAAGTCGTTCATCAATATTTTCTTCATTTATCTCTATAATCATGTCATAAAGATACTGTTATTCCAAATCCTTAACAAACACCTTACAATCGATCGCGTAATGATCACTTAACTTTTCCTGTTGAATTGTGAAATCAAGTGATCCAAGGTTTTTGGAGTGAAAGATATAATCTATTCGCATTGCTGGAATATTCGCGGCATAAGTAGCTCCAATTCCACTTGAAGTGTTTCTAAAAGCATCGACTAAAGTAGAGTTGAATTTATTATAGCAATAAGAAAGTGGTGTATCATTAAAATCACCACAAACGATTATGCTATAAGGAGACTTTACCATATGCTTCTGAACAAGTATTGCTTGTTCAGCGCGTATCGGATATGCGTTCTTAATCTTAGAAATCAAATTAATAAAGTTGGAGGACTTATTGCTGCCAGATCTCTTTTTAGTATCAAAAATAGCATAATCATTTTTTTTTAGTCGAATTGATTGCAGATGAACATTGTACACTCGAAAAGTATCAATCCCTTTTACTATATCAGTATAAATACAGTAGTTGTAATCTCTTTTATGGCCTTCAAAATTGATATTTCCCTTATTGATAATGCGATGTTTTGAAAAAATTGCTACCCCAAAGTTTTGTCTACCTGAAAGCTTGTGCGCTAAACGCTCGTGATAATACTTCGTGCCCATTAACTTAAGAATAGTATCCTTAGTAATAAATGAGGTAGGAGGGTCCTGATTATAAAACTCCTGAAAACAAACGATATCAGGATTTCGATCCTTAAGGTATTCTAGAATTTTGCTTTTGGTTTTATAGCTTTTATTGCGATCAGCATTATATCGGTCGAACAAGTGAACATTGTAGCTCATAACTCGAAGTTCAGTCTGAGTTGAATTCTCTTCATTAGACCCAAGGGCATAAGTTCTAAAGTGCAATCTGCCTCCAAAAACAAGTACGAACAAAATTACAATAGACCATTTAGATTTATTTATGACCCAAAAAATGAGTAGCGTAATATTAGCTAGCACTATTATCCAGTAAGCCAGACCAAAGAAGGGTAGTAGCGGTATTGAATTCGGATGTATGTATGGGGTTAAGTAAGAAAAAGCAAGAGACAATAATGCTACCAGAGTCAATAATGTGAGAATAGTCCGAAATCTGAATAAACCCTTAAGTAATTTACCCATTCTTACTTTGATTAAACAAAAAGTCTTTTTCTTTTTTTGTTAAGGATTCATACCCTGATTTTGAAATCTTATCCAAGATCTTATCAACTTGTGCCTGTCGAGACTTTTCGTCTGCATTGTATTCCTCGTCTGTTTTAAAGCGATTATTGACTTTCCCACCTTTCTTAACACACATCTTATTAGGGTTGTTTTTAAACAATACGACAACAGTATTCCACAGTTTTTGTGACCAATTAACAATGTTGCTTGAAGCATGAAGGTTCTGAATTGAAATCATGCCAATAATAGCACCTCCTAAATGTGCAAAATGCGCAGTTCCATCTACTTTACCTAAAGCTAATAGATCAACTAAAATGAATATTCCAGCAATAACTATAATTCGAACAGGAAGTATCCCAAATAAATTGACCTTTAATTGAGGTTTGTAAAAAGCGATAGCCACAAAAATAGCCATTATTGCCCCAGAAGCCCCAATCACGACATCGTTAAATATTTGTAATTTTGGAAAAAGGCTGTGTGCAATCACTTCTAACAGTCCGCCAGTAATACCGCCGAGGATATAAGTAAAGACTAACCTACGGCCATCTAATAGTTGAAGAAACATTTTACCAGAGAAATACAAGAACACCATGTTAAACAGGAGATGCATAAAACTGTAATGTGTAAATATACTGGTGAATAAACCCCAAGGATGCTTAATAAAAGTGATAAACCTTGTGTGTAAGCCAACTATGTGGCTTGCATAATTATTGATAAAGACACCTTCGCTACCCGTTATCAGTCCAAAGAATACATCGATAATCCGTATAACAAGAAATAAACTTACATTAATAAATATAAGTTGAACCACAACACCACCATTTTTATATTGATATTTTAATTCATCCATGAAATTCCTTTCCATTTAGTAAAAGTTTTGCCTATCGATTCTACGCCAAACTAGAATGAATATAGCTCCAACAATTGCTCCTCCAACATGTGCTAGGTGAGCAATTTGATCATCAGGGCGTGAAAAGCTACTGTAAATTTCAAATGCGAGATATCCTCCGATTAAATATTTTGCTTTTACAGGGATAGGGGGGAATAATAATTGAAGCTGTGTATTAGGGAAGAGCAATGCGAATCCTGCTAATAAACCAAAAATGGCTCCTGAGGCACCTGCCATTGTACTATATGTCATTCCTGTATAAGCATCAATCAAACTTTTCGATTGATTGGAGTGAGGTAAATATTGAAATTGGCCTTGTAGAACTTTGTTATTTAAAATAGAAATATCGTAGCCATCATTAATTAGAGCTTGTTTCAATTCCATGATTTGCCATACCCCAATAGTATTATACATCAGGATTGAACCTAAGCCGCAAGCGAAGTAGAAAACAAAGTAACGTTTTGCGCCCCAAGTTCTTTCTAAATGAGCACCAAACATTATCAAGAGAAGCATGTTAAACAAGATGTGGAAGAAGTCTGTTAAACTATGCATAAACATGTGTGTAACGATCTGGTATGGCTCAAACAAAACTGAGTTAAAATAATGTGAGCCTAATTTTTGACTAATCTCAATCCCATTCGATGCTAAAAACAACGATATAACGTAAAATAATACGTTCAATATAAGTAGTTTTTTCGTTACAGGTGGTAGGTTCTTAAACATGTCTATTTAAATTTATACTGAATTTCATCAAGAGTAATTGTCTCTATGATTTTCTTGTTTCTCGGTGAGTAGGTGTGATTCTCACATTGAAATAACTGATTAATCAATGCTTGTATAGACTCATTTGTGTTCATGTTAATTTTTTTCATTGCAGCAGATTTTGCAATCGCTAAAACCAGTGTGTGTGCAATATCACCTTTCTCAAGTTCTTTAAATCCAATTCCTTGAAATATTTCATCTAAAGAATTTGAAATCGATTCTTCTTGAATTACAGCAGGAACAGAATTAACCTTTAAAAGGTTATCTTTAATCTCACCATGATAGCCCAGCTGCTTTAAGATTGAGGAGTTTTCATTCCAAAGATTTATTTCATTAATTGAAACTTCTCTTTCAAGGGGGAATAGTAATTTCTGAGAATCTATAGGCTTTATTATAAACGACCTATGTATACTTGAGTAAACAATTTGTTCAATTGCTCTTCTTACGTGAATCATCATTAATCCAGACTTGCTAGGTGTGATAATGTAGCTACCTTTTACAATAAATGTAGAGATGTTTTCCATTGTGTCGTCCATATTGATTGGTGGGTAACCCTCTTTAATATTATCCGATTCTTCTTCAATTGTATAGAAGTTTTCCCAGTCCGAATTAGAGGTGTCAACTGATCCAAACCCTTGTTCTTCAATACCCTTAGTGATATTCTCTTTGGTTTTTCCGGTGCCAGAGTTAGCTGAATTAGGACGACTAGTAGTCTTGAAAGGGTTAAACCCTGTATCTATATGAATCGTTGGCTCAACAGTATGTTTCGACCTCATTGTATGAGGAATGTCAAAACTGGTTTCTTGCTCGAACTCTAGTGTTGGAGCAATATTGTATTTCCCAAGCGCTTGCTTGATGCTGCTTAATAGTATTGAGTAGATGAATTTTTCCTCCTCAAATTTAATCTCTGTTTTTGTAGGATGCACATTGACGTCAATTTTTTGAGTATCAACACTCAGGTACAAAAAGTATCCTGGGAAAGCACCTTGCTTGAGTAGACCATCAAAAGCTTTTGTTACAGCATGATTGAAGAAAGAACTCTTAAAAAATCGATTATTTACAAATAAAAACTGAGCTCCACGCGTTTTACGTGCATGTTCAGGCTTAAGTATGAATCCCTTCAGTGAAACAATCTCTGTAGACTCTTCTATTGGTACTAGCCGGTCATTCGAATTTACACCAAAAATATTTACTATTCTCTTACGTAAAACGGCAGGGTGTAAATTGTATATTTCAGATCCGTTGTGAGTTAATGTCAAATATAAATCTGGATGAGCGAGAGCGATACGATCAAACTCATCTTGAATATGTTTAAATTCTGTAGATTCTCTTTTGAGGAAGTTACGTCTAGCAGGAACGTTATAGAATAAGTTTTTTACTTCAAACGAAGTTCCAATAGGGCAGACAACATCTTCTTTTCGTTTAATTTCACTTCCTTCGATTAATATAGCTTGTCCAACATCATTACTTGCTATTCTCGTTTTCATTTCAACATGAGCAATTGCGGCAATAGAAGCGAGGGCTTCTCCACGAAAACCTTTTGTTGTTAATGAAAACAAATCCTCTGCAGTGCTAACCTTACTCGTTGCGTGACGCTGAAAACAAAATAAAGCGTCACTAGGGCTCATTCCATTACCATTATCTACGACTTGAATTAATGTTTTTCCCGCATCTTTGATGTTTACATCAATGGCCATAGCACCAGCATCAATAGCATTTTCCAAGAGTTCTTTAACTACAGAGGCAGGCCTTTGGATCACTTCGCCAGCTGCAATTTGATTCGCTATGTTAGCGGGTAATAGCTTTATAATATCACTCATTAGTGTTTACCAGATTTTAGTGACTACAGTATCGACTTCGTCAACACCATTAAATATGAAATACCCTAATCCTACAATAATTACAATTAAGATTAAAACTCGAATATTCGAACTCTTATTCGCATTCTGCCTATATTCAGAGCGATTCCAGCCTTCTTTAATAGTATCTCTGAATATTTCTTTTCGCTTATACTCAGACACATCTTCTTTTGCAAGCTCCTGATATTGAATCTTCTTACGCTCAAGACGTTGCTTACGATCATCGTAATACATTGGGGAATAGTTGAATCGTTGATTCTCAATCGTTTTATTTAAAAATCTAAACTTCATTGGATTACAAATTTAGCAAATTATATCCTGTTTTCTACGTCTCTTTTAATTCAATTATTGTGACTTTCCATTAGTTCTGATAAAGTGTCCGTTTGAGAATCCGGAAGTTTTGGATTCCCTAATGTTTATAACTAATAAACGGCATGTAAATTGCTTATAGATACTATTGTATTTTTGATGTATATGAAACAACTCTTTACCGTGAAATTAGTTATAATGCTTCCATTTTTGATTGTCATATACCTTTTTGCATCTTCTTTTTCTGTTGCAGAGCATTATACAAAAACGAACCACGTCTATCAGTCATCCACATTTCTAGTGGAATCAAATTCTTGGGTAGAAAAGGAATTAGATGGGTTATCATTACGAGAGAAAATTGGTCAATTCTTTATGGTTGCAGCTTATTCTAACAAAGAGGAGTCACATTTAATGGAAATCGATTCGTTTGTCATGAATGAGAAAGTTGGAGGTATCATTTTCTTTCAAGGGAAAAGAGGTAAATTAATGACATCTATTGATCGTTTTCAAAAAGAAGCAGAGACACCATTGTTGATTGGAATGAATGCTGAATGGGGTTCGGGGCTGTGCTTACCTGAAGAAGAACCTTTCCCTTGCAATTATACTTTAGGTGCTGCTAACGACCTTGAACTAACCAGACGTATTGCTGAAATGATTGGGCAAGAATGTAGGGTGTTAGGCATTCATCTTAATTTTGCACCAGTTGCAGACGTGAATAGTAATCCTCTAAATCCAGGAATTGGTTTTAGATCGTATGGAGAAGATCCAAAGGAAGTCGCTCAGCATGTAGAAGCGACCGTAAAAGGTATGGAGTCACAAGGTGTATTGACAAGTATGAAGCACTTCCCAGGTCATGGTGATACAGATACTGATTCTCATTTCGAACTTCCTGTTGTAAATAATACATACACGCACATTAATGCGATTGATTTCTTCCCATTTAGATCAGGTATTCGTGCCGGGGCATCTTCGGTTATGGTAGGTCACCTTAACGTTCCTGCTTTAGACTCTTCTGGAACTCCAAGTAGTTTATCAAGACCTACTATTCATAATTACCTGAAAGGTGAATTAGGATTTAAAGGCCTCATAATCAGCGATGATCTTGGGATGAAGGCCGTAGCAGACAGGTATGGTGAAACGGATGTTTGTGTGAAGGCATTTCAGGCTGGATGTGATATTTTATTATTCCCAGAAAGTTTAGGGAATGCTATTAATGCTATACTAAATAAGGTCGAGTCAGGAGAAATCACACGTAATGAAATTGACAGTCGTTGTAGAAAAGTATTAAAAGCTAAATACAAGAGTATTATTAATCCTAAGAAGTTTAAATTATATACAGAAGGGGAAATTCAACTAGCTAAGAGACGGGTATACGAAAAAGCGCTAACTGTTTTAAAGAATGAAAATGAAGTGCTTCCAATAAAACGTTTTGATAAACGTATTGCTCATGTTTCTATAGGGTCATACACGGGTGTATTAAATGCATCTATCGATTTAATTAGTAAAGTAGATCATTTTTATTTTTATACTGGTGAAGAAGCACAACGTATATTCACTTCGAAACTACCCGAATATGACATGGTAATCACCTCTGTTCACGCTAGCTCACTAAAAACTCGAGACGATTATGGAATGCCGAAAGGCTGGAGAGACTGGATTAAATCACAAGATACTTCAAAAGAAAATGTATTACTTGTTTTTGGAAATCCATTGGCACTAACAAGAAATATCAATTTAGGGGCTGTCAATACTATCATAATAGGTTATGAAAACAATGCGATAGCACTTGATAGAGCAGGACAATTATTAATGGGTACTTATGCAAGTGCGGGGAAACTCCCATTAACTCTGAATTCAATATTCAGAAGAGGTGTAGGGATGAAAATAAAAAGCGGTGGAAGACTCAAGGAATCACAACCTGAAGAATTGGGTGTTTCTCCTAATAAACTATCTGAAATTGATTCTATTGTTGCAAAAAGTATCCTTGCCGGTGCCTTTCCTGGATGTCAAATTGTTTTAGCTGTAAAAGGAAAGGTGATTTATAGAAAATCATTCGGTCACCATACTTACAAAAATGACAATGAAGTCACTAATACTGATATTTATGACATTGCTTCTATAACTAAAATTGCATCATCTACATTGTCTTTAATGCATATGGAAAGTAATAATGAATTCAATCTTGATGGTAAGCTGTCTGACTACCTTCCTGAGCTTACCAAAGGAACACCATATAAGGATGTTAGACTAAAAGCTATGATGTCACATCAAGCAGGCTTAAAACCATGGATTCCTTTTTACATTAAAACATTGAAGGATTACAAACCTAAACCTGAGTTTTACCAAAAGGCTATAAGTGATTCGTTTTCAACACAAGTATCTACGAACCTTTGGATTGTTGACGGATATACAAAAATGATTTACAAGCAAATACTAGAGACACCACTGAATACAAAACGTTATAAATACTCGGATGTTGGATATTATTTTGTTAAACAAATCGTCGAGAAGAAATCTGGGATGACTTTAGATAGATATGTTGAGGACAACTTCTACAAGCCGATGGGGTTAAATTATTTGAAGTATAATCCAATAAAGCACTTCCCGCTCAGTCAGATTTTACCAACTGAAAATGATATTATTTTCAGGAAGGAACAAGTTCATGGGTACGTACATGATCAGGGGGCTGCAATGATGGGAGGTGTAGGAGGGCATGCCGGTTTATTTTCAAACGCAAGTGATTTAGCTAGTTTGATGCAGTTATTTCTAAATAAAGGAGATTATGGAGGTATTTCATATATCAGCCCTGATGTGATTGATAGATATACTGAGTGTCAATATTGTCCGTCCAACAGGAGAGGTGCAGGATTTGATAAGCCAACAAGAAGTCTAAATGGTGGGCCTACATGCGACATGGTAAGCCTTGCTAGTTTTGGTCATTCTGGATTTACGGGAACCCTTGTATGGGCCGATCCAGTACACGAAATAAATTATGTATTCCTTTCTAATCGTGTATATCCAGATGCAGAGAACTGGAAGATAGTTAAAATGAATATTCGTACCGACATTCAAAAAGTCATATACACAGCTCTTATAGAGGCTGATTTATAGAGAATAAACGCACATCTATTTTTAACAATATTAGCATAATAGACTTACTGTTTGGAGCTGTTCGGTTTTAGATCTTCATGGGCTGAGGCTAGATATTTTTTTTAGTGGGATTCCAACTTCCCTGCATTTACCTCCTTTCTAAAAGTCAATTATACAATCTATATTTTAACAATTGCTATGGTGAAATTCTTTCATTCCTTGTTTTAGAAGTAATACTTGACTTAATACTTATAAAGTAAAGTACTCACGATCTCATTTATGTTATCACGGCCTTCCCTTTCGTTTATATGAGTATAAGAGTCAAAGAATACTTTACGTCTATGTGCGTAGGTAATGATTAAAACTTTATTTTTGAGTAAGCGAAAACTGTTAAGAAATCAAAACATGAAAATAGGAATTGTATTATACCCAACTTATGGTGGGAGTGGAGTTGTTGCTACAGAACTAGGCAAGTCATTGGCAGCCAGAGGTCATGAAATACATTTTATTACATATTCACAACCCGTTCGATTAGGTTCATTTAGAGAGAATTTATTTTATCATGAGGTGTCGGTGTCGAACTATCCTTTATTTGAATATGAGCCTTATGAAACTGTGTTGGCAAGTAAAATGGTTGATGTTGTTAAGCATGAGGGGTTAGATATTCTACATGTGCATTATGCAATTCCACACGCCTCTGCAGCTTTTATGGCGCGTCAAATATTAAAATCACAAGGAATCAATATTCCATTTGTAACTACACTTCACGGAACGGATATTACTTTGGTAGGAAAAGACCCTTCTTTTGAGCCAGTAATTACATTTTGTTTAAACGAATCTGATGCTGTTACAGCTGTATCAGAGAGCTTAAGGAATGATACTTACAAGCACTTTTCTACAGAGCGAGAGATTACGGTAATCCCTAATTTTATTGCTATCCAGAATAAACAGCCTGAAAATAATTTGGATTTACGGAGAAGGTATGCCTTAGATGATGAACCAGTATTTTGTCATATTTCTAATTTTAGAAAGGTCAAGCGTGTAAAAGATGTACTTAGAGTTTTTGCTAAAGTAAATAATCTGAAGAGGTCACGAATCCTTTTAGTAGGAGATGGGCCTGAACGCTATTCACTCGAAGAATTGTGTCGAGAGTTGAATTTGGGTGATCGAGTTATTTTTTTAGGGAAGGTTCGTGACACAAGACAGGTACTTGAATTGGCTGATTTATTCCTACTACCTTCTGATACTGAAAGTTTTGGCCTGGCAGCGCTTGAGGCAATGGCTGTTGGGGTACCTGTTATATCATCAAATACTGGCGGTATTCCTGAAGTTAATGTTCATGGTGTCACGGGCTTCTTGTCTAATGTTGGTGATATTGATGATATGGCGAAGAATGCACTTCATATATTAAGAGATGAAGTTACCTTGAATACATTTAAGAAAAATGCCATTGAACGAACAAAAGAATTTGATATTGAAAAAATCATTAAACAATACGAAGACTTATACTATGACGTTTTAAAAAAATAAAATATTCACAATAAAAACATAAAAAAAGTCCCTAACTATTTTCAGTTAAGAACTTTTTAAGTTATATAATATTACTCTAACTATATATTTTCAATAACCATTGCTGAAGCGCCACCGCCGCCATTACATATTCCTGCAGCACCATATTTACCTCCGTTTTGTTTTAAAACATTAATTAAGGTAACAATGATACGTGATCCAGAATTTCCAAGAGGATGGCCTAACGCAACAGCTCCACCATTAACATCTACTTTCGCAGGATCTAATCCTAACGCTTTCATATTGTATAGTCCAACAACAGAAAATGCTTGGTTTAATTCCCAATAATCAATATCAGCAATAGTTAATTTCGCTTTCCTCAAAGCAACGGGGACCGCTTTTGAGGGTGCAGTCGTGAACCACTCAGGCTCATGTGCAGCATCTCCATAGCCAATTATTTTAGCAATTGGCTTAATCTTTAACTCTTCAGCTTTTGTCTTACTCATTAAAACTAGGGCAGAGGCACCATCATTTAGGGTAGAAGCATTTGCAGCTGTAACGGTTCCTTCTTTCGTGAATACTGCTCTTAATCCAGGTATCTTTTCCATTCTAACATTGGAATACTCCTCATCTTTAGAAACGATAACAGCATCTCCACGTCTTTGAGGAACTTCCACTGGGACAATTTCATTGTCAAATTTACCATCACTCCATGCTGCAGCTGCACGGCTATATGACTCAATTGCGAAATTATCCTGATCTTTTCTTGAAATATTGTGCTCAGCAGCACATTTATCAGCACATACACCCATGTGAGTATCATTATAAACATCAGTTAGGCCATCCTTAACCATTCCGTCGTGCATTTTAACATCACCTAGTTTAGTTGCAATACGAGCATTGTAATAGTGGGGAACCATGCTCATATTTTCCATTCCGCCGGCAATAACAACGTCGTTATCACCACAAAGGATAGATTGAGCAGCTAAGCTCAAGGCTTTCATCCCAGAAGCACACACTTTATTTACCGTAGTGCAAGGAACACTGTTAGATAGACCAGAAAACACTGCTGCTTGACGTGCGGGGGCTTGGCCTAAGTTAGCCTGAAGAACATTTCCCATAAAGACTTCATCTACGATGTCTGCGGAAACACCTGATTTATCGATTGCTCCTTTTATTGCAGTAGCGCCTAGCTGTGTAGCTGGAACGGTTGACAATGCCCCTCCAAAACTACCCATTGGAGTTCTTACTGCTGATACTATGTATACTTCTTTGCTCATTTCTAGTATTATTTATTTCGGTTCGAAATTAATAAATTCTTATCAGATATTGCAGTTATTCGTGCTCTTTAGCAAATATTACTAATAAAGTGATCACCTTACATTTTATTTGTTGAGAGATAAAAAACAGTTAGTTTTGAATAAAAAAAATGAAAAATACATTCCTCTCTATCCTGACTTTTGTGATCATTGGGAATTCTTTGGCGCAAGGAGATACGCTTCCTAATAATTGGAGGCTTAAAGCAAGTTATGGATTTAATGGAACTCAATCATCATTTGTTAACTGGAATGCAGGTGGTCGTAATAATATATCACTTTTAGGCTATATAGATGCTTCTGCGAACTATATTAAAGGAATTTACAAGTGGGGCAATGATTTAGGATTAGCATTAGGTGGAATAAAAGACATAGGCAAGGGTGGCATGAGTCCACTCCAAAAGACAGATGACAAAATTGACTTGACATCTAACTTTGGACTTGAAATTAATAACCACTTATATGGTGCAATTTTAGGGAATTTTAAAACACAATTCATGGATGGGAATAGTTTTCCAAATGATTCAATTATAACATCTAAATTTATGGCTCCTGGTTACTTAACATTTGCTTTTGGAGTTGACTACAAGCCAACAGGGTACGTTTCAATTTATTTATCTCCAATTGCCTCAAAAATGACTTTCGTTAACGATGAGCTTCTGTCAAATACGGGAGCTTTTGGTGTTAAAGGTGCAACTTATGACGGCTTAGGAAATGTTATTGCTGCTGGGAAACGCTTTAGAGGTGAGTTTGGTGCATATTTTAAATTGATGTATAACAAAGAGATTGTAAGGAATATTAATATGAAGTCTAAGTTGGAATTGTTTTCTAATTAC
>Ga0115004_10000776_pt1 | contig 25113 bp, 13 predicted proteins | sample ArcticOcean_MG_C_10_FD_88737 | JGI IMG/M metagenome (GOLD analysis project Ga0115004, IMG submission 88737) | Marine microbial communities from western Arctic Ocean - ArcticOcean_MG_CB11_90 | ecosystem: Environmental > Aquatic > Marine > Oceanic | place: Arctic Ocean: Canada Basin | collected... | reverse complement strand
TGCCACGAATTGTGGGGTATACGGTTCGCCCGTCGCCGGGTTCTCCGCATAACCGATACTGCCGTCACCACCCTGCAGAGTGTCGTAGAATGTATCGTAATCAGTGAAATCCGTCGGGTATGTGGTGATATTGCCGAGATTGGCCGGTGAGATATCGATCATCACCCCGTCACTGGGATCCAGGTGTGACGACCAGATCGAGACCAACGAAAATGCCCATTTGTAATGATCTGCGAGGGCGCCATCGAAGGTCGGTGGCGGACCGGGATCGTGGTATACGAGGTAATCGAAGCCGTCGCGTTGATACGTTGTCAGATCCTGGGGCGATAGCGCAAACGGCACCACTTGACCCCATTCCGGACCCAGAAACTCGGGCGAATCGCTGATCTGATTACCGGACTGATCAATGAACTCGACCAGTGACAATGGCTGCCACCGATTCAGATCCGTAATGTCAGGATTACCCGGTTCCGCCGGTTCCAGCGGCGCGTTCACCGGCTCATAGAACTGATTTGCGTAATCGTCCGCTTCGTAAGCGCCATCGGCGAAACCGAAATCGATAAAACATTGCGCGATATGGTTGCCCAGCGCCGCAGCAGAGCCGCTCGTGTAATCGCTGTCTTCATCATCCACATCGTGGCCGAGCGCACTCATGAGCGTTTCGGCATCGCGTCTAATCGTGCTCGACCCTGGTGAATTGGCAAATCGATGGCGGATGAGGCGATAGGTCGCATAGCTCAGCGCCGTATTTCGTGCTGCCTCGACTTCTGCCGGTTCGGGTATCGCGTCAAAATCACACGTGACACCGGCACGCGTACGCCCTAACAACCACGGCACATCCACACTCGCGTAAGCGCTCCAGGCGTCATACATCGCGGACGATGTATGAAAAAGGTTGCGCGCATGAACTGTGGGCCGGGCAAAATCGTTGCGAATCGCCTGCAGCAAAACCTCATTCCAACTCCGCGCGACCGACACGTCGGCACCGGGCGCAATACCCGGCACGTAATTCGCAGCAATCGAAACTGTACCGCCGGGCATCATGAACTGCGTAGCGGCGCTCGTCGGATCGGCAAACGTCCCGCTACCTGTGCTCGTCCAGTGCGAAAAGTAGTACCCTTCCGCCGGTTCATTGGCTTGCACAGGCACAATGTCGCCAATATCATAAACGCCGCCGCCCACGCCTTGCGTCACGATCAGATTCAAATTGACCCCACCCTGCATAATCTCCACGCGCTGATCGACTTCAACGTTCTCGACCCGACTGACGATGGAGCCGGGACCGGGCCAGGCAATGTCAATCGACGAAATCAGGTCATCGGCCCCAAGTCCGAAGTGTAGGGTCGACGGCGCTTGTGACAGGTATGCCGTTCCGAGATAGACCTCCTGTACCTGACTCCCCGACGCCGTGGTGACTGTTACACGTGCGCCGACGGCTTCGGCATTGGCATCGATGCCAAGCAGGTCGATGGCAATATAATGATTAGCATTGTCGATCTCATTCTTGAAGATCGTGGGGGACGTGCCGTTGTTGGCAATGAATATGTCGACTTTGCCATCGCGGTCGTAGTCCGCGCAGACAACCCCACGGCCCTGATCAGTGTGCGTTATCCCCATTTGCGACGCCCGTTCGGTAAACGTACCATCGCCATTCGACATGAACAAGCGTGATGGATCGTCTTCGAACTTCGCGCGCGACTGGTGCCCATTGGTGTGAAAAATGTCAGCGTGGCCGTCGTTGTCGAAGTCGGCAAAACAAGCTCCCCAGCCCCAATCACCTTCGCGCACGCCTGCTTCGTCCGTCACGTCCTCGAAATTGCCCCGACCATCATTGCGATATAGACGGTTGCCAGATCCATTGTTCGCAGTCTCCGGATCCCAGATACTCGTGACAAACCAATCCATGTCGCCGTCCCGGTCGTAGTCCGCTACCGCGCCACCCATGCCATTCTCATCCGAGATGACGTCCATGGTCTGATCGACGAAAAGATCGCCGCCCACTTCGTTTTCCATTACCTGGCTCAACTCGAAGTCACTGGCAAGCAACAGGTCCACATCGCCATCTGCATCGATGTCGGTGAGCAGTGGCGTGAACGAGTATTCAGACTCGAAGTTGTTGCCCGAACGACCGATCTCTATCGGGATCCGAAAACTTTCGTCTGTATAGGTCCCGCCACCATGGTTCACCCACAGATACTCCGTTTGACCATCAATTATGCCGGTTCCCCAATGTGCGAAAAACAGGTCCAGATCACCGTCGTTGTCGTGATCCGCAGCCGCCATGGAATGCGTCGCTCGGCGATGCGATATGGACGTGGCGTCATCACCATCGACAAAGGCACCCGTCTGGTCGTTCATAAATATCTCGACGCCCTCGTACTGGGCGGAGAGGAAGTCCTTCCATCCATCGCCGTCAAGGTCGACAAAATAGCCCGCCAAATCCATGCGGGTGATGTCGAGGCCATTGTTGGTCCGTGCATTGAAACGTGTCCCGTCGAAACTGTAGAGCTTGCCGAGGGTGCTGTGTCCATGGGCGACGAACAACTCCAGCATGCCATCCTTGTCGATATCAACCAGCGCCAGTCCCCCGCCTAACTCCTGGGCTTCAGATTGCGCGCCATCACCGACGATGGCGTTGTAGCACAAGCCCAGCTCAGTCGTAACGTTTCTGAACGACGCTCCGCTGCCACTGCTCTTGCAATGCGCTGGCCCCGATCCACCGCCGGCGGCCGCCGGGGCGGTGATCACGACCCGTTGGTCGACCGCAACATTGACTAAACTGCTGGTTACGCGTTCTGCGCTGGGCGCGCCCGGCCAGGCGACATCGATGCGGGTGACTACCTGATCCTCGCCCAGGCCGAAGTGCAGCGTCTGCGGGCCCTGCGACAGGTACCAGGTACCGAGTTGGACCTCCTGGGTCTGCTCACCGGTAGCCGATGTGATCGTGACGCGTGCACCGATCGCATCCGGGTTGGCTCCGGCGCCCACAAGGTCGACCGCAAGATAATGACTGGTGTTGTCCGTTTCATTGAGGTACGCATTGGGCGCGGCACCGTTGTTGCTAATCAAAACATCGACCCTGCCGTCCGCGTCGATATCTGCGCAGATGACTCCCCGACCCTGGTCGGTGTGGTCGATACCAAACACCGCCGCACCATCGTTAAAACCACCCGCGCCATCGGCCATAAACAACCGTGTTGCATCGTTCGAATACCGCTCCGAATCAACGAAGCCATTGGTAACCAATAGATCCGCGTGCCCGTCGTTATTAAAATCGGCAAAACAGCTGCCCCAGCCCCAATCGGCATTGCGCAATCCGGTCAAGTCGGTGACATCTTCGAAGTTACCGAGCCCGTCGACATTGCTATACATGCGATTGCCCGTATCGGTGCCGACGTCATCACCCGTTAGGTTGTGGATACTGGAAACAAACCAATCCAGGTCGCCATCCCGATCATAGTCTGCAACCGTTCCGCCCATACCATTTCTATCGGAGATGACATCCGTCGTAGCATCGACGAATTGCAGGCCTGCCTCGTTGCGCAAGACCTGACTCGATTCGGCGTCACTGGCGAGCAACAAGTCGGGGTAGCCGTCGTCATCGATGTCGGCAAAGGTCGGGGTAAATGAAAACTCGCTAATGTCGGAACCGTCGAATTCCACGCTGCTGGTGATGGCGACCCGGTCGCTGACATCCGTGAACCTGCCTGTGCCATCGTTCTGCCACAGATACTCGGTCAGTGCACTGCGATCCACTATCCCGCCCCAGTGCGCAAAAAACAGGTCGAGATCGCCGTCCAGATCGTAGTCGGCAGCCGCCATCGAGTAGGTAAAGCGCTGATGGGCGATTCCTGAAGCCGCAGTCGCCTCGACGAAACTCCCAGTCCCGTCATTCCTAAACACCTCGACCGACTCATACTGAACCGACACGAAGTCCTTCCAACCGTCAGCGTCCAGGTCGACGAAATAGCCGGCCCGTTCCATTTCCTTCGGTGCAATGCCTTTGTTTCCTGGCAACTCGACAAATCTGCCATCAACAAAGGTAAAAAGTCTGCCCTTCTTAATGCTGCCCGGCGTGACGTAGAGCTCGAGGTTGCCATCGTTGTCGATGTCGTCCAGAGCCAGACCGCCGCTTTGGACCGTCTGTTCATTGGAATCTTGAGGATTGTTTGGGTCCGGGTCCGCGACGACGTCGTAGTTGAGACCGAGGCTGCTGGTGGCGTCACGGAAGGTGACCGTGGGTTGGCTGGCACCACCACCGTCGACTCCCCCAGGATTCGGCGTGGGGGCCGCAACCTCTTCTCCACCACCGCCACCACCGCCACCACCTCCACCGCAGCCGCTCAATAGCAACAGAGCGACAACACTGAGGATAGGTTGGAGATTAGTCATGTGAATAGGAAAAGTACTCCCGCAAACAAAAACGCACCGCCTAAGCAGTGCGTTCCGTCAAACCCTCTGGCGCTACATCTGCCAGCTAAAGTGCATGCCGATCTCTCGGGGTTCCACAACAGTACCCCATGGCGCTGCTGTTCCCTCGCGTGGCGACCAGTTATGCAGCGCAGCCTCATCCAGCGCGTTCTGCACATAAAGCGTGATCGTATACGCCTGGCTTGGCGAGCGCCAGTTGGCACGTAGATCCACCCTTGTATACGCATCCACTGCGTAGGCGTCGAAGTTAGCCCGCTCGACGTATTTCTCGCCGGTGTAAGTGGCTGTGGCCAGCAATTCCAGGCTCCCCCTGTCCCCCGGCAACGGGGTGTCGTAGACAGCGGTCAGTGAGCCCTTGTGTTCCGGGCTGGACGGAAGTTGGTTGCCACCATATTCCACCGGTGTGCCATCTCCCTGAATCCACGTGAATGTTTCGTTACCGTCTGCATCAAGGTAAAAAACCTGCGCCCATGCGGTAGGTGCTCCTGGGATTGCGTAAGGATATGCCGATGCATAGTCACCCACGCTGGAATCCAACCAGTTGTAGAAACCGCGTACGGTCAAACGATCAGATATTCTCCAGGCGCCTTCGAGCTCGATACCCTGAATCTCAGTTCCCGAGATTGCAGAGTTTTCGCCGGTGTATGGTCCTGCCCCGGGATTCTGCAACTGTTCCGCGGCGGTACGAAGACGAGACGCGTAGACCCAATAGTTGTCAAAGTCCTGGTAGAAATAGGTAGCCGACAACTGAACTGCACCGTCAAAGTACAATCCCTTAATTCCCGTCTCGTAGTTGATCATTTCCTCCGCGTCGAAGGAATAATTCGCCCCGGACAGGTTGCCATAACCGCCGATGCCACCGGCACGATAGCCCGTGGAGATCCGGCCGTAGATCAACCGGTCTTTGGGTGTTCGATACTCAACGCCGACATTCCAGGTGGTGGCGCCCCACTCTACGTCGTTCTTTGCCTCGAATCCGGTGATATCACCGTCGCGAACACCGATAGCAATAACAGCGACGCCATCGTTACAAACGTCCGCGGTGCAAAAACCGGAGCCGTCGCTCTCTACCGCAACTGGGTAGCCGTAGGCAACGTTACCTCTGCCTCGCGACTTTGTGTCCGAGTCGTCGCGCACACCGGCGAAGACTTTCCACGACTCATTGAGGTTGTACTCGCCGCTGAAATAAAAGCCCGTCGTCTCATAATCGACGCCACCGTAGAAGGCCCCGTTCTGGCCCATCGGGTTCCCCTCAAAGCTCGGATCTCCAGTATTGGAGAAACTCGTCAGCTCGGGAGAGCCCGGACAGGCATAAACGTAGGCACCGGTTAAAGACACGGCCATAGCATCCGGATTGGTGTATATGCCAGCCAGTAATTGGCTGCCGGCTAGAAGCCCGCCGGCACCCACGAGCCCGGGAAGCATCGCGTTACACGCGGCCGACGTGTCGGTAAAAGCCCAATCGTTGGAGCCGGAGCCGAACTCGTAGCCTTGCCAGATGTACGGCTCTGCACCTTCAATGTAGACTGCGCCCACGGTGAAGTTGAAATCCCCGTCGAAGTTGGAGTAAAAGCTGATTTCATGGCTCGTCTGTTCGGAGGTGAAGACATAGTGCGAACGGCTATCGAGGAAGGACCCATTCCCGCCACCATCAAGCGCACAGTACGGACTGCTCTGACCCTCGGTCAGCTGCCCGCTCAATACTTTCGGATGGTTGAACGGACAGACACCGCCACCGGCCCGACTCAATTGGTCGCTGTCGTTCAAGCTATCTTGCAGGACATCACGCCAGCCAAATTTGTAGTTAATCGTTAGCGCTTCAGTCAACGCAAACGTGACATCCAACGACGCATCCTCTGCAGCATTGTTGGTATATATTGGCGCGTTGAGGGAAACCACTTGTCGCAATTCATCGGCATCACATATGATGCCAAATTCGTCACGGGTGCCATCCGAATTGACGTTTGAACATCCCGCTACCGATGGCGCCGCTTGTGTACCGAAGAAGGGATTGCGCTGGCATTCTGCAAGCCCGGTAACGGGATTGACCGGACAATTGGGCGTCATCCCACCCGCACCGTCGGGGACCATATTGAATTCATCTACCGTATTGCGCGATGCCAAAGGCAGGGACACGCGTGGCGTTCCTGTATCCTTTTGATTGGAATATCTGGCAAGAACATCCCAACGATCATTCTGCCATCGCAACTGCGGTCTAAAGATGGTCTGATCCGGCTCGCCACCGTCAGGACCGAGGCCCAGGTTAGGGATGTTGCCATCGCCGGTCATAGAGCTGGCACCTAAGCGGTAGCTGAAGCCTGAATCGCTGATGGGCCCACCGAACGCGACGCGATAACGTTGCGTGGCAATATCGTTGATTTCCGCACGAACCAGCATGTCGAACTCGTCTGTGGGCTTTTTGGTATGGAAGCTAATGGAGCCCGACATCGCGGCTCGGCCGCCGGTGGTTCCCTGGGGACCACGCGCGACTTCAACACGATCTACATCGAATAGACCATCAGTGCCGTAAGTCTGGTCGGTATAGACCCCATCGATGTAGACCGCGACGGATGTATCGCTGAAGAAGTTCACGCTTCGCTCGGACCCGATACCGCGCATATAGAAGTGATCGTCCTCACCCTTACCACCACCCTGAGTTCGATTACCCATCTCGAGGCCGGGCACCAGGTTGACCAGATCATCGGCATTTTCCATACCGAGTTGATCGATCATTGCTTCATTGAAACCGGTGACGCTCATGGCTCGATCGAGGAGGTTCATTTCGCCCCGTTCACCCTGAACGACAACTTCTTCAATGTACTTGCTGTCTTCTTCGCTTTCCCCAGCATAGGTACTTGGCAATGCAAAACTAAGTGCCACCCCCATGGATAAGACCTTTAATGTTTTCTTCATGTCCGCCCCCTTAATGAATTGCTAAAATGAATCGCCCAAATCCTTTGATTTGTGACTTGATTACACTTACCACAAAACCAACTTAGGCCAGGCTCAAATATTTTGCAATTTCGGCCGAGAGGGAGTCTCCCCAAAAAAATCGGACACCCTCGATCGCCCCTCAATGGATTTACCCATGACGTTGATAGCGATAACAACGTTCAGCAAGGGTATTCGTCGACGCGACGGCACACAACGATGGTCTGCCAGGGTGTAGCTGAGGCAACTGCATTTCTTCTCAGATGAGGCTCAGTTGCGGCCTTGGACCGAAATCTGGGTGACTTTTGACCGCGGGCTTTTGTCAGCCCCTGGCGCAACAGGTACTATCACGCCTTCTTATCCCACTTGGCCCCAGTTGGCCCCACGATGATAGTCCGAGGTAGACGTTGTACGCACTTGAACTGATGGACCGATACACCATCGAAGATATACTCGAGTTGCCCCAGATCAGCTGCCGGAAGGTATTTAGTCTGAGTTTTACAGATTGCCAATGCTGAGAAAATTTGCCCTCCCCATCGTTGTCCTTCTGGGTACCCTCTTGATCACCAGCTGGTTGATTGTGCAACGTCCGGTACCGGCGCAGAAACGGCCAGATCCGCCCGTACTGCTTGTTGATGCCATTGTCGCTGAACTGGCATCCGTGCAACTGAAGGTCCATGCCCTGGGTAGCGTCACACCGCGCACCGAGACCAGCCTGACCGGTGAAGTGGCTGGCCAGATTGTCGAGGTCTTTCCCCAATTTGTCAGCGGCGGATTCTTCAAGCGTGGTGATCTGCTGGTGAAGATCGACGACCGCACCTATCGCGCCGAAGTGAAACGCTCACAGGCCGCGGTGGCGGCGGCAGAAACGCTTATCACCCGCGAACAAGGGCTGTCGGACTATGCGCTACAGGACTGGCACCGATTAAATCCCGACAAAGAAGCGACAGAGCTCGCGCTTCGCAAACCACAACTGGCAGAAGCGAGAGCCAACCTGCAGTCTGCGCTCGCTGACCTTGAACGAAAAGAAGGAGACCTCGAAAGAACGGTGGTTCGTGCACCTTATGACGGCATGATTCGGCAGAAACTCGCTGATGTCGGACAGTTTGTCGGTGCGGGCACGCAGTTGGCAGTCATTTTTGCATCCGACGTCGCTGAAATACGCTTGCCGTTGCCAGACAAGGATCTGCCCTTTGTTGACCTCAAGGCGCAGCCACCGGTAGAAGTCACGGCCAATATTGGCGGCACTGACTACTACTGGCGCGGTAAGATTGTGCGCACCGAAGGCGTATTTGACGAGCAAAGTCGTGTTTTATACGTCGTGGCGCAGGTAGCTGATCCCTACAACCAGGACGGCGAGAGCTGGGCCTATCCACTGCGGATTGGCACATTCGTCGGAGCGAACATCGACGGACGTCGTGCCGATAACCTTGTCGTGTTACCCAGAAGTGCATTGCGACGGGACAACAGGGTGTGGACCATTGATTCAAACCATCGCCTGGTACCGAAAACAGTCAGCGTCCTTCGGACCGATGCATCCAGCGTGTACATCAATCGTGGCCTTGAAGACAACGAATTAGTCTGCCTGACGCTGCTTGAGAATCCTCTGCCCGGTACTGTCGTCCGTCATGTTGAAGCCGAGGAGTACCAACCGTGATTGATACTCATACTGGTCTCATCGCCTGGTTCGCGCGCAATCACGTCGCTGCCAACCTGCTAATGCTCGTTATCATTGTTGGGGGACTGGCGTCTATCGCGCAGATACGAATCCAAGCCAATCCGGACATCGAACCGAACACCATCAGTATCCAGGTTCCTTACCCCGGCGCGGCGCCTGGCGAAGTCGAATCAGCGGTTGTGGCGCGTATAGAAGAGTCCTTGCGTGATGTGAAGGGCATCGAGGAAATGCGGTCCTTTGCCCGAGAGGGACGTGGCTCAATCAATCTGTCGATCGAAAGCGATTACGATCCGCAAGTCGCCATGGACGAGATCAAGTTGGCAATCGACCGGGTTGCCTCACTGCCTATAGAGTCCGAGCGGCCGATCATCTCACGCAGCTTCAAACAGATCAGCGCGGTAAACGTGCAAATCTCCGGTGATCTGGATGAACGCGGCATGAAAATGCTGGCGCAACAGGTGCGTGGTGAAATACTGAATCTGCCCAGCGTTACGAAAGCCGAGTTGGCAGGCTCCCGAGGTTACCAGGTCAGCGTTGAGGTCACTGAAGCCACACTGCGCAAGTATGGTTTGACATTGAGCGACGTTGCACAGGCAATCCGCACATCTTCGGTCAACCTCGGTGCCGGTTCCATCAGAACCGATGCCGGAGACATCCTGTTGCGCACCCAGGGCCAGGCCTACGTGGGTACCGAGTTTGAGGACCTGGTGCTCTTGACCAGAGCCGACGGTACGCGGTTAACGCTGGGTGACATCGCAATCGTCAATGATGGTTTTGTAGACCAGCGCTTCTTTTCCCTGTTCAACGGCAAACCCAGTATCGGCATCAACGTCGCGGCGGTCGGCGAACAGAACCAGATCGAAATCTCGAAGGAAGTGAAAGACTACATTGCGGAACGAAAGAAAACGCTGCCGCCCGGGATCTACATGGACACCTGGCGTGACAGCACCGAGTTCCTGTCAGCGAACTTGGGATTCATGCTTTCCAACATGATGTTTGGCCTTGCGCTGGTGATTGTTGTGCTCGGGATTTTCCTGCGTTTCCAGTTGGCATTCTGGGTGATGTTAGGCATACCAATCGCCTTCCTCGGCGCGTTTGCACTGCTGCCGTTAACAGGGGGCTCGATCAACATGATCAGTTTGTTTGGCTTCATTCTCGTGCTGGGCATCGTTGTCGATGACGCCATCATTATCGGTGAGAGCGTGCAGACATCACTGGAAGATGAGGGCTACAGTGTGGACTCGGTGATCAGGGGCGCAAGGAGGGTGGCGGTACCAGCCACTTTCGGCGTGCTGACCACCATCGCGACTTTCCTCCCACTGCTTTTTGTCCCGGGGAGTTTTGGTGCGGTGCCAGCGGCCCTCGGTTGGGTCGTCGTCCTGTGCCTTGTGTTCTCTCTCATTGAATCAAAGCTGATCCTGCCGGCGCACCTGACCAGCCTGAAGCCGCTACGTGATCACGGCGACAGCGGTACCCTCGCGCGCACGCAACAACGGTTCTCGCTCGGCTTCAGACAACTGATTCGTCAGTATTATGCGCCCTTCCTTGAGCGCGCGCTCAAGGCACGCTATTTGACGGCGGCGGTATTCGTCGGCATGTTGATCGTGGCTATTGGCCTGGTAGTCAGCCCCTATGTCAGGACAGTGATGTTCCCCGACATCAGTGATGATTCTATCTCGGCGAGGGTGGAGATGTCTGAAGGTACATCATCGGCGCAGACAGTGAAGGTAGTAAGTGAAGTCACTGACAAACTGGTCATGCTGAATAACGAAAGGCCCGAGAGCGAGAAGTTTCTGGTGAATTTTGCTGCCTGGACCTCCGAGACCAATGGCAGCATCCAGGTCGAACTTGCCAAGGGCGATCACATTGTGCCGACCGAGGTGGCGGAAGCGTGGCGCAATGCAGTCGGCGACATCGTCGGTGCCCGTAAGCTTACGTTCTCTGGTGCGCAAAGGTCGCATGGGGGTGGCGGCGACATGAGCTTCAAGCTGCTCGGTTCAACGCCACGGGAATTGAAGGCTGCGGCTGAATACCTGCAACAACACCTGCGCACCTATGACGGCGTGTACCAGGTGGAGAACAGCGCCGAGGGTTCGATCCCGGAAATGAACATCCACATCTTGCCAAACGGAGAGGCGCTCGGCCTGACGCTCGGCGTTCTGGCGCAACAGGTTCGCGCCGCATTCTATGGCGTAGAGGCCCAGCGCTTGCAACGCAACTCAGAGGAGATTCGGGTTCTGATCCGATACCCGGCGTCAGATAGAAATTCGCTTGGCAACCTGGAATCAATGTACATACGTGCACCGACTGGAGAGCTTGTGCCCTTTTCCGCCGTGGCCGAGATTAGCGAACGTGTGAGCCCGTCAGTGATAACCCGAATCGATGGTGATCGTTCTGTTGAAGTATCCGCAGGCATCGACTTCGCCGTGGTGCGCCCCGGAGACATTGTGCGTGATATCGATTCAGATGCATTTCGTCGTGAGCTGGCGAGCCGCTTTCCCAGTGTCCGACTTGAAATGAGTGGCGCAACCGAACTGGAGCGGGAACTGCTCATTGGCATCCTATACGGCGGGGGTTTTGGTTTATTCGCGATCTACGCGTTGATGGCAGTACCACTGCGGTCGTACCTGCAACCGCTCATAATCATGAGCGTCATCCCATTTGGCATGATCGGTGCGATGGTCGGGCATTTGCTGATTGGCATTCCCTTTAGCGCCCTGTCGCTCTTTGGCCTTGTGGCACTGGCGGGTGTGGTAGTCAACGACAGCATCATCATGGTTGATTCGATCAACCAGCACGTTGCGGCAGGACTTCCGGTGAAGGATTCCGTGATCAAGTCTGGCGTGTCACGCTTCCGGGCAATCACGTTGACGTCACTGACAACTTTCTTCGGTTTGATGCCCATCCTGTTGGAGACCAGCGTGACCGCCCAGATTGTGATTCCCATGGCGATATCGCTCGCGTTCGGCATCCTGTTCGCAACCCTGATCACGCTTGTCCTGCTTCCCTGCCTCTGCCTCATCCTGGATGACCTGAAGCGAGTCGGGAGTGGCGCCGTATCCAATGTTCCAATCGTCAAACAGGGCACATGATGACTATATCGGGATCTCCCGGATAACCACAGGAGGAACTCTAACAATGGCTCGCAAACCCAACATAGTCTTCCTGTTTTCTGATCAACAGCGCGTGATGTCGTAGACCTCTATGGCTCAGCATGGGTACACATGCTGCCGCCACTGCCGTAAACAGACCGGTCTGGATTGAAACTACCCGATGATCAGAGAGGATCACCGAGATTGAGTAAATCATCACGCATACGCTGAACCTCTTCAGCATCCAGTTGCACAGCTCCGGCGCCAGCATTCATAACACCCTGTTCAACATTTCGCGTCCCACAGAGCACATGGGTTGCGCCAGGCTGGGCTGCAGTCCAGGCAATGGCAAGCTGTGAGACGGTACACTGGTGTTTTTCCTTCAGGTCAGACCAACTGGTGAATATCTCACCCAGACGGCGTCGGTTCTCTGGTTTAAACCAGGGTAACCAGGGACCGGCATCCCTGCGGAAATCACCGTCTTCAAACACGTAATCCGGGCCAAACTTACCAGAGAGCAGACCCTGTTCAAGTGAACTGTAGGTAATCGTGGCAATATTGTGTTCCTCGCAGTAGGGGAGAATGTCTTCCTCCAGCTGGCGGGAGAGCATACTGTAGCGAAACTGATCGCTGGCAAGGTCACCGGACGCCCGGTAGGTTTCAAGCTGTTCAGGTGACACGTTGGAAACACCAATGGCGCGTATCTTGCCCTGCTTCTTGAGATCCATCAGACAGCCCATGGTTTCCGCAATGGGTGTTGCTTCCGGTGGAATAGATGGTTTATGCACCTGCATCAGATCAATCGTGTCCACCCCCAGGCGTCTCAGGCTGTTTTCGACTTCTACCCGGATGGTATCAGGCCGCAGGCTGACGCGGACGTCTTTGCCATCTTTTGAGCCATTGGGTGAGCCCCGATCGTCTTCCCACCAGACGCCGCATTTGGTGGCAATAACGACCTGATCGCGTCGGTCCCGGATGGCCCGGCCAACCACTACTTCACTGTGACCCCAGCCGTAAGAAGGTGCTGTGTCGATCAGCGTGACGCCAAGATCCAGTGCCGCCTGAATACCTTTGATGGATTCTTTGTCGTCGCCGTGACCCGTTACATAGGTGCCAAGGCCAACAATGGACGCCTCGATACCTGAATTCCCAAGTTTTCTATATTGCATCTTCCACCGCTTTTATGCTTTTTTAAGCCTGGCCCTGATTATTGACCAGGCAGTTGTGCAACGTCAGTTCCCGGCATCACCATCGACTGTAATCCCTGACTGATACAGCGAGTACCCACGCCTGTTGCCATGACCACGGGCATTCCATATTCTCTTGTCACAATAGAATGTTTGCCGTTGCAACGTCCAGTTTCTCCGTTATGGGTGAACTTGATCCTGACGGCGTACCAGGCAGAGTGCCATCAAATGCCGATGACTTTATACTGCTGTTTTGGAGATCTTGTAGATAAAACCCCCGGAGAACAAAAACATGTCCGACTTCGAACTGGTTGATCAGGTTGTCATCGTGACCGGTGCCGCAGGTGGCATTGGTCAAGCGATTTCGCGTGAGTTTACAGAGGCCGGGGCGACCGTCGTTCTTGCTGGACGCACAGAAGCATCGCTCTCCTCGTTGGCTTCTGAACTAAACGAGGGCAAGACGCTGGTCGTACCAACTGACATCACCGACCCAGCGGCGGTCGAGCATCTTATCGACGCGACAATGAACTCCTTTGGTCGGATCGACGTGATCATCAACAATGCCGGCGGCGGATCCGCCATGCGTAAGGCAGAGGACACACCTTACGATGAGTGGGTGCGTCTAATCGACTTTAATCTCACGGGCACGTTCAACTGCTGCATGGCTGCGGGCAAGAAGATGATCGAGCAGAACTCCGGCAAAATCATCAACATCTCGTCCGTTGCGGGAACCAAAGGTAACCCCGGTATGCTGCACTACTCCGCCGCCAAAGCGGCGGTGCTGAGTCTCACCAACAACCTGGCATTCATGTGGGCCGCGCACAATATTTGCGTCAACGCGGTCGTGCCCGGGATGATTGCAACACCCCAGATGATCAAGTGGGGTGTAATCCCTGCTGACACTAATGACGAAGGTGAGGAAGTACCTCGGCTTACCCGGCCACCCGGGCCGGAAGATGTGGCTGCGATGTGTCGATTCCTGGCGTCACCCGCTGCCGACATGATTACCGGCGAGGCCATTCCGGTACGAGCCTGGTTCAGGCCGGATCGTTTCTGGAATTAGCCCTGGAATTAGCCAGGGTACCTCTGATTAATTGCATTTTTTCGCGGGTCTCGAGATTGCACCTAGCCCCTTTTTAAATCCGCGCTACTTGACGCTCTGCATTGCCACAAATTCCCGGTATGCACCGTCTGTTTTGGCCATTAAGGTGTCATGGCTACCCACTTCTCGAATCTTTCCTTCATCCAGGTACACGATGCGATCAGCCGAGCGTATTGTTGACAGACGATGCGCGATCACAATCACCAGCCGATCTGATGCGGCAGCCTGCAGGGAAGCGACCAGTTGGTTTTCTGTTGCAGGGTCAAGTGCGGCCGTCGGTTCGTCCAGTATCAGGACACTGGATTTCCTGACCAGACCACGGGCGATGGAAAGCCGTTGCTGTTGGCCGACTGACAGCGTATCGCCCGACCTTCCCAGAACTGTGTCGATTCCGTCATCCAAAGCATCGATGAACTCCATGCAACCGGCGCTCGTCAACGCTTCCAAAATATTCTCTTCGCTCGCCTGTGGGTTGGCAAACAACAGGTTTTCCCGGATGGATTCTGATAACAGAACATGCTCCTGAAACACATAGGTGATCTGTTGGCGAAGCGACGTGATATCCAGATCCATGATGTCATGTCCATCGATCAGGATCTGCCCTGACGTTGGTGTCAACAAAGAGGGGATGAGATAGGCGAGTGAGGTTTTACCGGCGCCCGTTGGACCAACCAATGCAACCAGTTCTCCCACGTGCAGTTCCAGATCGATATTGCCAAGCGCCTGATGACCGCCGGGGTAGCTAAAATTGACGTCCTTAAACTGCACCCCTTTTTCGATGCGTTCAAGACTCGTGCCACCCATGCGATCGTACTCAGATTCGAAGTCGAGGAAGAAGAAGACTCGACGTACAGCTGCGATCCTGTCCTGTAGCCTTATCCAAAGCATACCAAAGTAGCTGAAAGATCCTGCAATGCCGCCGTAGACACCAAGCAACACCGCAAAGTCGCCTGGCGACATCGCACCTTCAATGATCCGGTCAGAAATGATAATGGAAACGTAAATCGCCGCAACGCCGAAGACGGCGGTTGCAAGGGAGATAGTCGCGATCAGGACGCCAAGGTTATAACGTTCTCGCAGGAAGGACTCCTCGCTTTTCTCGGCGAATCGCTTCTGCTCCTGTTTACCCGCGCCCAGGCTTTGCACCGCTGCCACGTTGCTCATGGATTCTTCCATGGCATTGGTCATCGCCGAACCTGCGGCTCGTTTATTCTGGTTCGTGCGGCGCAGGGCGCCAGAAAATGGGAATGTTGTCAGGAACGCCATGGGTATCGCGGCCCACGCGATCCAGACCAGTTCCGGCGACACCTTGCCAAATGAATATTCCAGGATATACAAATTAATGACGACACCGAGTACCGCGAAAAACGGTCCCAGGGTCAATTGATAGGCGATCTCGGGGGCTTCTGGCGCATCGTGAAGTACGCGGTAAATCGAATCGCCGATCCGCTGGTCGTCCAGCGCCGTCATGGGTAGCCGAGTTAGCCGATCAAACAGGAGCGTGCGCAAATTGTTTGCAATCGTTTGGGTCATGCGGACATGAATCATGAACTCAGCGACACCCCATAGACCGTTACCACTGCTGCTACCCTGACTGATCGTGTTTTCGGATTGAGAAGACGCCTCGCGACCCTGCAATAGGCCTGCACCTGTTCCTTTAGAGGTCGCGCGACTGCCAATGGTGATCAGCATCACAAAATAGATGGTGGTCAGTGACAACATGATGTCAACCGGGTCCTTGCCCTCAATCAGCGTGAGTATCGGGTTCATAAAAGGCGGGTACACAACTTCGGTCTCACCGACGGGTCGTTGCAGAATGGCATTGTCGATGACAATTTTGGCAATCCATGGAAGTAACAACGCGGGAAACACGAGGCCAAGCTGCAATAGAAACTTGGCACAGAACAGCCCCTTTACCGACATCAACATCTTGATACATCGGCCAATAATCCGCAGGGACTCGACGGTCGTGACATCCGTCTTCTGATCAACCCGATCATCAAATCTATTCCTGCCGAAGACCTCGCCAAGGATGGAGCTTTTGTTGTTCACTTCACTCAAGGTCTTCAGCTGCTGCATTGCCAAAGATTTCCGCATTGACAAAGGCGCGATACCGTCCGTCATCCCTGGCCATCAATTCATCATGCTGGCCCAGCTCTTTGATTCTGCCATTCTCCAAAAATGCTATCTGATCGGCGTTGCGGATGGTGGACAGGCGATGGGTGATCAGAAAGATGACCTTGCCTGTTCCCCACTCGGACAGGTTTGCAAGCACCTGTTGCTCTGTGCGAGCATCCAAAGAGGCGGTCGGCTCATCCAGGATTAGAATGGGTGTATTGCGCACAATGGCCCGGGCAATTGAAAGTCGCTGTCGCTGACCCGCGGACAGTTTGCCACCACGTTCTCCCAATTCAGCGTCATAGCCTTCGGCCATCTGTGCGATGAAGTCATCAGCGCACGCGACACGCGCCGCATCCTCAATGGCGGTACGGTCAGCAAACGGTGTACCGAATTTGATGTTGTTGGCCACTGTATCTGCAAACAGAACATTTTTTTGCAACACAATGGCCGTATTTACACGGATGTCATCAATGGCCATATCTCGCAAATCAAGGCCATTTACGCATACCCGCCCTTCGTCAGGATCGTAAATCCTGAGCAACATGGACATTAAGGTAGATTTTCCAGAACCCGTGGTACCAACGACCGCGGTAACCGAACCGGCATTTGATTCGAGGTTGACGGAATTGAGGATACGCTTGTTGGCGTTGTATCCGAACGACACACTCTCCCATGTGACCCGATTGATGGGTGTCGGGAAGGCGACCGGGTTTGCCGGATCCTTAACGTCAGGCTCCATATCTAGCAGAAAGAAAGCCCGTTCGAGCGCGATGAATAAATCCTGCATGCGCATCCAGATCCCCAGCAGCCCGGTCACGCCATAGAGGGCTCCGGCGACTCTTACCCGGGCGATGGAGAACGCCCCATAGTTCCAGACGACGAATCCAATAAAGGTCGCCACCAGAGCACCGAGAAATGTCTCCCTTTCTTCTATTACCCAGTTCACCATCATGAATTCCGTCAATATCACCATGCCACCACCCAGCAGGGAAACCACTAAGGTGACCAACACCATATCCAGACGCAAAAAGTAGGCCGCATTGAGTGCTCGCCTGGAGTCAGCGTCAAACCTCTTCCATACGCGGCCCTCTGCATGATTTGCCTTGACGATCTTCATTGCTGAGAACACTTCCTGCGATCGTGACGTCAGTTCGCTGTTGGCTTGCCGATTAGCCAGTGACCGTTGACGTATTCGTGGGGTAGTCACCACGGCGAGCCAACCGATAGGGATGCCTACCAGCACCAGCAGAAGGGAAAACAGGGGGTCAAAGGCCGCCAAAAAGAAGAGACCGATGGAGAGGCCGTAGATCGTCAGCAAAGGGCTAATGATGCCACTCTGCAGGAGATTTACGATCTGTGCACTATCCTGAAAAACGCGGAACATGGCGTCGCCAACGCGATGGTTGTCGTGGTACTTGAGGGAGAGGGATTCCACGCGTTCGGTCATGGCCACACGCAGGTTCTGGTTGATGCGCTGCCAAATCCAGGTGGTGTAATACCAGGCGAACATGCCAATCAGGGTGGTGAGTACGCTCCCAACGATGCCCCAGATAATCAGGCGATTGCGGACAGTCTTGCGTTGATCCTGCGTCAGGCCCGCCTCGATTGATTGCCCCTGGCCAGCTGATGGAGTCAGCTCTTTGCCCAGCTTTTGCGGGTCACCCGTCACATACTCATCATCGACAAACAGCACTGTCGCTTGAAGCGGTTGGAGTTTTTCGCCAACGAGGACTTTATTCATCCACAGGTCTGTGCCGACAAAAACGGTAACCATACCGACCAGACCAGCGGATAAACCAAATGCGCCAATGACCAGCAGATGTTTCAGCATGGGCCGCATATAAGGCCAGGTCTTCAGGGCCAGCCGGAACATTTTGCGAAAACCCATTTGTGGTGGCTCCGCGTCGCCCTGTTCCAGGTATCCACTGACAAGTCCAAGTTCATTCATAAAGCCCGGTACTCTCTAGCTATTGCTGCACAGTCTGACCCGAGGTTAGGAAGTGCAACACGGGGTGTCAAAGTATTGTTTTTTGAGATCACCCGTTTCAGCCTCGACGCGACAACCGATTAAACCACTCGGTCAGGAACCATGTCCATTTCAGGGGGCTGCAGAAACGAGCCTCCCTGACAGTGCGCCACATTGATATCGTCGTTTCTGGTACCAAAAGCCTCGCAAGCACGCATTTTGGGGGAACATTCCGAGCATTTGCACCGACCCGGCACCGGCAGCACTCATGAATATGCCACAATGTTTGAAATTCATGATTGGCGTATTGTCATGCCCGTAATCGACATATCTACCCTAAAACCGGTTGGAGAATTTGGCTCTCGCGCCTGGGGCGAAGCCTGCGCTGAAGGTTCCATCAAGATCCTTGAGGCAGCAAATCTGCCAGACGACCTCAGCTGGGCTTTCACTGAGGACTATACGCATCCACCGGCCCGGCTGATGGAGGGTGGCCGGACGCACGCCGGTTATTTCATCATGGTCAATAACGGCAAGGTTACCGCAGGCGATGGTGTACCGCAGGAATGTCTTTCCATTCCGGGTTTTCATGTCCAGATGCCATGGGCCGCAATCTGCAACCAGTCAGGCGCCAAGTACGGTAGCGCCGGCCAACGTCAACGGTCCGCGGACGAACAGGTACTGTATGCCGCAATAGGCGAATATCTTGGTCGCTCCGATTATTTCGACCTCAAAGGACGAGATGCCAAGGGAAACCCCTCGGTGATGCTGTCACCCGCGGTCTGGCCGTCGGAGATTGGCCGTGCGCTGGGTGAAGGTGGGGAGGAAGGCAATGGATTGCATAACATCGCAGCAACTATGCAGATGCCTTCACCCGAATTCGCAGAACTGCCGGTTACCGAATTGCTTGTGCCCGACTTTGCGAAAATGACGGACAAGCAAAAGAAATCGTTTATTAAACTTTGCGGTATCATGGATTAAGGCTGTCAAGGCAAAAAAACTGCCCCCCCCACCTGCACAGGCCTTCACACCCCGGGATGTGAGCCTCGGTCTGACCCGTGCCGAAGACGTGGACTTCCCCTTACGCTGGGGGATCATGGGTACTGGTGAAATCGCTCGCCAGTTTGTTAGCGCGGCGCGCGAATGCAGCGGCGCCACCATAGCGGCCGTGTCCAGTCGGTCAGCAGACAACGCTCATGCATTTGCACAGGATCACGGCGTCGAGAAGGCCTACGACACCTATAAGGATATGGTGGCTGCCCCGGATATCGATGTGGTCTACGTCAGCACCCCTGGTGATGTGCACAAGGAACATAGCCTGATGGCCATCGAAGCCGGCAAGCACGTGCTGTGCGAAAAGGAGCTCACGAACACCCTGGCTGACGGTGAGGCAATGTACACCGCTGCAGAGCAGCACAATGTGATGTTACAGGATGGCGTGTGGACACGTTTTTTTCCCGCGGTCGAGCATGCACGTCACCTGATCGAGGCGGGAGCCATTGGCGACGTGGTGATGGTGCAGGCGGCTTTTACAGTGTTGTATACCGCGCAAGCCGTGACGCTCGCCTACGGTGATGCGAAACCGACCAACATACAGGTGGGTGGAAAGCAAGGCGCTGCCGGGGGTGCCATGCTGGAATTTGAAAACGACCGTTTTGCCTTCCTGACGTTTGTTGCCTTCCAGAGTGAGTTTCATGAGGTGACCGAATTTATCGACACCAGGGGTCGCATCACACTTGAAGAACCTGGGCATTGCCCGACCGCCCTGACCGTGCGTATACCACCGGTGACGCCGTCCCGTTATATGAACGGCAATACACCGTCACCACTGCAGCGGTTTGAATACCCCCCGCCTGATTCGATCCGCATGCCGCGACCCTTTCCCAACCAGCAGGGCTTTATCTACATGGTTGAAGCCATCCATCGATGCCTGGCCGCAGGTCTGCGCGAGTGCCCGCAATTCAGCAAGGCAGAGTCGCTGCATTTGCTGGAATTGATAGGCGCTATCTACAGCATGCGTGCGGAGACAAAATGAACCATCAGACCAGACAACCCTAATCGGCTGCATCATTCGCGAGGGCTCCTCAATCAGCGTCGGTGAGATAAAACCGGGTTCCACAAATGTCCACTCGATCGTCGTTGACATAGCACCCGCGCACACGGGCGCGCGCCAGAATGTGCGCCCGATTGGCAACTGCGATCACGAGTCCGCCAAGACCAGGACCCCGTCCGTCCGTCGACTCGACAAAGCGCAGGACGGCATTATTGAGTGCAATTGTTCGCACATCGCCCTTGACCGTGACGGGAGTACCAATCACTTTCGCCCAATGATCGCCAAGCGCTTCCGGATCATCACTCTGAATCTCAACTCCGAGCAGATCGACGGTGACATCCTGGCGGACCTTGTCTTCCCAACTGTGTCCGGCCGGATGCCAGAGCCCGTTAAAGTCGTTCGCTTCATTCCACTCGATCTCGTAGAAGCAGGCAATCATGTCCCGGGGATGAAGCTGGCAAAGGCCTGACGTGTCCCGACTACGCTCAAAGGCAACTCGCACACCCCGTTCCGGCGCACGCAGGCGGACGGTGTCATAGGTTTCACGGTTCTCACCCTGGGTGATGACCATGTACCCACCATCACCGCCGCGGCGATCCAGATAACGCCCGGCTGCGGTGCCGTCGGTGACAGGGGCAACCACCTCGAGAAAATTTCGCCCGATCGGCAGCAGGGTGTTCTCAAGCCCCCATTGCCCAACACCATGGTCGATATGGCACGGATTGATACCGAGGATGTCTGTCAGGTCGTCGATGACCGGAGCAAGTTTTGCTGCTACCAGGCAGATTTGCCTCAATTGTATTTTCATGGTCGCTATTCCTTTGTCTATTCGTCAAGCAGCTTCACGGTACCGGTATCTCCGTCGATGCTGATCATCTGACCATGCTTGATCCGCACGGTGCTGGTCCCCGTTCCCACGACCGCCGGGATACCGTATTCCCTGGCCACAATGGATCCATGCCCCAGGATGCCGCCCATGTCTGTGACCAGTCCTGCAGCGTGCGCAAACAGTGGCGTCCAGGCCGGATTGGTCATGGGGCAGACAAGAATCGAACCGGGTCTCATCTGGTCGAACTCTGCAGGTGTTTTGATCAGGCTGGCCGGCGCGGTGATCGTTCCAGGGCTGACCGGCACGCCGATCATGGTGTCGGAATTGGGATCGTTGTCGAACTGTGTTTCCTTGAACTTGAGGCCGGGGTCTTCGCTTGCGTCGAAAGGAACTGTTCCTGGTGGATGCAGGCGCTTGCGGGCCTCTCGCAATTCAAAACGCTCGGCGGTGAGTGACACATACTCCGGCACCGCCTTGTTCTGCCGCCGCGCTTCAATCGCGTTCTTCAGTTCGTCGGTGTGCAAGTAGAAGATATGGTCTATTTCCCCAATGGTGCCAGCTTCTGTCAGGCGCCGGCCCAATTCGAGCGCGAGGCGCCGGAGCGCCGGCCACGGCATGTAGAGATAGAACATCACTTCCTCACGAATATAGTAGAAGCGATAGGTAAACCAGAGGCGGAACCGGAACTGCCAATACTGCAGGCCTTTGAGCAGGGTGATGATATCCTCCATCGCCGCCTCGCGCTTTTGCAACGCCTTGGCCACATGGTTCTTCGGGTCATAGTCCGTGTTTGAAATCATCGTCTTCAGCGTGGCCAGCAGACCGGCTGGATCCTCGAGCGGCAACGGTTCCGCGAAGTCCAGGCTGTATCCGAGATGTCCATAAATGGCAAGGTATTCATTGATCGCCTCGACAACCGGACCCGCGTCCGGGTGCTCACGCAACGTGTTCATCATCCGATTGGCGGGGGTTATAATGACAAGCTCAGCGAGCCCCTTATCGACACGAATCTTCCTGGCGATCTCAAACAGGTGCTCGTTGGCGTCCAGGGTCTTCGACTTGAAACCGCTGAGGAACTGTCCGCTGGTGAAGTTATGGTCCGGCAGTGTTTCGCGTAAAAACGCCTGCAATTGGTCATCCGTCGACTTGGCTACACCAAACGTGTGGCCACCGTTGCTACACCAGAACATGCCGCTGGCAATAGCCGTCTCGCAGATGCCCTCGAGTAACTCTTCGTCTGATGCGGTGGCAGGCTCCACCTTCGCCCACTGCCCCGAAGTCGCGACGATATCGGGCTTTGCGCGCTCATAAAATCCCTTGATCTGGTTCTCGTTGACCTGGGTCCGGTTGAAAGCCGTAAACGTCGGATTACTGCTCTTCGGAATCGTCACAGAAGCTGCCACATCTTCGAGGCCCGAGGACCCGGCCCAATCGTCAAATGCCTTCCGGTCTTCCGGTGTGAGGGACTCAAGGAACAGATCCAGGTCATGCCCCGCCATCAAGACTGTTTCCTTCCGGCGATCCTCCCTTGCCTTATCCAGGTCGGCCGCCATTTTATCGGCCTCCGCGTCCTTCTTTGGCTGCGCTTTCTTCAGGAACTCGGCATCGGCTTCTATCTCGGCCGCATCCATCTCCGCATCCGTCATCGCCGCGAAGGCCTGTCTCTTCTCCCGCGCCGCGATCGTCTGCGGCCAGTCGAATCGTTGATACGCGTATCCATTGAGCGTCACGAAGGACGGACCGCCACCGACCATGTAGCTCGCGTGCTTCTTGCCCTTTTCGACCGTTTCAAGCCCCTCGGTCAGATACAGCTCATCAAACAGCGGCGTGCACGGATCGGGAATGTTCTCGATGATCTGTCTTCTGGCCAGAATCTGTGAAGGCGGAATCGGTACCCAATCAACCTTTATCGGCTGGGGTGGCAGATTGGTGATGGGCCGGGATTGCAGCATGTAGAGCTTCCCTTCGAAATAGGCCCACTCGATATCCTGGGGAACGCCCCCAAAGTGCGATTCCGCCTTGAGGGCCAGCGTCACCAATTCCCTGATCGCTTTGGCGGACAAGGAGGATTGGCCACGTTCGCTTTCGGCAATGTCCTCGAGCCGTGTGCCCTGCTCGCCGTCTGAAACAATCTTCTGCTCTTTGGCACCGATGATCGTCTCGATGACTTTCATCGATTCGCGATCCACGACATAGGTGTCCGGCGTGACCTGCCCACCGACCACGGCTTCCCCCAGCCCGAAACTGGAATTGATGATCATGTCTGATCGTTCACCCGTGACGGGGTTGGCAGTAAACAGAATGCCGGATACCTCTGACGCCACCATCTGTTGCACGACCACGCCCATGGCCACCGCGTCCTGTTCGATGCCCATCTGGTGCCGATAGCTGATCGCCCGGGGAGTCCACAGGGAAGCCCAGCAGTCGCGTACGGCAGCTACGATCGCATCTGCTCCTGTCACGTTCAGGTAGGTGTCCTGCTGACCGGCAAAAGACATGTCAGGCAAATCTTCAGCGTTCGCAGAAGAGCGCACGGCCACCGGCGGATTCTCGCCCGCCAACACAACATAGGCCTCACGGATTTCAGCAGACATTGCATCGGCCAGCCTACCCTCTGCAAACAGCGCCTGAATCGCTTCCGACGCGGCATCGAACGATAACGTGTACTCGCCGATCACCGGCTTTGCCAGTTCGATGATTTTGGCCTGCAAGTCGTTCTCTGAGACAAAATGTCTGTAAGCTGCGGTTGTCAGATAGAAGCCGTCAGGAACATCCAATCCTGCATTAACCATCTCGGCAAGAGATCGGCCCTTGCCACCCACTACTTCCAGCTCAGCGTTCTTTGTGTCCAAGGGTAATACGTGGTCGGTCATTCATGTGCTCCTGGCATTCTAGTTGGGACTCATTTAAGCCCTTGATTGATCGGTGCCGAATTCGCCGATAAGTTTTGGCCCGTCGCTAAGCATCGCCATGAGGGGCAGAGATCAGAAACTTTGCGCCAGCAGTTACGATGCGCACAGAGCCATCCTGGTTAATCAATTGGGGGCCAATCGAAAGAAATGATCTAATAGTTTTTGGTTACCCGCCCAGTTATTAAGGATGTCCCCTATACAGGTGTCAACGAAGTAACCGGATCCGTCCCGGACAGTTCACCCATTTTACTGGGACGGATCACTTGGCAGGCAACGACTATCACGGGCTGCGCTGAGTGATACCTTTATGGGTGAACTAAACAGATGGCATCATTTCGTAGGTCACCATTCTGTGATTACATGCGGCACATGCATCAGACGTCATCCAGAGAACTTGTATTACAAAGAAGGGCGCCGCCGGGCCAACGCCACCGCGTCTGGAAGTGGCTGTGGGGGACCCTGCTGGTGATTACCGGTACATCGGTTCTGGCCGGAGAGCCAAACCACGGTTTTGCCTACTTTGGTGAGCTGAAATATCCAGCCGACATGGCGCACTTCGACTATGTCAATCCGCAAACAGCCTATACGAAAGCGCTCATTGCAGCGGCGTTCCAGATGACGACGGAACCCGCTGCGTGACGATCAGGCCCGCAGACGACGATAAGCCTGGTCGCCCACTTCGCTGCCGATTGTTTGCCCAAGTTGATGAGCATCCAATATTGCCTGCAGCAGCAGGTCGTGTGTTACCGGCGTAGGCATGTGGTGCGCAATCGGATTTGCCAACGTTGCCTCAACAACGATATCCAATAGGCTA
>Ga0115004_10000771_pt1 | contig 25206 bp, 20 predicted proteins | sample ArcticOcean_MG_C_10_FD_88737 | JGI IMG/M metagenome (GOLD analysis project Ga0115004, IMG submission 88737) | Marine microbial communities from western Arctic Ocean - ArcticOcean_MG_CB11_90 | ecosystem: Environmental > Aquatic > Marine > Oceanic | place: Arctic Ocean: Canada Basin | collected... | reverse complement strand
TTTATAGAATTTACTGATAAGATAAATATTGTAATGCATCATAGTTCCCAAGGCATGTATAAAAAAAATATTCTTTCAAAAAGTCTGAATATGGAGGTTCTTAAATCTTCACTTAGCATCCTACTGATTTTCTTTCTTTTAGTGGTTGGTTCACGAGTTGTCAGCTATTTTGAGCAGGCAGCGGAAGGTTACTTAGACCCTAGTATTATAATGAGCGTTGTTGCACTCAGGTTTCCAGACTTTATAACTCTTTTAATTCCTTTGTCATTTTTTCTTGGAGTTCTAATTACCGTTAGCAGACTTTATGCTGAAAGAGAGATATATGGATTTTTTTCTATAGGACTTGCCCCAATTGACTTGGTTAGATTTCTTGCACCTCAAGCAATTATTTATTTTGTCTTAACTCTATTGCTAAGTTTGTATATAGCTCCATACACAAAATCTTTATCTCAAGAGCTGCTTTCAATAGATTCATTTGAAGAGCAAATTGACTCACTTCAATCTAAAAGATTATTTTCTCTTAAGGATGGAAATGGTTTTATTTATGTTGAGGATGCAGAAAATGGATCTTTAAAAGGCATTAAATTATTTCAACCAAATAAAGAAAACTCTTTTTTAGTTTTAGCAGATGAATTAATAGTTAAAGAAAATGGAGCTAATCTGGATCTAAAATTTTTAGATGGTTCTTTATATAAAGGTATTTTTTCTAATTCCTCGCAATTAGTTTCAACTTTTGGTGAGTTTAAATTATCATTAGACGGAGAGGCGAGTAAGGGCTCAGAAGTGAGCTTGTCAAAGATATTTGATTATTCATCTAGCTCAGATAATGCCTCTCTTCAATGGAGCATATCAATACCCATTACCATAATAATCCTGCTTTTTATGGGTGTTTATATGGGAGCAGTCAAGCCAAGACAGGGAAGATTTTCAGTAATACTTCCGGGCATGCTGGTTTATGTAATGTATCTAAGCCTTTTAATTTATGGAAGAGAGTCTATCTCAGATAATAGTATTTCAAGTATTGGTTTGTGGTGGGTGCATCTACTTTTTTGTCTATTTTTATTATGTTATATATTTAGAGATAAGATTAGTTTTCATAATTCTACTGCCGTAAGTATAAGAGAGAATACTTATTTAAAATATTCTACTGGCTTCATTTTATTTCTTCTATTGTTATGGCTGATAATCTAATGAAGATATTTAATAAATACCTTATTAAGAGATCATTTTTTATCTCATTTTTCATATTTATAATCTTTGCCTTGCTTGATTTAGTTTTTAATTTTATTTCAGAGTTAGAAAATCTTTCAGATGCCTATACATTTATTTCTGCTTTAAAATTTGTTTTTCTATCCATGCCTCATAGCGCAATGAACTTCCTAGAAGGAGCATGTTTATTGGGCGTTATGATTTCTCTTGGTATTTCTCATCAAGAGGGAAATCTTAATGTTCTTAGGTCTAGTGGTAAATCACCAATTCAAATTATTACTATCAGCTCTTTAGGGCCAATGATTTTAGTTTTTTTCTTTCTAGTAGCAGACGAATTCTCTTTTAGAGAAATACATTTAAATACCCAGGTTGAGAGAAGCTTAAAATTAAGTAATAACCAAGATACATCTTCCAATGCTCAATGGGTAAAGGATGATAATTCATTAATAAGTTATACCAATATAATTGGGGATACTATTTTTAACGTAAAGTTTATTAAATCTGCACAAAATGAAGCCTTGTACTTTACAACATCAAACTCTGCAAAAATAAGCAAGGGTGGGGTTTTGTTCGATGATACATTTCAGTCTCATAGCTTTAATGCTCAAAGTAATGTCAATATATTTGAAGATTTTTCTTTTCCCTTGGTCGCTAGAGTTTCTTTTAAAGATATTGAAAATCTTGGCCTTGGAGATATTATAAAATATCAAAAAATTCTTATCGAGGACCTGTCAACAGAAGACCAGCTATTTAAATTACATCTGGATAAATCTTTTTATAAAAGAATATTTTATCCATTTTCAATCTTGGCAGTAATAATATTTTTTGGGTCTTTTATATTTAGCTCCCTGCGTGATTCCTCGCCTGCATCTAGAGTAGTCTTGGCAGTTGTTGGGGGGTTTGTATATAGAGTAATTCAAGATTTTTCAATAAGCCTCTTTATTTCTTTTAGTTATCCAATCTTAATTGGTGTGATTGCACCAGCAACTCTATTATTAATAGCTAGCAGCTATTCTTATAAAAAGATTTAAATAGACCTTAGACTAGTCCCAGATAAAGTATCGCTAATTGAATGCCCCTTTGAAGAAAAGTATATTTGAAGAAGCGGAAGTCCAGCCAAGCTAAATATAAAAAGATTTGCTATAAATCTAATTGAAGCTTGTTGTAAATTTACACTACCACCATCTATGCTATAAATTTCTACTTTCCATATGGCCATTCCTAGAGTTTTATTTCCATGAATCCAAAAATAACTATAGAAAGCCCAGGTGCTAATAAGAACAATTAAAAGCCCTAGCCATTGGTTTAATATTTCTCCATCATTCACCCATAAAGCAATAGAACCGACACCAAACCACACGCCTAGTAAAAGTAAGAAATCATAAATGGTTGCCGCAATCCTTTTTAATGGAAAAATGATGTGGGATTCTTGATTCATTTTGCTATAGTAATTAAATTACTTAAAAGAATAAATCATTATGAATAAAGATACTGGATTTTTTGGTCACCCAATCGGGCTTAGAACATTATTTCTTACAGAAATGTGGGAGAGGATGTCTTACTATGGAATGAGAGCTTTGCTGGTACTTTATATGACAGGTTCACTGGCAGGATTTAATCCTGGGATGGGTTTGTCTGCAATGGATGCAAATGCAATATATGGAATATACGTTGGGATGGTTTATTTCATGGTAGTTCCAGGAGGTTGGATTGCTGATAATATTCTAGGGCATCAGAAGGCAGTTCTTCTTGGCGCAATCATAATTGCTCTTGGTCATTTCATCCTCGCTATTCCTGTTGAACAAACATTTTTTCTAGGCTTGGTTTTTGTTGTTTTAGGAACAGGTCTTCTAAAAGGAAATATCTCAACAATAGTTGGTAACCTATATGATGAGGATGACAAGAGAAGAGATTCAGGTTACACAATCTTCTATATGTCTATCAATATTGGCTCTACTTTAGGATTCTTAATTTGCTCTTATCTAGGAGAAAAGATAGGTTGGCATTACGGTTTTGGCGCAGCAGGTATAGGCATGGCTTTTGGAGTATTTCAATATATTAGATTCAGACATCTTTTAGGCTCAGCCGGTGAATTTCCAAATGACATGGAAGAATCAAAGAGAGCAGGGTATGTTAAATGGACTAAGTTAAGTTTAGCTTTAATGTTTATTGTTATTGGCTGTGGTTTGTTTGGTCTTATTGCAATTGAACCAAGAGTTTTCGCTGAAAATTTTGCTTACTTCCTGACAGTAGTTGCCGGTGCATACTTTCTTTACTTATATACTTTTGCAGGTCTTTCAACTTCTGAGAAAAAAAACTTGCTACTCCTGTTTGTTTTATTTATAGGTGCAGCTGCTTTCTGGTCAGGCTTTGATCAATCAGCAAGCTCATTAAGTATTTTTGCAAGAGATTACACAGATCTATCTGTAGCAGGTTTTATTATTCCAATAGGATGGCTCCAGTTTGCTAATCCAATTTTTGTTGTAACTTTTGCTCCGATCTTTGCGGGAATTTGGGCTCATTTAGCAAGAATAAATATGGATCCATCATTGCCTATTAAATTTGCTATTGGCCTTATATTTATGGCAATAAGTTTTATCGTTATGGTTTATGCGGTTCAGCTAGCAATGGTTTCAGCTCCAGTTGGAATGAGATGGCTTCTGCTTACATACTTACTTCAAACATGGGGAGAGCTTGCTTTATCACCAATTGGTTTGTCTGCTTTTTCTAAGTATTCACCAAAAAGATATATGGGCCAAATGTTTGGCTTATGGTTCCTAGCATCTGCAATTGGCGGAGTGCTTGCAGGGCTACTAGGTGGAGATGCAACGGTTGATGGGTTGAGCTCAGTTCAGCCAATATTCACATTTATGATTCAGTACTACGCTGTTATAGCGGTCCTATTAATCGCAATGTCGTTTGTATTTAAATCTAGAGAAAAAAATTCTTAAGAGTTAAGAAAATTTTGAATTAAGGCCTTTAAGAATATCTGTATAGATATTTTTAAGGGTCCATAATTCTGATATTTTTATATGCTCATCTATTTGATGAATAGTATCGTTTAAAGGCCCAAGCTCAACAATCTCTGTGCCCATTTTTGCGACAAACCTTCCGTCTGATGTGCCCCCTTTAGCATTTAAGTCTGGAGTGTAGCCAGCAATATTTTCAATTGATTTTACAACCACATCTTTCAAGTTATCTTCTGTTGTCAGGTATGGAAGTCCGCTCAGTCTCCAGTTAATTTCATATTTTATATTTAATTTTTTAAGAATAGATTCAAACTCATCAACTAATGTTTCTTGAGTAGACTCAGTCGAGTATCTAAAGTTAAAAAACATATCCAACTCACCAGGAACAACATTTTTAGCTCCTGTTCCAGAATGAATATTTGATATTTGGAAGCTGGTGGGTTGAAAAATGGCGTTGCCGTTATCCCATACTGTATTCTTCAGCTCAACTATTACATCGCTTGCTGAAAATATTGGATTATTTACGTTTTCTGGATAAGCAATATGTCCTTGTTTACCTAATATTTTTAAAGAACCACCTAAAGACCCTCTTCTTCCAATTCTGACGCTGTCACCTATTTTTTCATATGAAGTGGGCTCGCCAACAAGGCACAAGTCAATTCTTTCATCTCTTTCGATCATGTCATCCACTATCTTATCTATAAAGCCATCTACAGCATCTCCCTCTTCATTAGATGTTAATAAAATAGCAATCCTAAAATTAAGATTTGGGCTTGAAGCAAAGAACTCATCTAATGATTCTAAGAAAGCTGCAATTGACCCTTTCATATCAGCCGTTCCTCTTCCATATAAAAGATCTCCTTGAATATGAGCAGAGAAGGGCGGGTAGGTCCACTTATCGACAGGTCCGGTTGGCACTACATCAGTATGCCCAAGGAAGCAGAATAATTTTCCTTTATCACCAAAAGTGGCATAAAGGTTTTCTACATTTAAATAATTAATTCTTTCGCAATTAAAATTTAATCTATCAAGTCTTTCTTCAATAATATCAAAGCAACCTTCATCTTTTGGGGAAAGAGATTCTATCTGTATAAGATCCTGAAGAAATTTAATCATTTGAATGCAATTCCGTATTTAATTCCACTGATGATTTATTTGGCCTTGCTATAACTGCTCCATTTAAAGAGTTCCTTATAAACACCAGATTAGATAAGCCGGATAATTCTGCGCCTTTATAAATACCTTTAGATGAATTAGTTTCATCAAATAGCTCTATTTTTGTTCCACCAGTAATATATAAACCAGCTTCAATTATACAATTATTTCCAAGTGGGATGCCAAGACCAGAATTTGCTCCTAGTAAACAATTTTCACCAACTGAAATCTTTATATTATTGCCACCAGACAGTGTCCCCATAGTACTGCATCCACCGCCAAGGTCTGAGTTATTACCAATAACAACCCCAGCTGATATTCTTCCCTCTATCATAGCTTTCCCTAAAGTGCCGGCATTAAAGTTAATAAAGCCTTCGTGCATAACCGTTGTACCTTCTGCTATATAGGCCCCAAGCCTTACCCTTGATGCATCTGCTATCCTGACATTTTTCGGGATGATGTAATCAGTTAAGCAAGGAAATTTATCAAGCGATCTAACATAAAGGTTTGTATTTTTTTGCTTAGATTCAAGCAATTTTTTATCAATTTCATCTATAGAAATAGGTCCATGATTTGTCCAAGCAACATTTGGAAGAGCGCTAAACATTCCATCAAGGTTAATAGAGTTGGGAAGAACAAATTTATATGAAAGAAGGTGAAGCTTAAGATATGCAGAGCAGACATCTTTTACATCTGAATTAAGGTCATTCTCATCCCATGAAATTTCTATAATCTCTTTAGAGGAGCTAACTTCTCCCAAGGAATGAATGTCTGTTGTTTTGCCGTCAAAATTAATAATAGGAAAAAATACATCAAGAATATCTCCAGCAGATGATTTGGTTGCTATTCCTGTTGCAGTAATTTTCATTTTATTATTATAGTTTGTACTAAACGTAATTTATATAAGTTCTGTGAGTGCTTTCGTAATTTTTTGTATTTTTACTTTAGATACGCTAGATAAGGTCATGTCTTCTATCTCAAAAGTATCCTCAACCCTATCTCCTAGAGTATTTATTCTAGCTGAATAAATAGAAGTACCATTTTCATTAAGTACTTTTGCAATCTTTTCAAGCAAACCAGGACTATCAAGAGTTTCTATAGTCAAAAGATTTCTTTTTTTTACTTTATCTTCCACATTCGTTACGTAAAGAATTTTTTTAAAGCTCTTTAGGTTTTTTTCTTTCTTAGTAGATTTCTTGAAAGTGGAATAGTTTTTAAAGTTATCTAAGATTCTATCTTTAACCTCTCTTAACTCTGAGCTGTTCAGTGCTCTAGTATGGTGAGAAAATTTTGTTATAAAGGTATTTGCTGCAATCCCATTATTACTACTAGTTGATATATTTGCATCAATAACCTCTAACCCAGATAGATCTAATATTTTTACAAGTTTTAAAAATAACCCGTCTGAGTTATCAACCTTGATAAAAATTTCTATTAAATCTTCAAAACATCTCCTACAGCCTACAACGGGTTCGCCAAGCCTCCCCTTTAATACGAGACCACTTTGCCATTTAAGCTTGTCAGAATTATTTTTATTAAAATATTCTGCATCAAATAAATCAAGGTAATCATTTATAGAACCTAATTGGGCCCCATTAAAAATTTTTAAAACATTAGCCTTTCTATCTGCTGCAATTTCATTTGATGTTTTAATAGGTTCTTTATTTAATTTAGATCTGGTTAATAAAAATAGGTCTCTTAGAAGGCTATGTTTCCACCCATTCCATAGTGCTGGGTTTGTCGCTCTTATGTCATTTACCGTTAAAAGGTATAGATAATTCAATCTTTCAGTATTTAATACTAATGCTGCAAAGGAGTTTATAGTTTCTGGGTCTGAGATATCTTTTTTCTGAGATATTGATGACATTTCTAAGTGATTTAATACCAGCCACGAAACTAAATCAGCATCTGCAACTGACAGGCCAATTTTTTTAGCAAAATCAAAACTTATTTTTGCACCTATTTTAGAGTGATCCCCTCCCTTACCTTTGCCAATATCATGAAATAGACCTGCTAAATAAAGGACTTCAATTTTCTCTAATTTATTTATCAACTCGAATTCAAGTTCAAAACCATTTTGGCAAGCTATTTGCATTTGACGCATATTTCTTAAAACTTTAAAGGTATGCTCATCAACGGTATAGACATGAAATAAATCAAATTGCATTTGACCAATAACATCGCCAAACTCTTTGATGTAAGCCTGCAGAATGCCGAGGTTTTTCATAGTCTTTAACATCGATGATAGGTTATATTTCGATCTTAAAATTCTTAAGAACTGAGCTGAGGTATAGCCATCATTCCTAAAATTATCATCAATTAAGTAAACATTTTCTTTCAACAAAATTTTTGTTGGAGTATCAATTGAATTAATTTTTTTATTTTTACCAATGTAAATAAAAATATCAAAGATAAGGTTTTTTCTTTTGGACATATTCCCATTTTTTATTCCTATCTTATTTCCTCTTACATAAAATTCACCGTAGCTTTTTGTTAAAGTGAAGGTCGTGCTTTCCCTATAACTCTCAAATATTAAATTATTAAAATTTGAAAGATTTGATGCATTCTCATAATATCTTTGCATCATTAACTCAACTGTTCTTTTATTGGTAGCACCTTTTAGTTGGGCCTGTTTGGATATTTCAATTTGAGATTCAAAGCTCAATCTATTTTTCTTAGTTGTTATGTTTGTTGCAAAACGCATTACTTTAATAAAATTATATGAATCAACAGCAGAATCTATCTGATCAGCAAATTCTTTTGATTTTTTTATATCCTCATAATTAATAAAATTAAAACAATGCTGAAGAATCCATAGAGCCGTTTGAAAGTCTCTAAGTGCCCCGGGAGATTCCTTTAAATCTGGCTCTAGGTTGTACTGTGTTGAAAAGAACGACTTGTATCTTTCTTCTTGTTCATTATATTTGGCATTAAAAAATTTTTTCTTACCCCAGGACCTGCTGAGAATATCATTTACTTTGATATCAATATCAGGACTTGAAATTAAAGATCTCCTAGTTAAGTATGATGTAAATTCTACTGGGTCTTTTCCGGCAACCTTTTTAATGTCTTGAATAGTTCTTACAGAATGGCCAACCTTCAGGCCTACATCCCATAGCTTCGCAATATATCTTTCAAGACCTTCTGTATTTTTAGAATTTTTATTATGCTGAACTATTGAAAGATCGACATCTGATGAGGGAAACATTTCCCTTCTTCCAAACCCGCCATTTGCGTATATTGAATATTCTGAGGAGAGATTAAATTCATTAAAATTTGTAATAACAACTTTCTCAATTTCATCTGAGTGGCCTGCTAAATATTTATTAACTAGAGCAGGTTTTTTATAAATCTTAGAAAAATTTCTCCAAAAACTTTCATTAATGGCTGATTCTTTAAAGGTCATATAGATTCATTAATTCTTTTCGTAAGAACTTCAACTCCATCACTTCTCACTGCTAATGTATGTTCCCATTGAGCAGAGTTCCTTCCGTCTTTTGTTTCAACAGTCCATTCATCTTTTAATGTTTTACTATATTTTGATCCTTGATTAATCATCGGCTCAATAGTGAAGCACATGCCTTCTTGTATTTCTAAACCACGCCCCGGTTTTCCATAATGAAGTATTTGAGGATCTTCATGATAAATTTTTCCGATTCCATGGCCGCAGTAATCTTCAACCACGCTGTAGTAATTAGATTCAGCATGTTTCTGGATAGCGTAACCTATATCTCCAAGATATGCCCCAGGCTTAACAACTTCTATAGCTTTGTAAAGGCATTCCTGTGTTACTTTCACTAGTCTTTCATTATGAGGCTTACATTTCCCAACAAGATACATTTTAGAAGTATCCCCATGCCAGCCATCTTTGATAACCGTTACATCTATATTTAAAATATCACCTTCTTTTAGAATTCTACTTTCATCTGGTATTCCGTGACAAATAACCTGATTAATACTTGAGCATATGGTTTTTTCAAATCCCCTATAGCCTACATTCGCTGGAATAGCCTTCTGAATATTTACAATATGTTCATAACATCTTCTATCGAGCTCTTCAGTTGAAATACCAGGGGCAACAAATGGTTCAATCATTTCAAGAACTTCAGCTGCAAGCCTTCCAGCAATTCTCATTTTTTTTATATCTTCTTCAGATTTTATTGATATTTCCATATTTATTTAACTTTTTAAATAGACATCAGAGCACTAAGTCTATAAAGTACAGTTTTAATGCAAGCACGAAAATTCAGCTCATTAAAACCCAAAATTTCTTTAAATAGATACTCTTACTTTTTTCAACTATTTTCTTCAAAAAGGAGAGTTTTTTAATGTCCTTTAAATCTATTTTAGCTCTAGAAGATGGAAGTATATTCTATGGAGAGGGGTTTGGTGAAGAAAAATATGCAGTAGCTGAGATTGTATTTAATACCTCCATGACAGGTTATCAAGAAATAATCACTGATCCATCTTATAAAAAACAAATTATTACATTCACGCATCCGCATATTGGCAATACTGGTATAAATGATGAGGACAATGAATCTTCAATGATCCATGCATCAGGAATTGTTGTAAATAATTTGTGTACAAAGCCTAGTAACTGGAGATCTAATAAAAGCTTAGAAACTTTTTTAAATGAGCAGGGTGTTATTGCTATATCTGGAATCAATACTAGAAAATTGACTAAGGTTTTAAGAGATAAAGGTTCTATGAAATGCTGTATTGGCTCTCTTTCAAAAATATCTGCAGAAGATGCTGTTAAAAAAGCTAAGAGTTTCTCTGGGCTTAAAGGCCTTGATCTTGCAAGAGATGTTTCAACAGAGGTAAGTTATAAATGGAGTGAAGGTGTATGGCCAGATTACAAGCCATCTAAATATTCCCATCCCATAGTTGCCTACGATTTCGGAGTTAAGACTAATATCTTGAGACTATTATCAGATAATCTAGGAGAGGTAATTGTTGTAAATGCTCAAACTTCTTTTGAAGAGGTTATGAAGCTTTCTCCAAAAGGAATTTTTCTTTCTAATGGCCCTGGAGATCCAGAGCCTTGCACTTATGCAATTGAAAGTATTAAAAAATTTCTTGAAGTTAAAATACCTATCTTTGGAATTTGTTTAGGACATCAACTCCTTGCTCTTGCCGGTGGGGCGAAAACTTATAAAATGAAGTTTGGTCATCATGGAGCAAATCATCCTGTCCAAAATATCTCATCCTCAGAGGTAATGATAACCAGTCAGAACCATGGTTTTTCTGTAGATGAGAGGTCTTTACCCGATAACATAAAAGTTTCGTACATATCCTTGTTTGATAATTCGCTACAAGGCATTGAATTTGACAATGCTCCTGCCTTTGGCTTCCAGGGCCATCCAGAAGCAAGCCCAGGACCTCAAGAAATTCAAATTTTGTTTAATAAATTTAGCTTAATGGTGCATGAATATGCCAAGACGTAAGGATATAAAATCTATTTTAATTATTGGAGCGGGTCCTATAATTATCGGTCAGGCATGTGAGTTTGATTACTCTGGTGCACAAGCTTGTAAGGCTCTTAAGGATGAGGGTTTTAGAGTGATACTTGTTAATTCAAATCCTGCAACAATAATGACTGATCCCTTGCTAGCAGATGCCACATATATAGAGCCCATTCATTGGAAATCAGTAGAAAAAATAATTGAGAAAGAAAAGCCTGATGCAATTTTACCAACTATGGGAGGGCAAACAGCACTAAATACCGCCTTATCCTTAGACAAAGAGGGTGTTTTGGAAAAGCATGGAGTTATATTAATTGGCGCCAATAGAGAGGCTATTGATAAAGCAGAAGACAGACAACTTTTTGATGAAACCATGAAGGCTATTAATATAGAGACTCCAAATTCGGGTATTGCCCACTCTATGGAAGATGCTTTATTAGTGCAAAGCAGAATTGGCTTCCCTTGTATTATTAGACCCTCTTTTACTATGGGCGGAACTGGGGGCGGCATTGCATATAATATTGACGAGTTTAAGGGTATATGTGAAAAAGGATTAGAACTTTCCCCAACAACTGAACTTTTAATTGATGAGTCTTTAATAGGCTGGAAAGAGTTTGAGATGGAGGTTGTAAGAGATTGTAAAGATAATTGTATTATTGTCTGTTCTATTGAAAACTTAGATCCAATGGGTGTTCATACCGGAGATTCCATTACCGTTGCTCCTGCTCAAACACTCACAGATAAAGAATATCAAGTTATGAGAAATGCCTCTTTTAAAATTTTAAGAGAAATTGGAGTTGATACTGGAGGATCAAATGTTCAATTTGCTATAAACCCAGAAAACGGAAAGATGGTTGTTATAGAAATGAACCCTAGAGTGAGCAGATCTTCAGCCCTAGCATCAAAGGCAACAGGCTTTCCAATTGCCAAGGTTGCAGCGCTTCTTTCAGTTGGGTTTACCTTGGATGAATTAAAAAATGATATAACCGGAGGCTTAACACCGGCATCCTTTGAGCCAAGTATCGATTATATTGTTACCAAGATGCCAAAATTTGCTTTTGAGAAATTTCCTCAGGCAAGCTCAAAACTAACAACTCAAATGAAGTCAGTTGGCGAGGTTATGGCGATAGGCTCGAACTTTCAGGAATCTCTGCAAAAAGCAATCTGTAGCATGGAAGAAGATCTTGACGGATTAAATTCAATGTTTAAATCTATCGAAGAATCAAATCAAGAAGAAATTCAATATGAATTAACATTTCCAGGACCGAAAAGATTATTTTATGTTGCTGATGCAATAAGGACCGGCTGGAGTTTAGAAAAAATATATGAGCTAACAAAGATTGATCATTGGTTTTTAGATCAGATTAAAGAGATTGTAGATATAGAAGAAGCTCTGAAAGAAAAAAAAATTAAAGACTTAACTAAAGAAGAAATTCTTCCTTTAAAAGAAAAAGGCTTTTCTGATTCTAGAATAGCCAGAATGATTAATTCAACTGAAGGCGATTTTAGAAAATATAGAATTGACAATAAAGTGACTCCAATCTTCAGAAGAGTTGATACTTGTGCCGCTGAATTTGCTACCTCAACTTGTTATATGTACTCAACATATGGAGAGGATTGTGAAAGCGACCCATCTGAAAATAGAAAAATATTAGTTCTAGGTAGCGGGCCCAATAGAATTGGTCAAGGCATTGAGTTTGATTATTGTTGCGTCCATGCATCTCTTGCCATGCAAGAAGAAGGTATTGAATCAATAATGGTTAACTGCAATCCAGAAACAGTCTCTACGGATTATGACGTTTCTAATAGGTTGTATTTTGAGCCTATAACAGCTGAAAAGATTTTAGATATTATTGATAATGAAAAACCCGAAGGAGTTATTATTCAATTTGGAGGACAAACACCTCTTAAATTAGCTGATATTCTTTCTGAAAAGGGAGTAAAAATTCTAGGTACAGATGTTGATGCTATTGATAGATCAGAAGATAGAGAGCGTTTTCAAGAATTGATTACTAAACTTAATTTAAGACAACCGGCAAATGCTACAGTTAGAAATATTACAGAAGCCTTGGAAAAGTCAGAGGTGATTGGTTTTCCAATTGTAGTTAGGCCATCTTATGTCTTGGGAGGTAGGGCTATGCAACTCGTTCATAATAATAAAGAACTTGAAACATACCTTACAGAGGCTGTTGAAGTCTCAAACAGCAAGCCCATTCTTTTAGATAGTTATCTAACTGATGCTATTGAAGTTGATGTAGATGTTATTTCAGACGGAGTAAATATTGAAATTGGAGGAATCCTTCAGCATATTGAGCAAGCTGGAATTCATTCAGGTGATTCAGCATGTTCGCTGCCACCATATACCCTATCTATGGAGATCCAAGAACAGCTTTCAAAGCAATCTAAAGATATTGCCAAAGAACTAAACATTATTGGTTTGATGAATATTCAATTTGCCATTAAAGAAAATGATATTTATATCATCGAAGTTAATCCCAGAGCATCAAGAACCGTTCCATTTATATCCAAGGCTGTAGGAAATTCTTTAGTCAAAGTTGCCTCAAAAGCAATGATAGGTAAAAGTCTTCTGGATCAAGATTTTTCCTGCAAACTTCCCGAAGGTTTATTTTTTGTAAAAGAAGCTGTAATGCCATTTGATAAATTTCCACTAGTAGATCCCATTCTAGGACCTGAGATGAAATCTACTGGAGAGGTTATGGGTATTGGGCCTAGTTTCGGTGAAGCATATGCAAAAGCTCAAAAAGGTGCAAATAAAATTCTTCCAAGATCTGGCTCAGTTTTTATCAGTGTAAAAGATTCAGATAAAAAGTATTTAGATGAACTAATACCTTTAGTTATTAGCAATGGTTTTGATTTAGTAGCAACAGGTGGAACAGCGATGTATATAAAAAACCTTGGTTATGATGTGCGGAGAATTAATAAAGTTACAGAAGGAAGGCCTCACACTGTAGATTGCCTGTTAAATAAAGAAATTGACATGATAATCAATACTACAGAAGGCAAGCAGTCTATAGAAGATTCAGCATCAATGAGAAAAACAGCGCTACAAAATAAAATATTTTGTACTACAACCATGTTTGGAGCTTTTGCACTTATGGAAGCTCTAAAGAGTGATGAAGTTAATTGGTCATACAATAGCCTACAAGAAATCAATACTTCTTCATCTTAGTTGCTATAATAAATTATGAGCAGAGTTCCACTAACAAAAGATGGCGAAGTTGCTATTAAGCAAAAACTTGCAAATTTAAAATTTGTCGAAAGGCCTAGAGTATCTGCATCTATAGCGGAAGCTAGAGCGCATGGAGATTTAAAAGAAAATGCTGAATATCATGCAGCAAAAGAAGAGCAAGGGTTGATGGAGGCTAGGATTAATGATATTGAAAGTGCTCTATCAAATGCTCAAGTAATAGACGTTAAAGAAATTCCAGAAACAGGAAGGGTGGTCTTCGGCTCAACAATTAAACTTTATGACACTAGTGCCGACAAGGAAATTATATATAAGATTGTTGGAAATTTAGAGTCAGATCCAAGTAATGGCCTTATCTCTATTGATACACCAATTGCCAAAGGTCTCGTTGGCAAATTTGTAGATGACGAGGTGACTATAACAACCCCCTCGGGACAGCTTTCCTATGAGATTGTCGAAGTTAAGCATATATAACTATTATGCATGTAGATAGTTGGGCTCTAAAGGCTAAAAAATTTGGCTATAGAACAAGAGCGGTTTTTAAGTTAGATGAAATTATACAAAAAACAAAAGTACTCAAAAAATCAAAATATGTTCTTGATATAGGTTCAGCTCCTGGAGGCTGGTCTCAATATATAAAGCAAAAATCAAAAAAATCAGAAGTATATGCATTGGACATACTAGACATGGAGTTAGTAGAGGGTGTAAATTTTTATCAGGAAAGTATTGAGAATATAGATAGTATTGATTCTATATTCGCATTAATGGGATCTTTTAATCTTGTAATCTCAGATATTGCCCCAAACTTAACTGGTATAAACGCCATAGACACTGAAAATATTTATGAGCTTAATGTCCTTACCTTAGAGGTTGCTGCTAGATATTTAGACAAATGTCATGGATCTTTTATAATGAAGACTTTTCAAAATAGTATGTTAAAAAGTCTTCGAAAAAAAATGGAACTTTCTTTTAAGATAGTTCAAACTTTTAAACCGGCTGCTTCAAAAAAGCAATCCGGTGAAATATATTTATATGGAGCTTATAAGTAATGAATAGTATTTTTAGAAATCTCTTAGTTTGGGTAGTCCTTGGCTCTTTATTAATGTTTGTTTTTAATAATGTTGAAAATTCAGCAGCAAGAGAACAGGTCAGCTATAGCCAGTTCAAAAAAGAAGTCCTGTCAGGTGGAGTTGAGAAAATTATATACAAAGGCGATCAAATGACAATCATTGGAGATCGTTTGGATGGCACTAAATTTGAAACCACTCACCCAATATTCAAAAAAGATGATGTTTTAGATAAAGCTATTCAAGATAATGGAGTTATTGCTGAGTATGAGAAAATTGAGCAGCCCTCAATACTATCTCAGCTTTTAGTTGGAGCCTTTCCAATAATTCTATTGCTGGGGATATTTTTCTTTTTCATGAGGCAAATGCAAGGTGGCATGTCTGGCAAAGGCGGCCCAATGTCATTTGGAAAAAGTAAAGCAAAACTGATGGAAGGCGGGCAGGTTAAAACCACCTTTAAAGATGTTGCTGGTTGTGAAGAAGCCAAACAAGATGTTCAAGAGTTAGTTGATTTTTTAAGAGACCCTACTAAATTTCAAAAACTTGGGGGAAGAATACCTAGAGGCGTTTTAATGGTTGGCCCTCCTGGAACTGGAAAAACTTTACTTGCAAGAGCTATTGCTGGTGAGGCCAAAGTTCCATTTTTTAGTATTTCTGGATCTGATTTTGTTGAAATGTTTGTTGGGGTTGGTGCGTCAAGAGTTAGAGATATGTTTGAGCAAGCAAAAAAACAATCCCCGTGCATTATTTTTATTGATGAAATCGATGCCGTTGGAAGACATAGAGGAACTGGTATGGGAGGAGGTCATGATGAAAGAGAGCAAACCTTAAACCAACTGCTGGTAGAAATGGATGGCTTTGAAGGCAATGATGGGGTTATTGTTGTTGCTGCCACTAATAGACCGGATGTATTAGATCCGGCCCTTTTAAGACCAGGGAGATTTGATAGACAGGTAGTAGTTGATTTGCCTGATATAAGAGGAAGAGAAGCAATACTTAAAGTCCATATGAGAAAAGTGCCATTAGATTCTGATGTTGACCCTTTAGTTCTTGCAAGAGGTACGCCAGGTTTTTCAGGAGCTGATCTTGCCAACCTAATCAATGAAGCTGCATTATTTGCTGCAAGATATTCAGATAAAAAAATAGACCAGTCACATTTAGATCTTGCCAAAGATAAAATTATGATGGGTGCTGAAAGGAAATCAATGATCCTTAGCGAGGCACAAAAAAGAATTACTGCCTACCATGAAGCTGGTCATGCAATAGTTGGGAGATTGTGTCCAACTCATGACCCTGTATACAAGGTAACTATCATCCCTAGAGGCAGAGCTTTGGGGGTAACAATGTTTCTTCCTGAAGAAGATACTTATATGCAGAGTAAAGAATATTTACTTGGAAGAATTACAACTTTATTTGGTGGAAGAATTGCTGAAAGTATTATTAATGGCGATCAAGGTATTACCACGGGAGCTTCAAATGATATTGAGGTTGCTACATCCATTGCTACAAACATGGTTACCAAGTGGGGCCTATCTGAGAAGCTAGGAACTATTAAATATGGCGAAGATGAGGGAAGCCCTTTTGTTGGAAGGGCTGCATCAGCTCCAGCTCAATTTAGGAGTGAAGAAACATCAAGAATGATAGATTCAGAAATTAAATCAATCATTGATAAAAGCTATGAAAGAGCTGAGAATTTATTAAAAAATAATTTAGATAAATTAAATACAATGGCCGATGCATTGTTGAAATATGAGACTATTGATGCTCCTCAGATAGATGACATAATGGCAGGAGCTGAGCCCAGAGAGCCAAAAGGCTGGTCAGATGACAGCATCCCACCGCCTAGTGTTGATAAAAAATCTTCAATCAAAGGTCCAGCAGAAGAGCTATAATTATTTATTATGAATCTTAAATTTGGTACTGATGGAATAAGAGGTCCTGTAGAGACTCTAATTACTCCTGAGGCTTGCCTAAAAATTGCTCATGCCACAGGTATTGTCATGAAAGAGCTTGGTTTAGAAAATGTAATGATTGGAAAGGATACGCGTGTTTCTGGTTATATGCTTGAGTCTGCCCTTCAGGCAGGATTTATAGCAGCTGGAGTAAACGTTAGACTTTTAGGCCCTTTACCAACACCTGGAGTTGCATACTTAACAAAATCATTAAGAAATTCTTTTGGTGTTGTGCTCAGCGCCTCGCATAATGATTTCCTAGATAATGGTATTAAAATTTTTAATACTGATGGCGAGAAACTCTCAAAAGAATTAGAGCAAAAAATTGAGAAACTTTTAGAAACAGATTTAAAGCCTGTTAAAACCCAAGAGCTTGGAAAGGCCAAAAGGTTTGATGAATCTGGAGCAAGATATATTGAATTTTGTAAATCTACGGTACCTTCAAACGTATCTTTTTCTTCTTTAAGAATTGTACTAGATTGCGCTAATGGGGCTTGTTACAAAGTAAGTCCAGCAGTCTTTGAAGAGCTTGGAGCCGAAATTATACCTATAGGTGTGGACCCTGATGGATATAATATTAATGCCAAGTGCGGCTCTACCTACCCAGAGCTTGTCAGGGAAGAGGTTATTAAACATAGAGCTGATTTTGGGGTCTCCTTGGATGGCGATGGAGATAGAGTAATAATAATAGATAGAGATGGAAATATTCTTGATGGGGATGACCTTCTGTATATCTTGGCTTTCTCAAACCCTAATAGAGTTGGGCCATGGTCTGGAGTTGTTGGAACTCATATGAGTAACTTGGGACTAGAGGACGGGATTAAAAAACTTGGCTATGAATTTAAAAGAGCAGATGTTGGTGATAAATACGTTAGCAAAATGTTGACTAAGAAAGGCTGGCTACTAGGAGGTGAAACCTCAGGCCATATCATATGTAAAGATTTAGTGAGCACTGGAGATGGAACAATCGCTGCTTTAAAAGTTATTTCTTCTTTATTAATACTTGAGAAAGCTCCATCAGAGGTTTTGTCCAATTACAAAAAACTACCACAAATAAATATTGCAACTCCAGTTAAAAATAAGGATATAGTCAATGATAAAGATCTTAAACTTATGATTAAAGAAATTGAATCTGATATTACTGTTGGTAGAGTTTTAGTTAGAGCCTCTGGAACAGAGAGTAAGATAAGAGTTATGGTAGAGGCTCCAGAAGAAAATGTTGCAACGAAATTTGCCAATGACCTAATTAATATTATTATTTCAAAGTCATAAAATGATTATTGCTAATTGGAAGGCTAATGGCAGTTTGTTATCCAATTTAAAGTGGTGTAATTTTTTTATTGAAAATTGTCCAAAAGAAATTATTTCCGATGTCGGCATTGCGCCATCTTCTTTACATCTTAGCCAGGTAAAGGAATTACTAGGATTATCTAATGCAAAAATAGGTATTCAAGATATAGATATTAAAGGGGGGGCAAGAACTGGTTCTATTTCTGGTGAGATGGCTGCGGATATGGGATGTGATTTCTCACTTATTGGTCACTCAGAAAGAAGAACTTTTTTTAATGAAAGAAACTCACTGCTAAGTCAGAAGATAGAATCATCTTATCAAGCCAACATTCAACCAATCCTCTGTATTGGAGAAACATCTGAGGATAATGAACGGGGAAATACAAGAAATGTTCTTAAGGCTCAGATATTGGAAGTTATATCAAATATAGGCATTAAAAAAAATTTTATAATTGCTTATGAGCCAGTATGGGCTATAGGTAGTGGAAAAACTCCAAAGGCAAAAGATATTAATGTAATTCACGAATTTATAAAAGATGTTGTACAATCGGTAACTTCAAATAATGTAGTCCCATTAGTTTTATATGGCGGAAGCATTAATGAGGGCAATTCGGAAGATTTTTTTAAAGAGAAAAATATAGATGGCGGATTGATAGGTGGCGCATCATTAGATGCTGAAGAGTTTTTAAAAATAGTAAATATATATAATAGGCTAATTACACAATGATAATTTTAATAAAAATAATATGTATAGTTTTGGCAATTGCGATTATTGCCTTAGTTCTTTTACAACAAGGAAAAGGATCAGATCTAGGCTCAGCATTTGGGGGCGGGTCTTCAAATTCAATGTTTGGGGCTTTAGGCCCATCAGACTTTCTTGGGAAGTTTACATATGTTTTGGTAGCAACATGGTTGGTTTTATCATTAGCACTTGCGTATTTATACAAGACTCAAAATACAGCAATAGTTTTTGACACGCAATTGATCGAAGAAGCTGCTATTGAGTCATCTTCAGATGACATCCCTGTAGAGTAATTAAGAAATATATACTGGTGCCGAAAGCGGGACTCGAACCCGCACGAGCTTTCGCTCACTAACCCCTCAAGCTAGCGTGTCTACCAATTCCACCACTTCGGCTAAAAGTTTAAGGATTATAGCAAGTTATTATTTAAAATTATAAATATAATATACTTGACCAAACACACCTCTTTTCATTACACTTCAGCCTGCGTTGCGGGGTGGAGCAGTCTGGTAGCTCGTCGGGCTCATAACCCGAAGGTCGTTGGTTCAAATCCAGCCCCCGCTACCACAGTTACATATAATTTTTTGTGGGGCACTAGCCCTTTTTTTGTGTAAAAAAATGGTAAAAGAGGAAATTGAAAATATTGTCGAACCTGTAATTAAAAGGCATGAGTGTTTTTTGTGGGGTATTGAGATTTTAAGAGGTAAGAAAAGACCAACTTTAAGAATCTACATAGACTCACCAACAGGCGGAAATATTGATGATTGTGAGAATATCTCTAAAGATTTAAATTATGAGATAGAGCTTGAGTCATCACTAGGCGAGGATTATGTTCTTGAGGTTTCAACTCCTGGTATAAGTAGAAGATTTTTTAATCAGAATCAGCTCATAGAGTATATTGGTGAAGATTTAAAAATAAAACTTAGAGAGCCTTTAGAGGGAATAAAAAATATTGAGGGCAGGTTAACTGATTGCAATGAAGATTTTTTGATTATTGAGACAGCTAAGCTTGAGTATAAATTAGATTTTAATGATATGGATGTTTGTCGATTAGATCCAAATTTTGAAAAATTAATGAAGGAAAATGATTATGGAAAGTAATGAAATATTAACAGTTGTGGACTCAGTCTCTAACGAGAAAGGTCTTGATAAAAATTTAATTTTTTCAGCTATAGAAGAAGCTATTGCTTCTGCATCTCAAAGGCATTTTCATGAAGATGCTGAACTATTTGTAAAAATAGATAGAGATACAGGGGAATATTCCACTCATAGAAATTGGCTAGTATTTGATGAGGCTGATGAAGAGTTTCATATAGAGACTCATATATCAAAAGATAACTCAGAACTTGATATGGGTGAAACATACACCAAACAACAGGAAAACGTTCCATTTGGAAGAATTGAAACTCAAGCAGCAAGACAGGTTATGCTTCAAAAAGTTAGAGAAGCAGAAAGAGAGAAAGTGGTCTCACAATTTAAAAGTCAAAATAATCAATTGGTTAATGGAACTGTAAAAAGAGTAACTAGAGATAATATAATTGTTGATATTTCTCACGATGCAGAGGCCATTCTTCCAAGAGATAAGTTAATGCCAGGCGAAATTTATAAAATTAATGATCGCATAAGGGCTATATTGCAAATTCAAGAAGTTGAAGGAAGAGGAGCTCAATTAATGTTGAATAGATCTTGCCCTGAAATGGTAACTGAATTATTTGCTATAGAGGTCCCAGAGATTAGCGAAGACATTATTGAGATTAGAGGTATCGCAAGAGATGCGGGCTCAAGATCTAAAATAGCCGTTAAAACAAATGACGGTAGAATAGATCCAGTAGGAGCATGTGTAGGTATGAGAGGCTCCAGAGTCCAAGCAGTATCGTCTGAGCTTGGTAATGAGAGGATAGATATTATTATATATGATGATAATCCCGCTCAACTTGTAATTAATGCTCTTGTTCCAGCTAAAGTTGAATCAATTGTTATGGATGAAGGCTCTAGATCTATGGATATTGCAGTGAATCAAGAAAACCTAGCATTAGCGATTGGCTCAAGAGGTCAGAATATTAGATTGGCATCTAGACTAGTTGGCTGGGAGCTTAATATAGTTAGTAGTGAAGAGGCAGAAGCGAAGGTTAAGGTTGAAGAAACAGAGTTTCTCGCAAGCATTACTAGCAGCCTTTCTGTTTCCGATGAAATTGCAGAAAAAATTATTGCCCTTGGCCTATCTTCATTTGATGACATTGCTTACTCTGAAGATTCAGTATTTAAAGATTTTGTTGAAAGTGAAGAAGAAATTCAAAGAATTAAAAGTTCCGCAGAGGATGCTGCTCTTATGGAAGCAATGGGAGCAATTACAGAAGAAGAGGGTAATGTTGAATCATTAACAGACCTTAATCTAGCAGATGAGGATGTTCAAAAACTTGCTAATAAAGGTATTAAAAATAAAGATGACTTAGCTGAGCTCGCGGTTGATGAACTTCAAGAAATTATTGAAATTTCATCAGATGATGCATCAAAAATGATCATGAAAGCTCGAGAGCACTGGTTTAATTAATCTAAAAAGGAATATATATTTTGACTTTAACTGTTAAAGATTTTGCTAAAACTCTAAAGATATCTGATGCTGCTCTAATTGAGCGTATGAAGACAGCTGGACTGAGTCACTCTAAGAATACTGATGAGATAACAGCCTCTGATAAACAGGCGTTACTAAGATCCTTAAAAGGTGGAAAGCCATCACCGGCACCCAGGCCAATAACTTCCGGGTCGGGGGTGACTGTTACCTCAAAAGGTAAAGCTCCAATAGAAGTTAATGCACCAAGTAGATACTCTGATGATATTGAAGCAAAGAGAGCGGCAGCCTCAGGACAGCTTAAAGAAGAACAAAAAAGAAGAGAAGATCAATTAAAAGAAATAGCTAAAGCAAAAATAGAAGAGCAAAAAAGAAAAGATAAGTTTAAAAAACCTGAGGTTGCAAGACCTTCAATTAAAGTTAATGTTAAAGATCAGCTTTCTAGTGCAGTAAATGCATACAAAAGAAGAGAAGGATCTTTCCCTAAAAGCTCTGAGCATAAATTTGAAGCCCCTACTGAGGTTATTAAGAAAGATATTGAAGTACCTTCGACAATTCAGGTTGGTGAACTTGCAAAGCTAATGGCAATAAAAGGAAATATTGTAGTTAAAAACTTAATGAGTCTTGGGGTTGTTGCAACAGTTAACGATATGATCGATCAAGAAACAGCAATTCTTGTTGTAGAGGAAATTGGTCATCATGGCATTGCCTTGAAAGAAGAGAATTTTGAAGAAGATCTTGCAAACTTGATTAACTATAAAGATGAAGCAAGACTTAGATCTCCAGTTATAACAGTTATGGGTCACGTTGATCATGGTAAAACTACACTTTTAGACTTTATTAGAAAAACGAAGGTTGTCGATGGAGAAGCTGGAGGAATAACTCAGCATATTGGAGCTTATGAGGTAGAAACCTCTAAAGGCATGATAACTTTTATAGACACTCCAGGACATGCTGCATTTTCTTCAATGAGAGCCAGGGGTGCTAATACAACTGATATAGTTATTTTAGTTGTTGCGGCTAATGATGGAATAAAGCCACAGACAGAAGAAGCTATAAACCATGCAAAAGCTGCTGGAGTATCAATTGTAGTAGCAATAAATAAAATAGATCTTGATGGTGCTGATGTGGATAAAGTTAAGGGTGATTTAGCAGCCAAAGATTTAGCTCCTGAAGATTGGGGTGGAACAACGCAAATGATCCCAGTATCAGCTTTAAAGGGCACTGGAGTAGATAAATTACTAGAAAGTGTTTCACTTGAGGCTGAGCTATTGGAGTTAAAGGCTCATTATGATGGACCAGCTCAGGGCGTTGTTGTTGAATCAGAATTAGATAAATTCAGGGGCTCAGTTGCAACTTTCTTAATCCAAAATGGAACTTTAAAAGTTGGTGATTTAGTTGCATCAGGAAATGCCATAGGCAAGATAAAAAGTATAGTTAACAGCGATGGCTTAAAAATAAAACAAGCAGGGCCATCGGCAGCTGTCGAGGTTTTGGGATTAAATAATGTTCCCAATGCAGGCGACCAGTTTCAAGTTGTAGATAATGACAAGCAAGCTAGAGAAATTGCTGAATATAGAGTTACAAAAGAGAGAGAAAGAAAACTCCTTAAACAAAAAGATGAATCTGCAGGTGATTTATTTGAATTATTAGGTAAAGAAAATACTAAAAAAGTACTCAATATCATTGTAAAAACTGATGTGGGTGGAACTTGTGAAGCAATAACAGCTTCTCTTCATGACTTAGGAAATGATTTAGCAAAAGTTAAGATTGTTTCAAGTGGGGTTGGTGGAATTTCAGAGTCTGATGCTAATTTAGCTGTAGCTGTTGACGCAATAATTATAGGTTTCAATGTAAGAGCAGATAATGCAGCAAAGAAAATTATAGAAGATGAATCAATTCCTCTTAATTACCATAGTATTATTTATGAATTATTAGATGATGTTAAGGCTAGAATGAGCGGACTACTAGATCCTATTATTAGAGAGGAGATTGTAGGTACAGCTGAAGTATTAGAGGTATTTAGCTCACCCAAGTTTGGTCAAATTGCTGGCTGTAATGTAATTGAAGGAACTGTTCTTAGAAATAAACCAGTTAGAGTTTTAAGAGATGAGATTGTAATTCATGAGGGCGAGTTAGACTCATTAAGAAGATTTAAAGAAGATGTTAATGAAGTTAAAAATGGAAGTGAATGCGGTATGGGGATTAAAAACTACAAAGACATTAAACCTGGCGATAAAATTGAAGTTTATGATAGAAAAGAAGAATCTCAATCAATGTAATAAATTTTAATGGCATCGCTAAGATCAGAAAAAGTAGCCGATGTCCTTAGAAAAGAAATTTCTTTAATAATAAATAAAGAAACTAAAGATCCAAGACTTCAAAATATAAACATTACTGCAGTAAAGGTATCTGATGATATAGGTCATGCTACAGTTTTCTATACTTTAATTGGTGAATCAATTATAAAAAGTGAAAGCACTTTAGATAACAAGGTTCTCAAGAAGTTTAGTGGCATGGTTCGTTCTAAGCTATCAAAAACTATGCAAATAAGAAGAGTTCCAGTAATAAAATTTAGGTTTGATGAGAGTGTTGAATACTCAGATAATATTGAAACCTTATTAAAAAACTTATAGTAATGGATGGCTTTCTTTTAGCCTATAAAGAAAAAGGTATAAGCTCTAATCGCTTAGTTCAAGAAGTTAAACGGTCTCTTTCGCTCAAAAAAGTTGGTCATCTAGGTACATTAGATCCTATGGCAGAGGGCTTGGTTATTCTTGCAATTAACAGAGCAACTCGATTTTCATCCTTTTTTTTAGAATCTGATAAATCATATACAGCCGGAATTACATTTGGCACGAAAACAGATACAGATGATGCTACGGGACAGGTTATTGAATCTTCAGAGATAATACCTAAAGAAAAGGACATCAATGAAGCTTTAGAGTCTTTTATTGGAGAATCTATGCAGCTAGCTCCTTTTTTTTCTGCTCTGAAATTTAAAGGAAAGCCTCTTTATAAGTACGCACGTGAAGGTGAGTTTATTTCTAAACCCCCTAGGTATATCAATATATTTTCTATCAAAGATATAAGTCATGATTTTAATTCCTGTTCTTTATCAATCCATTGTTCAAAGGGAACATACATAAGATCTATTGCGCGAGATCTTGGAGATAAAATTGGTTGTGGTGCTCACTTGTCCTCATTAATAAGAACTTCACAGGGCAGTTTCAGCTATCTAGGGGCTAAAAAACTCGAGTCGATAAATATAGATCAACTTATATCAATAGAATCTGCCTTTGATAACTTTCATGATATTCATCTTGATCACGATCAAACAAAAAATTTTACTAATGGCGTAAAAATCTTAGATATTAATCATGAAAATAATTATTATAAAATTTATGATTATTCATTGAAATTTCTTGGACTAGGCTCGGTATCTGAATCTGTCTTAGCCCTTAAACGACTTGTTTAATGGGGTAATAAGTTATAAGATTCGCACGCTTACTTTAGTTGTACGAGGTTTGCATCAATTAATGAATGTACAACGAGGAATATAAATATGGCACTTTTA
>Ga0115004_10000761_pt1 | contig 25344 bp, 16 predicted proteins | sample ArcticOcean_MG_C_10_FD_88737 | JGI IMG/M metagenome (GOLD analysis project Ga0115004, IMG submission 88737) | Marine microbial communities from western Arctic Ocean - ArcticOcean_MG_CB11_90 | ecosystem: Environmental > Aquatic > Marine > Oceanic | place: Arctic Ocean: Canada Basin | collected... | reverse complement strand
GCTGTCTCACCGTTTACCTTTACTTCACCTGCTTCGATGAACTTATCTGCACCTCTACGCGAGCAAAAACCGGTTTCTGATATTGCTTTATTGAGTCGTTTTAATTCCATAATATGATCACAAAGTTACGTGATTTGAGTGGTTCTGGACTCAAATTATTAGAAGTAGTACTTTCAATTTAAAGTGGCCTTTGTTTTAACGATAAAATTCGGATTGAATAGACTCTTTTTGTTATACGTTAAAATTTCATTATTAATTAAGCTTCTAACTTCTCCGCCAAGCTCACTTAATATTGCTTGTCCTGCTGCAATGTCCCACTCCATAGTTGGGGCATAACGCAAATATACATCAGCATTACCCAATGCTAAGTCGAAAAATTTCAATGCGCTTCCTTTTTTAAGAAGGGTAATATCCCCGAATTCCGTCTTTAAGGCTTTAATTAAAGGGTATTTTGAGGCCGTAAAGCTTCTTGAGCAAGTAATTACTAGCGGTGAATTTACCTTTTGTCTAGGCTTTAACTCTTTCCAATTTAATGAGTTTTCTGCGTCTTCAAAATTGAAAATAAAAACCCCTAAGCTTTTTCCTCCAATCATTATTTTTTTCTCTACTGGAGAGCAGATTAACCCGAAGATTGGAACTCCATCTTTAATGTGGGCTATATTAATAGAGAACTCATCGTTTTTCAGGATAAACATCTTTGTTCCATCCAAAGGATCAACACTCCAATTTTCTTCCCACTTGGATCGAATAGAATAATCATTCTTTGTACGCTCTTCTCCCGTAATTGGAATGTTTAAAGGGTCTAGGTGCTTCGATATAATTTTAGATGATCTATAATCGGCTTCAGTGACAGGGGATCCATCGTCTTTTATTTTTACACTGATGGGGGAGCGATAAACCTCCATAATGGCATAGGCGGCTTCGATGGAAGCTTTTATACACCTTAGATATATGTGAGGAACCTTATTCACTTTAATCAAAGTTACAAAAACTTAGGCTCACATAGGAGCATAAAAAAAGCCAGCCATAATGTGGATGGCTTCTAGTATTTGAAAACTTAGACTAGTGTCTAACAATAATTTTTCGTGTGATGGCTTTTACACCATCAGATTCAATACGGAAGAAGTAGATTCCATTTTTGTAATCAGAAATGTTAATTGTTTTTGAGCCACTCATAGTTTCTTTCATTATAATATTCCCTAAAACATCGACTAAAGTAACTGATGCAGAATTAACGCCATTTGCAGAAACAGATACATAAGAATTTGCAGGGTTAGGGACAACGCTAACAGTTAAAGATGGTTTTTCATAAATACTTAATGATGAATTTACTTCAACATCAACAGAGTCTAAAAAATTAGCTCCATCCGTGGATACATAATACCTGTAAGTTGCAGATCCTTGAGTAGGAGCAGTAACATACGTTTGTAATTTCCCAGAACCATTAGTTGCAATATCTTCAGCCCCAGAAGACCACTCTGTATTAGCATTTGCTGGGTAACATAGGCCGATACCTGGATTTGGCCCCCAACATAAAAAATTAGACCATCCAGCCGGCTCATTTAGAATAGAACGCGTAATCTTCCAACTTTGAGCACTTCCAGTCTCATTATTTATAATAAAATCTAATAAGTGATGATTCATAACTGATTCATACAAAATAACTTCTTGCTTTGTGCCTGAAATATCTGTAAATGTGCCTGGATCATTAAATATAGTTACACCTTGAGCAAATGACGATGTCATTAAAGTTATTGTAGCAATTATAGCAAGTAGTATTTTTTTCATAATTATTTTTTAATTAGAACACTAAAGTTATCAAATATATGAAATAATAGGGCGTTAATGCACAGATTCAACAAAAAAACAGCCCAATTTATTGATTCTTTAAGAGTGAAAGATTAAATTATGCTTTTACACTAAGTAATCTGAGTAACTTACTTAAGTTGGAATAAAACACCTTGCATAGGAGTTCAAGAATAAAAAGCAATGGACCTAAGAACAAACCATAAAATTCCGTTACATTTGAATTCGGCAAGATTTTTGAATTCTTTTTTACTAGAAAATTTAAATAAAACTCATTATGAAAAAAATTACATTATTATTTATTGGTTTTACGTTTGTTTTTTGTTCAATGGCACAAGAAGATAACGGCACTCTTTTAAACAAGAAGGTCGCTTCTGTTCAATTGAAGGACATGGAAGGAAAGACGGTTAATACTGCTGATTTAGGTTTTGATGGTCCAGTAATTATTAGTTTTTGGGCAACATGGTGCTCTCCGTGTAAAAGAGAATTGAACACTATTCAAGATGTTTATCCTGATTGGCAAGAGGAAACGGGCGTAGAATTAGTTGCAGTTTCAATTGATGATGAGAAAACAAAGAATATGGTTCCATTATATGCTAATGGAAAAGGCTGGGACTATTTGGTTTTAATGGATACAAATGGAGATTTTAAAAGAGCAATGGGAGTGAATAATGTTCCTCACACATTTCTTTTAGATGCAGAAGGAAATATCGTTTATTCTCACAACAATTACGCTCCAGGAGATGAAGACGAATTATACGAAGAGGTGTTAAAATTAGCAGCGAAATAATTAGCAAAATCATATTACATTCGGAATGAAAAAATTAGTGCTGTGCACCTTTATGATTACTATTTCCATATTAGGATTTAGTCAAAACCAAGGGGGGAGTTTGACAGGGAATATTGAAAGCACATTTCAATACCTAAATCAGGATAGTTTAATTGGTGCGGATCAACCTGATTCAAAAGGGTTGATAAACACTTATATGAACGTCTTTTATACGAATAGAGGTTTTAAGGCGGGGATGCGTGTTGAGTCTTACTTACCAAGAATTCAAGGATATCCAAATCGGTTTGATGGTACTGGTATAGGGATGAGATATGTTGGATATCAAAATGATTTAGTTGATGTAACCCTTGGGTCTTTTTACGAACAATTTGGCTCTGGAATGGCATTGAGAACATACGAAGATAGAGCGCTAGGTTATGACAATATGCTGGACGGAGCTCGCATAATTTTGAGACCCTATAAGGGAGTTACGCTTAAGGGAGTTTATGGGCTTCAACGTTTTTCTTTTCAATCAGGAAAAATTGTTCACGGTGATGGAATTGTTCGTGGCTTTGATGGTGAGGTGAACCTAAACACAATGTTTAAGGTCCTTGAGGGAAAAAAACTAGATGTTACGTTAGGAGGCTCTCTTGTAAGTAAATATCAGAAAGATGATAATAAAACATATGTTTTACCTGAAAACACGGGTGTATATGGCGGACGAGCCAAGCTTCGTTATGGTAAATTTACCCTGGATGGAGAATATGTGATTAAAGGGCAAGACCCCTCTACAGATAATGGTTACATTTATAATTATGGTCATGCGGCGTTAGTCAATTTCGGGTTTTCTCAAAAAGGATTAGGGATTGTTTTGTCAGCAAAATCAGTAGATAATATGAGCTATAGATCAGACCGGTCAAAAGAACTGACTGATTTATTCATCAATTATTTACCAGCAATGAATAAAACACACACTTATAACCTAGTCTCATCAATTTATCCATATGCAACTCAACCAACAGGTGAAATTGCATATCAAGCAGAGATTCTTTACACAATTAAAAGAGGGTCTAAATTAGGAGGGAAATACGGAACATCAATTAACGCTAATTTCTCTACAGCTTATAAGCCATTGCAAAGAACAGGAGATATTAATCCAGCTGATTCAACCGGGATTGCATATGAGGGGAGAGTTTTTGATCAGAGCGACAGCCTTCTTTGGAGAGATTTTAATATTAATATTTATAGAAAGTTCACGAAAGAATTTAATGTCCGCTTAAGCTATTATAATATTAGTCTGAACAATGACGTTGCTAAAGTTACTAATGATGCATATGGCATTATTCAATCACAGATTGGTGTTCTCGAGATAGGGTATAAAATCAATAAGAAGCATTCTTTAAGGCTTGAGGTTCAAGGCTTATTTATAGCAGATGATGAGTATGGCAACATTAATGATAAAGGAAATTGGGCGACAGTTCTGTTAGAGTATAATGTTTCTCCGCATTGGTTTTTTAGTATTATGGATCAATATAACTATGGTAACCCAAATGATGCGTTGAAATTACATTATGCATACGGTTCTTTGGGATACATCAAAGATGCCACTCGCATTACTATCGGTTATGGCAGACAGAGAGAAGGTCTATTTTGTGTAGGTGGGATTTGTCGCTTTGTTCCAGCATCCAATGGATTAACATTATCATTTACACATAGTTTTTAAATAACTAATTATGAAAAAGGCATTTTTTATTGGATTTTTAGGGCTATTAAGTTTTACTTCTTGTGATAAGGTTGAAAACCCTTTTCCTCCTACAATTACTACAGAGCTAAATTACAGCTTATACCCAGGTGGTGATTCTATTGCTTACTCAGCTACAGAATGGCCAGTTTTTATACCTAACACGAATTCATTTCGAAATATAATGCTCGAAGATTTCACGGGTCATACATGTGTTAGCTGCCCTATTGCAGCCGATACAGCACATAAAATTCATGAAGATTACCCAGAAAGAGTATTTATATCCACAATCCATAGCGGACCTACTGGTGCGGGAGCATTTCAGTTAACAACAGCGTCCTTCCCCATTGATTGGACAAACCCTTCAGGGCTTGCTGTTGGCGAGTATTTTGGAAGTATTCCAGGGTCAGCATTTTTAGGGAACCCTAGAGGAAGTGTTAGTCGTATTTTGAATGGTGGTCAGCATACAGCAAATGTAAATGACTGGAGGGGATTTACGGAAACGGCAATGGGTTCATCACTTAAAGCGAATTCACAGGCTGCTGTAAACTACTACCCTTCAACAAGAGGTGTTTTTATACATACCGAAGTAGAAAATTTAGCAGTTTTATCAAACGACCTATATACTGTAGTTACTTTAATGGAGGACTCAGTTATCGCTAAGCAAAAAATGCCAGATAATACAACCGATGAAAGTTATATTCATAGAGATATTATGCGTGGAACAATAGGGAGCAATTGGGAAGGAAGACAGCTTACTGAAAATGAATTAGATAATGGAAAATACTATTTCAATTATAGTTTTTCTTTACCAGCTCAGTATGATGCAGATAATGTTCATTTGTTGATTTACGTTAGAGATGCTGAGACCGAAGAAGTATATCAGGTAATCAAGAAGAAGCTGCAATAATTTAAAGTAAACAAGCCTAATTAAGCCCTTTATAAATTACTGTGTCAAGCGTTTAATTAAACGTTAATTTATGAATAGGTTTGCTTCATTCAATTATCTAAAGCAGCAGAGATACAAACTGCTAAGACTAATTTCTGAATCTATTTAGAGTTTTATTATTCAAATTCTATCATGATGGCGCCTTTTTCAACGATATCATTATTAGAATAATTAATGGCCTTAACAACACCAATTCCTTCGGCTTTAAGAATGTTTTCCATCTTCATCGCCTCAAGAGATAATATATCTTCTCCAACATTTAATTTCTGTCCGATAGTTACAGCGATGTTTACAATTCTTCCTGGCATCGGAGCCTGTAGCTCCTTCATTTTTCTAGTTTTAGGGATATCTAACCCCATCGCTGAGATTAATTCATCTAGTTCTCCTTTTTTACGAATTTCGAATACGCGGTGATTGATTTTAAGTTTTAAAAAATTGCTTTCCGTTTTTTCCTCAAGTATTTCTCCGTTGAAAGACTTTCCATTATAGGATAAAGTAAAAAATTGACTGTCTTCCCATTTGACAACTGCCCCCTCACTAGAAACAGTTTCAACACCATCTATATTCCAAATTTGATTTGCCATTCATGATCAATTTAACACAAATTTAATAGAATAGCTTTCCGATGATGAATAAATAGTAATACAATTCAATTTATTTTGCCAGATTTGTGTTGTATTAAACACATAAAGTATGAAGAATATATTATTAGGAGGGATAGTTTTAGTTTTAACTTCTTGTGGGTCCATAAAAACAGAAGCTTTAGAGGTACATAAAGAAATGTCTGAAGAGGCTGAAGTACTAGAGAGTGGAATACAACAGAAACGTTCGATTTATAGAGAGACAGAGACTATAGCAACGGATTTAGTGCATACAAAGCTAGAAGTTAGCTTCGATTGGCCTAAGTCTCGGATGAATGGTGTGGCATCGATAACAGCTAAACCACATTTTTATGCTTCAGATGAATTGATTCTTGATGCAAAAGGCATGATTATTAATTCTGTTGAGTTAAACAAGAAGCGTATGAACTTTGAATATAAAGAGGATTTTTTAAAAATATTCTTGGATCGAAAGTACACGCGAGATGACGAATATACCGTGATAATTAATTATGTTGCTTGTCCAGATGAGCGAGAAATAGGGGGGAGCAAAGCAATCACATCAGATAAAGGACTTTACTTTATTAATCCTAAAGGAGAGGATAACAACAAAATGCCTCAGATTTGGACACAAGGTGAAACTGAATCAAGTTCAGTTTGGTTTCCAACAATTGATTCTCCAAATGCAAAAACAACACAAGAAATATTTATTACAGTAGAGAAGAAATATACTACGCTTTCAAATGGCAGATTGCTAACAAGTAAAGTAACGGCTGACGGTAAACGGGTTGATCACTGGAAACAGGAATTACCGCATGCTCCCTATTTATTCATGATGGGTATTGGTGAATTTAAGGTTGTAAATGATTCGTACACGAAATTGGATGGCTCTAAAATGGAAGTTAATTATTATATAGAGCCTGAATGGGAATCCTCAGCAAAAGCTATTTTTGGAGAAACACCAGAGATGATTAAGTTCTTCTCAGAGAAATTAGGTGTGGAGTACCCATGGGATAAATACCATCAAATCGTTGTTCGTGACTATGTATCAGGAGCAATGGAGAATACAGGGGCAGTTATTTTTGGGGATTATGTCTATAAGAACAAAAGAGAACTTTTGGACGGTACGGATCAATCGACTATCGCTCATGAGTTGTTTCACCATTGGTTTGGCGACCTAGTTACGGCTGAATCGTGGTCAAATTTAACGCTAAATGAGTCATTTGCAAACTACTCCCAGTATTTATGGGATGAGCATAGGTACAGCGTGGATGAGGCGGATTTTAATGCTGAGGTAGAAGCTGACGGTTATTATCAGTCGGCAGAAGCACAAGGACACCATGATTTAGTTTGGTTTGATTATAATGAGAAGGACCAAATGTTTGATGGACACTCATATAATAAAGGGGGACGGATTCTTCATATGCTTAGAAATTACTTAGGAGATGAGGCATTCTTTTTAGCACTGAAGAAGTATTTAGAGGAGAATAAGTTTAAAGCTGCTGAATTTCACAATTTGCGCTTGGCTTTTGAAGAAGTTTCAGGAGAAGATTTAAATTGGTTCTTTAATCAATGGTACTTAAGTTCAGGACATCCAAGCTTGAAATTTACTCAATCAAATGATACGATTGCAGAGGTATTAACCTTGTCGGTGGAACAAACCCAAGATTTGTCAATGTTCCCAATTTTCAAATTGCCAACGCAAGTTGCTATTTTTGATGGGGAAGGAAAGCACATTCATAAAGTGGTCATTGATGAATTAAATGAAACGTTCACATTTCCATATAAAGGGGAGTTGAAAGGGGTCATTTATGATGATCAGAATATGCTTTTGGCAAAAATAAAGGAAGATAAAACACCGGAGCAATATATCTACCAATATTATCATGGTGGAAATTACAATGCGCGTAAAGAGGGAATATTAAAAGGGACAAAAGATAAATCGGAAATTACTCAGCAGCTAGTCCTAGATGGTTTAAACGACCCTTTTTGGAATATTCGAGTCCTTGCTATTGGGAAATCCGGAAAGCTTAGAGGTGAGATGAAAGCAAAAGGGATTGAGATGATGCGAGCAATGGTAGTAAATGACCCAAAATCAGCAGTTAGAGTTGCTGCATTGAATGCTATTTCTAAACAATTAGAAGAAGCGACCTTAGCCGGAATATATGAGGGTGTCGTTTCTAAGGACTTATCGTATTCAGTCGTTTCTTCTGCATTAAGGAGTTTGGGGCAGCAAGACCCTGATCGTGCACTGACATTGGCCGAGCCATTAGAAAGTGAAAAATCATCGAAAATGGTTTCGGGAATTACACAGTTATATTCTGGATTTGCAGGAGCGGACAAATTCGATTTTTTCAACGAAGCGCTAAATGGAACTACGGTTCAAGGTTTTGATAAGCTGGCTGTTTTAAATTCAATGACCCTTTATTTAACGCGCCAAAATATTGAGACATTAGACAAGGCTTATGTTTCTTATGCTAACCTTGGTGAAAACGGAGGTTTTTATGCTAAAATGTTCTTACCTCAAAACCTCAATTATTTAGTGGGTTATTTGGGAGATAAAGTAGAAGAACTTGATTCAGAATTGAAAGAGCATGAGGAGAATAATGATGAAATATACGCCAAAAAAACAAGACAAAAAATAGTTAAGTACAGAGCTATAAAAACAAAATATTCAGAATTAAAGGCAAGCTTAGAAAAATAAATAAAGTTTCTTAATTTGAATAAGGCATACTGTTCATTAGGCTTTTTGTTATTTAAATAGTGACGATTAAATAATTTATTATGATTAAAATATTGTCATTCTATAAAATGAAACTATATTTGACTAATAAGCCGTCATAAAAATAATTAGAAAATTATCAAAAATGAAACACTTAAACGTAGGAGATCAGGCGCCAGAATTTATCTCAGTTGATCAAAATGGAAAAACAGTGAGTTTAAAGGAGTATACTGGGAAAAAAGTGGTGATTTATTTCTACCCAAAAGACAATACACCTGGATGTACGGTCCAAGCATGTAATATTCGTGATAATTATGATGCTATTCAGAAGGAAGGGATCGTGATTTTAGGAGTAAGTGCGGATACTGAAAAAAAACATCAGAGCTTTATTGAAAAGTTTGAGTTGCCGTTCTCACTATTAGCAGATACTAACAAAGAACTATTGAATCTTTACGGTGTTTGGGGAGAAAAAACATTCATGGGTAAAATCTATGATGGAATTCATAGAACAACATTTCTTCTAGGAGAAGATCACAAGATTTTAGCAGTAATTGAAAAACCAAAAACGAAAGATCATACAAGAGAAATATTAGAAGTATACAACACATAATTTAACTACGTAAATAGTTTACGTAGTTCTTAGGCTATGTTTGTAGAAAATAAAACAACAACCATTCAGTGAAACATTTTTTGAATGATATATGGGACACTAGATAAAAAACAAAACGATATGTCAGTAAAAGTAAAAGTAAAAGAAGCTAGTGCGGAAAAATTGAAAGCTTTACAAGCAACAATTGATAAGTTAGATAAAACCTATGGAAAAGGAACAGTGATGAAGTTAGGAGACGAGCCAATTGTAGAAATTGATGTTATTCCTTCAGGTTCTTTAACCTTAGATTTGGCTTTAGGTGTAAATGGGTATCCTAAAGGAAGAGTCGTTGAAATTTATGGACCTGAATCATCAGGAAAAACAACACTAGCAATACACGCTATTGCTGAGGTTCAAAAACAAGGTGGAATTGCTGCATTTATTGATGCGGAGCATGCATTTGATCAGTTTTATGCACAAAAATTAGGTGTTGATACGGAGAATTTATTGATTTCACAACCAGACAATGGAGAGCAAGCTTTAGAAATTGCTGATAATTTGATTCGCTCAGGGGCCGTTGATTTATTGGTTATTGATTCAGTTGCGGCTTTAACTCCAAAAGCAGAGATTGAGGGTGAAATGGGAGATTCTCAAATGGGACTTCAGGCACGTTTAATGTCGAAAGCACTTCGTAAATTGACAGGATCAATTAATAAGGCAAACTGTTGTTGTATTTTCATTAATCAATTAAGAGAAAAAATTGGTGTGATGTTCGGGAATCCTGAAACAACAACGGGGGGTAATGCTTTGAAGTTTTATTCTTCGGTTCGTATTGATATCCGTAGATCAAGTCAAATTAAAGAAGGTGATGAGGTTTTAGGAAATAGAACTCGTGTAAAAGTGGTTAAGAATAAAGTGGCTCCGCCATTTAGAAAAGCTGAATTTGATATCATGTATGGTGAAGGAATTTCTAAAGTAGGAGAGATTTTAGATCTAGGTGTTGAGATGAATATCGTAAATAAAAGTGGTTCTTGGTTCTCTTATGGTGAAACGAGATTAGGCCAAGGAAGGGATGCTGTAAAAGCAATCATTAAAGATAATCCTGAATTGATGGATGAGCTAGAACAAAAAATTAAGGATGTTCTTGCGCCAAAGGTAGAGGTTGAACTGGCCGTACAAGATTAGCTAAATAGAAAAGTAAACGGCATTTATCAATGATAAATGCCGTTTTATTTTACCCTAATTATTTAAGTGGCGATTGTTTAATCAACTTAAATGTTTTCAAGTGATTATCTAATTTGAGTGTGATAAAATATACTTCGGTTGGTTCCTCTTTAAATCTATAGAGATATTTGTCAATATAGCTTGTGTTTCATGGGGAAGACAATAGAGTAGAAATAAAATGAGAGATAAATATAGGTTGTTTTTCTATGAGAAAAAAGGTGTAAATTTATTTGAGTAGTCCTAAATAGTATGATTCGAGTTCAGTTTATCGTTAACAGTAAATGTAAACTATCCAATAAGGCCTTATTGGCAATTGATTTATGCAGAAAAAGTGAATATTTGAATTGTTTTTTTTCTAAAACTACAGAACCAAAAGACGCTACTAAAATTGCCCATTCGGCGGTAACTTCAGGAGTTGATGTGGTCGTTGCTGTTGGTGGAGACGGCACCTGTAATGAGGTTGTGAACGGGATGATGATGTCCGATGTTTTACTTGCTAAACTTGCTATTATTCCAAATGGAACAGGAAATGATTTTCATCGAATGATAGGGCCTTTTTTGCCTGAGATGTTTGTCAAAAACCTCGAAGAGCGAAATACAAAAATGATAGATCTGATTCATGTTATGATAAACAAGCAAAAGCAATATGCGCTAAATATTGCAGGAGCTGGTTTTGATGGGTTTGTTGTGAGCCTTTTGAATAAACAACGTTCCAGACTTAAGATAGGAGGGAAATTCTCATATGCTTTGGCTATTTTACGCTCATTTTTTTTATTCAAAAAACCAATACTTAGTGTTAAAGCAGACAACTTTGAGTATGAGGGAAAAGGGCTACTAATAGCATCATGTAACGGGTCAACATTCGGTCATGGATTAGTCATTTATCCCGAGGCAATATTGGACTCTGGTTCGTTTGGAGTGACTTTTATCGGTGATGTAACATTATTTGACTATGTACGGTACTTAAAGCGTATAAAACGTGGGATAAAGATTGATCATCCTCAAGTTTACTATTTTGAAACACAGAAGATGTCAATAAAGACAAATGTATCCAATCTTTTTATTGAATGTGATGGAGAATTATTTTCTTCAGGAAATCCGACATTTCAAATTACTCCTAGTGTAATACAACTGATTTCATAGTTTACAGTTATTTTTTATTGAGAGATTAGGATACATTTATACCGTATTTTAGTAATAGGCCTGGAAGGCTAATTAACGAAATTTTCGCTTTTTTAATTTGATTGATTTCGGGGTTAATTTGAATCCCAATTGTATTTCTTTCATGAATTAGTATTGTTGTTAATAACAAAAAAGAGTCAGATAGAGACTAAACCATTTTGCTTTAATTGTTCAATTTCTTTTGAAAACCAAAATAATTCAAAGTCTTCGAAATTCAATTCAAAGTCCGATTTAATATCGTTCAAAGTCTTTAACTTATTTGAAGTGATCATCTCAACGAGGATTTTATTTAGCCATTGTCCGTAATTTTCATTAATCTTAATTGAGAAAAAATTCATTTTTGTGTGGAAGGATAATTCCATCATATTCCATGATTCCCCTCGTTTGTTTTTAGTGAAAGTAGAAGTTATTGGTGCATTTCCAAGCCATAGTATCTTTGCATTAGTCTTGAGTTGAAACCTATTTAATTCTTGCAAGCAATCTTCGATGTAATCCGGAGGCACATTAGTACCAGGGGTTTTAAAATCAAACCAATCATTAACAGAAAGTTCAAAGCCAATACCATGCATAAAATTGAATAATGATTTTTTCAAACCAAAACTGAATTTTGAATGATCAAGACCTGTCTTATCCGTGAATTGAATATCATTATTAGCAAAGGTAATGTCTTCGTGTTTTGGAGTAATTTCGTAGTCTTCGGGCTTCTTTCCAATTGGGCTGTGTGCGGTTAGAGCAAATTGATGCCAGAATCCAGATTGAATGATTCCTATTTCAAAAAGCTGACGAACCATTTCTAAACTGTCAATCGTTTCCTGTTTCGTTTGTGTTGGATAACCATACATTAAATAGGAGTGAACCATAATGTCTGAGGCAGTAAAGTTTCTCGTTACTTGAGCTACTTGTGAAACGGTAACACCCTTATCAATTAGCTTTAATAATCGGTCTGATGCCACCTCTAATCCACCAGAGACAGCTATACAGCCCGAAGCTTTTAGTAGTTGACATAAATCATTCGTGAAACTTTTCTCAAATCGAATATTTGTCCACCAAGTAAAAATCAGGTTACGTTTTATTATTTCCAAGGCAAGAGACCTCATTAATGCAGGAGGGGCCGCTTCATCGACAAAGTGAAACCCGTTTTCTCCTGTTTGCTCAACCATTTGTTCCATGCGATTAACGAGAATGTTAGCAGCTATAGGCTCATAGATTTTGATGTAGTCTAGCGAGATGTCACAAAAGGTACATTTACCCCAATAACAGCCATGAGCCATGGTAAGTTTATTCCAGCGACCATCACTCCAAAGGCTGTGCATTGGATTGGCAATCTCAATAACAGAGAGGTATTTTCCCAGGAATAAATCTGAATAGTCTGGCGTTCCAATAAGCGCTTGTTTATAGTCTGTTTTACTTGATGAGTTGTTATAAGTGACAACGCCATTTTCAAGTAAAAAAGTTCGTTTTAATTCTGTCGAACTTGAACCAAGGACTCTCTTATGGAGTAGCTCTATCGGTAATTCACCATCATCGAGGGTTATGTAATCAAAGAATTCGAAAACACGCTTGTCTTTGAGAGAGCGTAATTCGGTATTTGGAAAGCCTCCTCCCATAGCAATAGGAATATTCGGATAATTCTTTTTAATAAACTGCGCACATCTAAATGCGCTATAGAGATTACCAGGAAATGGAACGGATAGGCAAACTAATTTAGGTTGAATGGATTCGATTCGTTTAGATAATATTTCAAGCGTGATTGTGTCAATGAAAGTTAGTTCTTCTTGAAGCTCTTCGTACAATTCATCAAATGAATTAGCACTCATTCCAAGTCGCTCTGCATATCGACTAAACCCAAAATTATCATCGATACACTCAATAATAAAATCCGATATGTCTTCTAGAAAAAGAGTTGCTAAATGTTTAGCTTTATCTTGTTGCCCCATATTCCCAAAGGCCCACTCCATGTCATCTAGTTGATTAAACCTAGATGCTCTGGGAAGAAAGCCATCTGTGCATATTTGCCTTGCGAGGGTTTTGTTTTTGCCTTGTAAAAAGGCAATAATTTCATCAATAGGCTTAAGATAGTCTTCTCTTAAAGAGCAAATTCTGATTGCATTTTCACTTGATAGAGTGTCATTTTCAACCGCAAAATTGAATATGTATTCAAGGTTTTTTTTTGAATATAGCTTTAACAAGACTTCGATAGCTAAGTCCATTTGAAATGAAGAGACCTCCTTCGTGTTTAAAAATCCTTTCAGATATGCTGTTGCAGGATAGGGTGTATTTAACTGTGTAAACGGAGGAGTTATAAGTAGAATGTCTTTCAATGTGCTATCTGCTTTTAATAAAGATACATAATCTAATCGCCTTAAATCTCACAATCGTCAAACAAAAAACCTCCTGACTTTCATTAGAGGACGTCTTTAATATAATCTACAGATATTATTTAATCATTACTTTGCGTGTAATTTGATAGTCTTCTAGTATCTACTCGAATTTTTTAAGGAGCTTAATACAGTACAATTGCTCCTCAGAAAAATCAATTTTAAGTGAATCTTGCTCTTCATCGTGAATAAAAGGAAAACCAGGAACTGTGTCATCAGGCTGTTCAGATTTCCCTTTATATTTTCTCCAATATTTTTTGATTGAGCTTGTTCGTTGTTTTTCAATTGCAACAAGAATCCCCCGACCTTCTAGTTCATAAACCAAGTGATCCCCTCCTCCTTTTTTAATTAGTGCCATGCTTTCTTTTTTACGTAAACCTTACCACCCCCGTTATTTTTTATTCAAGTTAGCATTTGTACTACAAAAAGAAACAAGTATAACAGGTTTATTTAAGGGAATCAAAAAGGCAGCCATTTGGCTGCCTTTAAAAAGTAAATGTTGAAAGGATTACATACCCCCCATCTTCTCTAAATCCTCAGCAGACATTTTGGTATATCCTTCGGGAATTTTAGTAGAAAAAAGTTCTTTTTTCTTTTTCTTATTGATTCCTTCTTCAATTGCAACAGCGGATATAGTCATTATTAGTCCATTTGCACTAGTATTATATTCTAAAGGGAATCCGGGAATTTTTTCGTTGTGGTAACTTTGACCTATAGTATTTATTTCAATGTCAGTGGTATACCATGAAAACATTTCATCACCGTTTTCATTTGTTAAAACAGCTTTCTTGCATGTGTAACCTTGAATCTGTTTTGTTTCATCAATTAATTCAACATTAAAATCAGCATCAGGACCTTTAGGGGCTTTCTCTTTTATTGCTTCTAGTGTAGTTGGGATAGCTTTGTTACCCATCATTCCACTCATCAGAATCATTACTTCTTCAGATTTACCTAAAACGATTGTACTCATGGTCATCATTGATCCAAGATTCATTTCTGAATGAACGTCTTCGTCTGCGAAGTATAGATTCATTGTGCTTCCTTGCATCATTCCAACTGCCATTTCCATTTGAGGATTAGATGCACTTACTTCAATTTCAAACTTGATAAGGCCTTCATTTAATTGTGCCGTTGAAATTGTTATTGATAATACGTAAAGTATTGCTGATAAGATTAGTCTCTTCATAATATTCTTTTCAATTAGTTGTCCAAACTTAATTAAAATAGTTTGGCTATTAATAATAATTACAGACGGATTGTGAACTAGTTAAACGATCAGAGTTTGATCTTTAATCAATGAGCTAAGCATTAACAGCTTCGCTAGCAACTTTTGATTCAATATTTAGCATAGACTTGATTTTAGTTACAATAGATTTTGTGTCGAATCCACAATCTGCCCATAGTTCTTTTTGAGTTCCATGATGAATATATTCGTCCGGAATACCTAGTCTTACAATTTGAGACGAGTAAGCTTGATCAGCCATAAATTCTACGATTGTAGATCCAAACCCCCCCATTATACAACCATCTTCTATGGTGATAACCTTATCGAACTTAGAGAATACTTCGTGAAGTATTGTTTCATCAATCGGTTTGACAAAGCGCATATCGTAATGTGCTATTGACGCCCCTGAAGCCTTTAATTCTTGAATCGCATCTTGAGCAAAATTACCAGGATGGCCTATGGTTAAAATAGCAAGATCTTTTCCAGAAGTCAATTTTCGACCGGTCCCTACTTTAATCGCTTTCATTGAAGTCTTCCATTCCGTCATTACACCCTTTCCTCTTGGGTAACGAATTGAAAACGGCCCCATGTTTTCTAGCTGAGCAGTGTACATTAAGTTACGTAGTTCAGACTCATTCATAGGTGCAGAAACGGTCATATTAGGAATCATGCGCATATATGCGATGTCATATGCTCCATGGTGTGTTGCACCATCAGCACCGACTAATCCACCACGATCTAAACAAAAGACAACATTTAGATTCTGAATAGCAACATCATGTAATACCTGATCAAAAGCACGCTGCATAAATGATGAATAAATATTACAAAAAGGAACCATACCTTGAGTGGCAAGTCCAGCAGAGAATGTTACTGCATGCTGCTCAGCAATACCAACATCAAAACTTCTATTAGGCATAGCTTTCATCATTATATTTAGTGAGCAGCCCGATGGCATTGCAGGTGTAACACCCATTATTTTATCATTTTGTTCAGCCAACTCAACAATTGAATGACCAAAGACTTCTTGGTATTTAGGAGGTTGAGGAGACTTAGGGAGAACCTTTACGATTTCACCAGTATCTTTATTGAATACTCCTGGTGCATGCCATTGAGTAGGGTTCCCTTCTTCAGAAAATTTATATCCAGCACCCTTTCGAGTGATACAGTGTAATATTTTTGGCCCAGGAATGTCTTTCAAATCTTCCATAACCTTAGCTAAACCAATGACATCATGGCCATCAACGGGGCCGAAGTAACGAAAATTAAGAGCTTCAAAAAGATTACTTTGATTTAATAATGAACCTTTTAAGGCATTAGATATTTTAGAAGCAATAGATTGCGCATCAGGTCCAAACTTGGAAACCTTACCTAATAAATTCCAAACTTCATCTTTAACTTTATTGTATGCATGTGATGTTGTGATGTCAGTTAAGTATTCTTTTAAAGCACCAACATTTGGATCAATGGACATACAATTATCGTTCAGTATAACCAAAAGATTCGCATCTTTTTCAAACCCAGCATGATTCATTCCTTCGAAAGCAAGTCCAGCGGTCATTGCGCCATCACCTATAACTGCAATATGTTGACGGGTTTTTTCTCCTTTATAATTATTTGCGACAGCCATTCCTAATGCCGCAGAAATAGAAGTAGACGAGTGCCCTACACCAAATGTGTCATAACTACTTTCAGAGCGTTTTGGAAATCCTGAGATTCCACCTTTAATTCTGTTTGTTGGGAATACTTCTTTACGACCTGTAAGAATTTTATGCCCATAGGCTTGATGTCCGACATCCCACACTAATTGGTCATAAGGAGTATTGAAAGCATAATGTAGCGCTACAGTAAGTTCAACAACACCTAGGCTCGCACTAAAATGACTGTTTCCAATTTCTGAAATTACGTCTATGATATATTTGCGAATCTCCTCAGAAACCTGAGGTAAGTCATTAATTCCAAACTTTCCCCTCAGATCTTCAGGAAAGTTAATTTGTTCTAAAAAAGGACCTGTTTTATATACTGCCATAATTGTTCAACAAATTCAAATTTACATCTTATCGTTAACCACAACAAGTATTGAGTGGATTATATTTTATAATTAAGGAATATTAAGATTTATTTTTGGGGAACTACCTTCAAAAAATCCTTACTTATATTCCTTTTAGAGGTATTCAAGGTTGATTTGAATACTTACAGTAGAGTAAAAACATTTCACCTCTTAAGATCAAATAATGTTTTTTTTCCGTGTCTTATTTAGCGCCTAAGTGTAAGGAAAAGCACCTATTATTGATTCGTAATCTTTAGTATAAGTTAAACAGGGAGTGAAAAGAGATAACCAACATCAATTCAAACGACAAAGTAACGCAGGAAATTAATTTCGTTTCTTTCATCGGTAATCATTAACTTTGCGGATTAAAATCACTGATTATAATGAGCAATAAATATCCAACGTATAAAGGATTAGACCTGCCGAATGTGGCAAGTCGGGTATTGGAAAACTGGGAGAAAAAGAATGTATTCGAGAAATCAATCTCTACTCGAGAAGGAAATGAATCGTTTATTTTCTTCGAAGGACCACCATCTGCAAATGGTCTCCCTGGAATTCATCACGCAATGGGCCGTTCTATTAAGGATATTTTTTGTCGCTATAAAACGTTGAAGGGGTTTCAAGTAAAACGTAAAGCTGGATGGGACACACATGGACTTCCTGTTGAGCTTGGTGTTGAGAAAGAATTAGGAATCACAAAAGAAGATATTGGAAAGAAAATATCAGTTGAAGCTTATAACAAAGCCTGTAAAGAGGCAGTAATGCGGTACACTGACATTTGGAATAAGCTTACAAATCAAATGGGATATTGGGTTGATATGGAAGATCCATACATTACATATGACCCAAAATATATGGAGTCTGTTTGGTGGTTGTTAGGACAATTGTACTCGAAAGATATGATTTACAAGGGATATACAATTCAACCGTATTCTCCAAAAGCGGGAACTGGACTTTCAACACACGAGTTGAATCAGCCAGGATGTTATAAAGATGTTACGGATACAACAGTTGTTGCTCAATTTAAAATGGTTGATGGACAATCAACACCATTTGGAATTAACAAAAACATTCATTTCATTGCTTGGACAACAACTCCTTGGACACTGCCTTCGAATACTGCATTAACTGTAGGCCCTAAGATTGAATACGTATTAGTAAAATCATTCAATCAGTACACATTCGAGCCGATTAATCTTGTTTTAGCGAAGAATCTTGTTGGCACTCAATTCTCAAAAGGATTTAAAGCGGTTGAAACAGAAGCTGAATTCTCAGAATATAATCAAGGAGATAAATCAATTCCTTACTTCATCGTTAGCGATTGTATCGGCAAAGAATTGGCTGGATTGAAATATGAGCAGTTACTTCCTTATGCACAGCCTTTTGAAGATGCTGAGAAAGCATTTCAGATAATTATAGGAGATTTTGTTACAACAGAAGATGGAACAGGAATCGTTCATACTGCTCCAACCTTTGGTGCAGATGACGCGAAAGTTGCAGATGACGCTGGTGTACCGGGATTACTTGTTTTAGACGATAAAGGAAATCCAACACCGTTAGTTGATTTACAAGGGCGATTCACTTCACACATGGCTGAATTTGCTGGTAAGTACGTTAAAAATGAATATTATGCGGATGGAGTTGCACCTGATAAATCAGCCGATGTGGAAATCGCAATCAAATTAAAAATAGAGAATAAAGCATTCAAAGTAGAGAAGTATGTCCACAGTTATCCCCATTGTTGGAGAACGGACAAGCCTATTCTTTATTACCCACTGGACTCTTGGTTTGTTAAAGCAAAGCAGAATAAAGAGCGAATGATGGAATTAAACAAAACGATAAACTGGAAGCCAGAATCTACAGGGACTGGTCGTTTTGGAAAATGGTTAGAGAATTTAAATGACTGGAACCTTTCGAGATCTCGTTATTGGGGGATTCCAATTCCAATTTGGTCTACGGAGGAAGGTGATGAGCGTGTTTGTATTTCTTCAATTGAACAACTGAAGGGAGAATGTGATAAAGCTATTGCCGCAGGAGTAATGGAGTCGAACCCATTAGCAGATTTCCAAATAGGGGATATGTCGAAAGAAAATTATTCGAAGGTAGATTTACACAAGAATTACATGGACCAAATTACATTGGTTTCTGATTCAGGTGCTCCAATGAATCGTGAAGCAGACCTTATCGATGTATGGTTTGATTCAGGCTCAATGCCTTATGCTCAATGGCACTACCCATTTGAGAATAAAGAATTAATAGACGATAGAAAAGGATATCCAGGTGATTTTATTGCTGAGGGTGTGGATCAAACAAGGGGGTGGTTCTATACGCTTCACGCAATATCAACGATGGTATTTGACTCTGTTGCATATAAAAATGTTGTTTCAAACGGATTGGTGCTAGATAAGAATGGACAAAAAATGTCGAAGCGCCTTGGCAATGCAGTTGATCCATTTACAACATTGGATAAGTATGGCCCTGATGCAACGCGATGGTATATGATTACGAATGCTCAACCTTGGGACAACCTTAAGTTTGATTTAGACGGGATTACAGAAGTACAACGGAAGTTCTTTGGCACATTATACAATACGTATTCATTCTTCGGTTTGTATGCAAACATAGACGAGTTTGATTATTTAGAACCAGACGTGGCGTTGATAGATCGTCCAGAGATAGATCGTTGGGTACTTTCCAAATTGAATTCATTGATTAAGAGTGTTGATGAAGCATACGATTCATACGAACCAACAAAAGCAGGACGTTTAATACAAGAGTTTGTATGTGATCAGCTATCAAATTGGTATGTCAGGTTATGTAGACGGCGTTACTGGAAAGATTCTACAGGGGATATCGCTGGCGAAAATGATAAATTATCAGCATATCAAACGCTTTATACATGTTTAGAAACAGTTGCCGTTTTAGGATCCCCTATTGCACCGTTCTTTATGGATCAGTTGTATCTAGATTTAAACACTGTTTCTAACAAGTCAACTTTGGAATCCGTTCACTTAGCGGCTTTTCCAAAAGCGAATGAGTCGTGTATTAATTTGAAGTTAGAGGAGCAAATGGAGATCGCTCAACGCACTTCATCCCTTGTTTTAGGGCTTCGTAAGAAAGAAAAAATTAGAGTCCGCCAGCCACTACAGAAAGTTATGGTTCCTGTTTTGGATTCAGGTTTCGCAGCAAATATCATGCACGTTAAAGATTTGATTTTATCGGAAGTGAACGTTAAAGAACTCCAGTTATTAGAAGAAGATAACAGCGTGCTTGTCAAAAGTATCAAGCCTAATTTTAAAACCATCGGCCCAAAGTATGGTAAACACATGAAAGCTATTGCTGAAATGGTTGCTAAAATGACGGCAGATGATATTGCTTCTGCTGAAGTCTCAAAAGGATGGTCAGGAAAAATTAATGGAGAATCTGTTGAACTGGATTTAGGTGATTTTGATATTGTCGCTCAAGATATCCCAGGATGGTTAGTTAGTTCTGAAAATGGACTAACTGTTGCCTTGGATGTTACAATTTCTGAAGAATTAAAAGCGGAAGGGATTGCACGTGAGCTTGTCAATCGTGTTCAAAACTTGAGAAAGGATTCTGGCTTAGAAATAACAGATAGAATTATATTGAAAGTAGATACAAATGAGTTTATTCAAAATGCGATCATTGTAAACAAAGAGTATGTTTGTAATGAGGTTTTAGCAAATGACGTTTTATTTGAATCTTTAAATAATGATTCATTAACAACTGATTTAGCTGAGTCAGCAGATGCTAAGATTACCTTAATGAAAGTGTGATGAGCCTGTAAAATATCAAAAGGGCTAAACTATGTTTAACCCTTTTTTATTTCTTAGAAGTTCACAAAGATAAAAGGTGTGTTCTTTATGTATAGAAGAACTACTTTTGCGGGGCCTTGATTATTTTGCGATTAAGAATTTGATTCCACCTTCTTTTCCATCTTTTGTAGCACGAAGGTAATACACTCCAGCATTGACTTCTGGGATTGTTACATACTCCTCACCTGAAGTATAGGTTGAGCTAATGACTAATCTTCCTTTATAATCGTATACTTTATAATCAGTTCCTTTATCTAAACCTGTAATAACGAAGTTACCATCATTTGGATTAGGATCCAAAGAGATTCCACTAATGCTTTCTTCAGATAACCCTGCACAATCAAGAACTTCAGCATATAAAACCCTATAGCCTTCGCAGCCATTTTCATCTGTAAAAGTGTATGTAATTAGATGAACTCCCGGTCCTGATGAACTTGGATTGAATATTGAACCTGTTACTCCTACTCCAGAAAAAACACCTCCACTTGGTATTCCAACCATTGTAACAGAAGTTTCGTATGAGCACAAGGGTCCAATTGAATTTGGTGAAGTTGATACAATAGGTGATGGATTGAAAATAATTGTTGTATTGACAATACTGTCACAACCTAAATTATTTGAATATATCTCTGTGTAGGTGCCAGCATTAGAATAGGTATTATTTCCAACTGTTAGGCTTGAACCTTGACAAATAGTGTAACTTAATGATAATGAAGATGATGAGAGTATAGAAAGATTAGTTGTAATAATACTGTCACATCCATTTAGGTTAGGGATTGTGTCGATATAAACACCAGCAGAATTATATGTACTTGTGCCAATATCTATTGAGGAGCCATCGCAAATTTCAAATGCTTGAGATGAAGCAATCTCATTTAGAACAGTTATCATGGATGTTTGTGTTGATACATCAGAGCCCTCAGAATTAGAAGCAGTTAAAGTAACATTGTATATTCCAGCGGCGTTATAAATATGTGTTGGATTTTGAGATGTCGAGGAATTCCCATCTCCAAATGTCCACATCCATGATGTAGGACCCCCTCCAGATAAATCAGTAAAATTGATTTCATTTCCTTCACAGGTTGATGATGTGTTAGAAGTAAAATTAGCTGTTGGTGCGACAGGCCCAGTTGAGTTATAAACCCCCACGCCTAGCCCAGAGAACCCAGAGCTAAATACTCCTGTAAAAGTGACATCACTATAAAAGCTTCCTAAAACAGATGCAGAGCTTGAGATAGAGAAAGAATTAGCATTTGAGGGATTAACATCGTTAATTGCATTTGACCCATCAACTTTGATGATTTCAGCATCGTTTCTAGAGTTACCTGTAATAGATTCCCATCCAGCAACTTCACTTTCTTTATAGTAAAGGGTTACATTATATGTTCCATTTGGATTACTGTTCGTTGGAGTTACCTTAAATGTTTTTGAGTGTAAAAAATCATTAGGGTTTGCGGTGTTGAATTGTAAAGCTGATGTTCCATCTCTATCTACCTCAACAGTAACACATCCATAGTCAAATGATGATGTGTTTTCCAAAGAAAGCATAACATTGGTTGATGTTGTATCATAAAAATAAACTGTTGTATTTGGCGCAAGGTTCGCTGTCATTCCAGCGCTACTATTCATATCGGTCTGGATGCCGATAGGACCTTGACTAATAATGGATACATCATCAACTCCCATACCGTATAGGTAGCCTGTTCCATCGCTGTATTTAATAGAGAAGACAACATTATTATTTCCTGTGTACGGACTTAGGTCTACATTTTGGGTCATCCACACAACATCTGTTGTAATTGGTTGAACTAAAGTAGCTGCGCCACCATCAATAGAGACATAAATTTCGGCTGTTTCAGTATTGTTGTCCCATGTTTTCCCTTCAAAATAAGAAAGAAAGGATAAGGTCCCGCTCGTAAATCCAGTTAAATTTATTGGCGGAAAGTTTAAGTCCACATTATCTTGATCACAATCGCAATTATCATCATTAATCCAAACAAAATTAGATGTGTTTGTGGCTGGGAAAGTCATGGGCTGGGTGCTTGCATTAGTAGCATCTCCAATTTGAAACGGGGTGTCACCTGAAGCGTTTATTGTAGTAAAACCCCCAAATCCTGATTCAAAATTTTCGGTTAATAAGGTTGCATCATTGACTATAGATGTCGGGTCTAAATCATTGTCATTAATTGTAATATCAACAAGTTGGTTAGCAATTGCTGAAACAGCATCTCCTCCGTTTGCATTCAATGTGTATCCGAGGATAATATTTTCGGTTCCTTCAACAATATTGTCATTATAAACCCAGACTTCTGCTGTCGCCGTTAAAACTGAACCAGCTAGAGTAAAAGTTGAATTATTTAAAGTAAAATCTTCGCCTAGGGTGGCGCTACCACCGGTAACTAAAACTGTTATGTCCGCATTTTGAGTTGGAGAAAGACCAATTGAAATAGGAACATTAATTACTTGATAATCTAAACAAGAGCTAGATGCTGTTGTCGCATCTGTTTCATTTACTATTGCAGTGGCAATGTCAAATTGAACAGCTGGATCTTGGTTACATAATTCAATATTAAAGGCACCTATTCTAGTTGATCCAGAAGATGTAGGATTATAAACGCCTGTAAAATAAAATGTCTCTCCATCTGAAGGGTCAACTCCCATAGAGTTATAATCACCATATCTGTTTGAATTATTATTGGTTGTCCCTGTTGCAATTGATGTTTCTGGCTCTGTCATCTGGTCAAGTGGATCACACTCCTTACGTCCTGTATATCGCAGGGAAGGGTATGTTGAACTACTTGACACGTTATAGGCTAAACCAATATTTCCAGACGCAGAAATACCAATAGAGGGCATCCACCTAGAGTCTGTATCTGGAGCATATGTGCTTTCTTGATAAAGAATCCATGATCCAGCAGCCCCTCCTGTTCTTCTTAACTCATACCAACGTATACCAGCTTGATCATTTCCTGATACATCGGTAACATGACAACAAACTATTGATTCATGAGTACTAAAGTTTCTATACATGATTCGATTCATCAAGACCTCTCTAAGAGGGTCAAGATTTGTATTAGAACCAGGCTGATCGATACAAGAAAATGATGTATAACCACAGAGTTCAGAATCGAAAGGTAACGTCATATTTAATGTTGTGATTTGATTAATCGAAGAGTTTGAAGAATTTGACCAATCAAGGTTTATCTCCCAAATTTCTAACGCATCATTTGCAACACCAGACCATGCATCATCTCTCATACGCATAACCATCGGCGGTGCTCCTGCAGGAGGGTTTGTTGTTCCTAATAAACTAACAGGAGTTGTTGCTTGGAACCCGATAGTGCCATAACTAGGAACAGTAAAACGTTGTGCAGATGTTGGAGTGCCAGACAATAAATCTGCTCTATTTATAGCATAAACAGGGGAATTACCAGACTCATTGGTTGTTATGATGTAAGCATCATTCCAAATTGAGTATTTAGGATAATCAGGAAAGTTAGGGGAATTAAAAGAAAATGTGTAGTATGCTCCGGTTGGATCGGCAGTTTGAGATATTGCAATATGCATATTATCTCCTGAACTAGAGAATTCACTTAACATCCAACGATCAGCCCGCTCATCGTATAATACAATTGGGTCACCAAGACCACCTGGCATGTTCATGAAGTTGTCAAAGTATATTTGACTCCCGATTGCCCCCCCCGTTTTTGAATAAACTTGAATGTATGCACCAGAAGGGCCATTTGTCATCTGAACAACATGATTAGGTCCAACATCTACTGCTGGATCCGCAGGATTAGTATTAAAGTTGGTAATACCATCCCAACTTTGAGTCAATGCATTTGTGTTAGCAGGTGAATAGTGTTTTTGTAATGCTGGGTCTTCTCCTTGCGGTAAAGCATTTGGGTTTACAGATTCGTTTAAGATCCAGTCACCCTTTGGGTGGTATCCAATTTTTGGTGTTTTTGTGATTTCATTAACCGTTCCTACAGGCTCTAGATAATTAATTAGACTTCCCGTTAATCCGTTATAGGATACAGGTATAGATACAGCTTGAATCTCATTTGTTTGCTTTTGGGCATTGACTGTGCTTGTAATTAATACAGCTGCCACTGAAAAGAGTAGTTTTTTCATGGAGATATTAGTTTATCAAAAGTTCGCATTGTAAACATAAACAATTTTCCTCCTTAAAAGGCCGAGTTTGTTTTATAAAATAACGGCTAAATATTGATGGTATCGCTTAAGAATTAAACTATTATTGTATATTAATCATG
>Ga0115004_10000760_pt1 | contig 25344 bp, 28 predicted proteins | sample ArcticOcean_MG_C_10_FD_88737 | JGI IMG/M metagenome (GOLD analysis project Ga0115004, IMG submission 88737) | Marine microbial communities from western Arctic Ocean - ArcticOcean_MG_CB11_90 | ecosystem: Environmental > Aquatic > Marine > Oceanic | place: Arctic Ocean: Canada Basin | collected... | reverse complement strand
TTGTTGTAATAGGTGGTATTACTGATAAAAATTATAAAAAGTTAATTAAAGCTGGAGCGAATTATATTGCAATATCAACTTTTATTTGGAATAACCCATTTTTAAAGCCAGAAGTTGCAATTAAAAAATTTAAATAAATGAAAATATCAGCAGTAGAAGTTAAACCTGGAATGATTATCGAACACAAAAACGATTACTGGAATGTTTTAAAAACACAACATGTAAAACCTGGTAAAGGTGGAGCTTTCAATCAGGTAGAGCTTAAAAGTATTACAAAAGGTACAAAATTAAATGAGAGGTTTCGTTCAAGTGAAACTATTGAAAAAGCAGAACTAGAAGAAAAAAAATTTAATTTTTTATATCTAGACGAGGACAACTGTCATTTCATGGACAATAAAACGTTTGAACAAATTTTAATCCCAAAATCTTTAACAGAAGAAAAATATAAGCTTTTAAAAGAAAATTTAGAAGTTTCAATTAAGTTTATGGATGAGAAGCCTTTATCTGTAGAACTACCAAATAATGTAGAGTGCATTATAGATATTACCGACGTTGCAATAAAAGGACAAACAGCTGCCTCATCGTATAAGCCAGCTACTTTAGATAATGGTTTAAAAATAAATGTTCCACCTTTTGTTGAGTCAGGTGATAAAATTATTCTTGATACCAGAACACTAGAGTACGTTAAAAAAGTGAATTAATGAGACTTAATTCCCCCCGTATGACTGTGATTTATAACGCTTGTATGAAAGCATCAAAATCTTTGATTAGAGATTTTGGAGAAATAGAAAAATTACAAGTTTCTAGTAAAGGTCCAGCTGATTTTGTAACTGCAGCTGACAAAAGAACAGAACAAATAATTATAGAAGAATTATTAAAAGCCCATCCAGACTATGGAATATTAAGTGAAGAAATAGGTGAAATTAATAAAGAAAATAAAGATCATAGATGGATCATTGACCCAATAGATGGAACTCTTAATTTTCTAAATGGTATTCCCCATTTTGCTATTTCTATTGGCTATGAAGAAAAAGGTGAAATAGTTTGTGGTTTAATATTCGACCCAATCAAAAATGAAATATTTTTTGCAGAAAAAGGTTCGGGCGCTTTTTTTAATAATTCGAGAATAAGAGTTACTAAAAAAAATAAGCTTATAAACTCTATTCTAGTAACTGGAGGACCAAAGTTTAATAGTCCTAGAAAAAATAATATTTTTCAAGAATATATTAAGGTTTCTAATTTAACGGAAGCAAATATAAGAAAATTTGGTAGTGCCGCGCTCAATCTTAGCTATGTTGCAGCAGGGAGATTTGATGCTTACTGGGAATGGGAGCTTAACTTGTGGGATATTGCTGCAGGAATGGTAATCTTAAGGGAAGCAGGAGGATATATTGAATTTATGGAACCAGGATCATCGTCTTCATTTAAATGTAATGTCATAGCTTCAAACTCAAGTATACATGAAGAACTTAAAGGTGTTTTAGCAAAAAAAAATATTGAGTAAGTTAGACTTATGCGATAAAAGACCATCCATGAAAAAAGAAATTCACCCAAAATACCATAAAATTAAAGTTGTTATGACGGACGGAACCGAGTTTGAAACAAGATCAACTTGGGGTAAAGAAAATGATGTTTTAAAACTTGATATTGATCCAAAATCTCATTCTGCTTGGACCGGTGGTACACAAAAAATTCTAGATAAAGGAAGAGTGAGTAAATATAATAAAAAATTCGCAGATCTAAGAAGTAAAAAATAATTTATGCCTGAAACACCTTTTATGCCAAAAGCTACAGCTGTTTGGCTTGTAGATAACACAACACTAACATTTAAACAGATTGCTAGCTTTTGCAATTTACACGAACTCGAGGTTAAGGGAATAGCAGATGGAGATGTGGCGAAAGGAATTAAAGCTTATAACCCAATACTTGCTGGTCAATTAACTAGAACAGAAATTGACAATTGTTCGAAAGATTCAAGTAGAAATTTGAATTTAATTGAACGAGCTGAAGAAGTTAAAGTTAGAGAAAGAAAAAAACCAAAATATACTCCTCTCTCTAAAAGACAAGATCGACCAGATGCAGCTTTATGGCTTTTAAAAAAATACACAGAATTTACAGATGGCCAAATTTCAAAGCTTGTAGGTAGCACAAAAGGTACGGTCTCATTGATTAGAAAAAGAAGTTACTGGAATTTTTCGAACCTGCAAGCAAAAGACCCAGTAATTTTAGGGTTGTGTTCTCAGGATGTCTTTGAAAAATCTTTAGAAAAGGCAAAAAAAAGAGTTGAGAGAGAGAAAAAAGCCAAAATTAAAGAGGATAAATTAAAAAAGTCTAAAGAGACTAACTCAGAACAATCTTCATAGGCCTTAAGAAAAGCTAAATAAATTCAAACTAGACAATCTGTAACTAAGATGTTACGAACCAGCTAAATTTAACAGGAGCAATTTATTAAAATCGAAGTAAAAGACAACAATATTGAACAAGCTTTACGAGTTTTGAAAAGAAAACTTCAAAAGGAAGGTTTTTTTAAAGTAGTAAAAATGAAGAGTACTTATGAAAAACCCTCTGAAAGAAAAAAAAGACTTACAGATGAGAATATAAAAAGAGTAAAAAAACTTCAAAAGCTTAAAAACAGAATTTAGCTTAATTCAAAAATTAAAGGGTTTTATATGCCGACAGGTAAGGTTAAGTGGTTTAATTCTAAAAAAGGATACGGATTTATTACAGAAGAAGGAACTGAAAAAGATATTTTTTTACATGTTTCAGCTTTGGAAGAATCTAAATTAAAAATTTTAAAAGAAGAACAAGAACTTGAGTTTGAAATAAAAGAGGAAAACAATAAACTTCAAGCAATAAACTTAAAAAAAATTTAAGTTTTTATCGCGGGGTGGAGCAGTCTGGTAGCTCGTCAGGCTCATAACCTGAAGGTCGTAGGTTCAAATCCTACCCCCGCAACCAAAGAATTATGACTAAAGATATTAGAAACATCACAATTATCGCTCACGTTGACCATGGTAAAACTACTATGATTGATAATTTAATGAAACAAAGTGGTTCATTTAGAGAAAATGAAGTTGTGGAAGAAAGAGTAATGGATTCTGGCGAGCTTGAAAAGGAAAGAGGAATTACAATTTTAGCAAAACCTGCTTCTGTTGATTGGAAAGATTCTAGAATTAACATTATAGACACACCTGGACACAGAGACTTTGCTGCTGAGGTGGAAAGAGTTTTAAATATGGCTGATGGAGCTTTACTGCTTATAGATTCAGCTGAAGGAGTTATGCCACAAACAAAGTTTGTTTTATCAAAAGCTTTAAAACAAGGTCTTAAACCAATTGTAATAATAAATAAATTAGATAAAGCTGATCAAAGAGCGAGTGAAGTTTTAGATGAAACTTTTGATTTATTTGTAAGCTTGGATGCTGATGAAGAACAATTAGATTTTCCAGTTCTCTACGCAAGTGGGAGATCGGGATGGGCATGTAAAGAAGTAGGTGGCCCCAGAGAAAATCTTCATCCAATTTTAGATTTAATTCTGGAACATGTTAAGCCAGCAAAATTAGATAAAACAAAACCTTTTGCTATGCTTTCCACTCTTTTGTATGCCGATAGTTTTCTAGGGAGAAGCTTGGTTGGAAAAATATCTCAAGGTACAGCAAAAGCGAACCAACAAATTAAAGCTATCAATCTTGAGGGGAAAAAAGTTGACGAAGGAAGATTAACAAAAATTTTTAGATACGAAGGTACTAAAAGAGTTCCAATTGAAGTAGGAGAAGCTGGTGATATTGTTATTATTGCTGGGTTAGAAAAAGCTAATGTTGCTGATACTATTTGTGATCTTGAGATAAACGATCCAATTAGTGCTACACCAATTGACCCACCAACAATGTCAATTACAGTTACTGTTAACAGCTCCCCATTAGCTGGGACTGAGGGGAAAAAATTAACTAGTACACAGATAAGAGACAGATTAATGTTAGAAGCACAAAATAATGTGGGTATTACATTTGGAGAAAATGAAAACAGAGATGCTTTTGTTATTAGCGGCAGAGGAGAACTAATGTTAGAAATTTTATTAACTCAAATGAGAAGAGAAGGATTTGAGATGACAGTAAGTCCTCCAAAAGTATTGTTTCAAGAAGATGAATCTGGGAAAAAACTAGAGCCAATCGAAGAAATTACAATGGATTTAGATGAAGAATATTCCTCAAAAGTTATAGATTCAATGAACAGAAGAAAAGGGAAATTGATCGACCTTAAAGACACAGGAAAAGATAAAAAACGTTTAATTTTTCATGCACCAACAAGAGGTTTAATGGGCTACACAAGTAGATTTTTAACACTGACTAAAGGTAACGGAGTAATTAATAGAATATTTCACTCTTTTGGAAAATACACAGGAGACCTAGACGGCAGAAGAAATGGAGCTTTAATTTCAATGGCTTCTGGGAAAGCTGTTGCTTTTGCAATTTTTAATCTCCAAGCAAGAGGAGAAATGTTTGTTACCCATAACGATCCTGTCTATGAAGGAATGATTGTAGGACTGGCATCTAAAAGTGGTGATTTAGAAATAAACGTCATGAAAGGAAAACAGTTAACCAATATGAGGACTCAAGGCACAGATGAGAATGTTGTTTTAACCCCAGTAAGAAAAATGTCAATTGCTGAGCAATTAAGTATGTTAAATACCGATGAAGCGCTAGAGATCACACCTAAATCACTTAGACTTAGAAAATCTATGTTAAATCCTCACGACAGAAAAAGGAAAGCTAAAGCTTCTTAAGGCTTAAATTTAGATTTTATTTTATTAATCTAAATGTTTTACTATTTCTTCTGTCATTTTTTTAGCATCAGCAAATAACATTAAAGTATTATCTCTGTAAAAAAGTTCATTATCAACTCCTGCATAACCTGGCGACATACTTCTTTTCACAAATAAAACAGATTTACATTTTTCAACATCTAGTACGGGCATCCCATAGATTGGACTTTTAGGGTCTGTTTTCGCAACTGGATTGGTGACGTCATTTGCTCCAATTACGTAAGCTACGTCTGTATTAGCAAAATCATTATTGATGTCATCAAGCTCAAAAACTTCATCATAAGGAACGTTAGCTTCTGCTAGCAAAACATTCATGTGGCCTGGCATTCTTCCAGCAACAGGATGAATAGCGTAACTAACTTTAACATCATTTTTTTTTAATTTATCCACCATTTCTCTAAGCGCATGTTGTGCTTGTGCTACAGCCATTCCATAACCAGGAACAATTATTACAGATGAGGCATTTTTCATTAAAAAAGCTGCGTCTTCGGCGTTTCCATTTTTAACTGGTTTTTGCTCTGTTTTTTCTTTTAGACTGCTAGATGTACTGTCAGTTCCAAATCCACCAAGAATAACATTTAAAAAAGATCTGTTCATACCTTTACACATTATATAAGAAAGAATTGCACCAGAGGACCCTACTAATGCACCGGTAATTATTAATGCAGTATTTTCTAATGTAAATCCAATTCCAGCAGCAGCCCATCCTGAATATGAATTAAGCATTGATATTACAACTGGCATATCTGCACCACCTATTGGAATTATAATCAAAAACCCAATAAGCAAAGAAGCTATAATTAACATCCAGAAAATTTGTGAGGATTGATTAAAAATTAAGTAACCGATTAGTGATATTATTAAAATTCCTAGTAAAGCGTTTAAATAATGTTGTCCAGGAAAAGTAATTGGAGATCCAGACATTATTCCTTGGAGCTTCATAAAAGCAATTATTGAGCCTGTAAAAGTTATTGCTCCAATTGATACTCCTAGACCCATCTCAATAATACTTGCTGTTTTAATGTTTTGAAAAGTGCCAAGACCAAAAGAGTCTGGGCTGTAATAAGCTGAAATGGCAACTAGCACTGCTGCAAGTCCTACTAAACTATGAAAACCAGCAACAAGTTGAGGCATAGCTGTCATTGGTATTTTGAATGCTATAATACCACCTATGATACCACCGATAGATAGAGCAATTATAAAGAAAATTAAATTAGTAAAAAAAATATCTACAGATAAGATGGAAACTACAATTGCAAGTATCATACCTGTTATGCCAAAAAAATTACCCATTCTTGAGGTTTCGGGTGATGACAACCCTCTTAGCGCTAGAATAAATAATATTCCGGTTATCAAAAATAATACTGATGATAAATTAGCTGACATTATTTATTTTTCTTTTTTTCTTTTTTTTTGTACATTTGCAACATTCTTTGTGTAACTAAAAAACCACCAAAAATATTAATAGCGGCTAGGGTAACCGCAACGAATCCTAATATGTTTGAAAAAGATATACTGGTTCCATTTAAAGAGGTGAAGGATGCAATGATAGCACCGACTATTATCACTGACGAAATTGCGTTAGTTACTGACATTAAAGGAGTGTGTAGAGACGGTGTAACGCTCCAAACAACAAAATATCCTATAAATATTGAAAGGATAAAAATACTAAGCCTGAATATAAAAGGATCAATTTCCATAATTCTATTTTTTAATTAATGTTTTAGAGATAATTTCATCTTCTAAGTTAATATTAAATTCATTCTTTTCTTTACTATAAAGATTTCTTATAAAGCTAAATAGATTTTTTGCATATAGGCTTGAGGCTGTAGATGGTAATTTATTCATTAGGTTTTTAATCCCTATTATTTTTATCCCATTAACGATATTGATTTTATCAACCTCCGAATAAGCTGCATTTCCACCTTGTTCAGCTGCTAAATCATATATGATTGAACCAGGTTTCATTAATTTAACAAGTTCTTCATTTAAAATTCTTGGTGCAGGTCTGCCAGGAATTAAGGCTGTACAAATTACTATGTCATTTTTAATCATTGCTTCTTTTAATAAATCGGCTTGTTTTTTTTTAAACTCTTCACTAGCTTCTTTTGCATAACCACCTTCAGTTTCTAAATTCTCTTCTTGTTCCACCATCAAAAATTTTCCTCCTAAACTCTCTACCTGTTCTTTTGAGGCAGTTCTTACATCTGTTGCAGATACAATTGCTCCGAGTCTTTTGGCTGTTGCGATAGCTTGGAGCCCTGCTACACCAGCTCCAATAACTAATACTCTAGCTGCGGGAACTGTGCCTGCGGCTGTCATCATCATGGGTACCGCTCTTTCAAATGTATAAATAGATTCTATTACAGCTCGATATCCAGCTAGATTGGACTGAGAAGAAAGAACATCCATTGATTGAGCTCTTGAAATACGAGGCAGTAGTTCTAGTGAGAATATATCGATATTTTTTTTTAAAACTTTATTTAACTGATTTTGATTTTTTGATGGATTAAAAATTCCAATAAGAATGGTTTTTTCTTTTAAAATTTCAATTTCTTCATCAGTTGGACAATTGACTTTTAATATCAAATTAGAGTAAATAATTACTTCTTTTGAACTACTATAAAATTTTACACCAGCTTCTTCATATTGTTTATCTTCAACACCCAAATGAGTGGCATAATTCTTTTCTAAAATAATATTCAAACCTAAGGCTATAATATTTTTTGCAGTTTCAGGCGTAATTGAAACTCTTTTCTCCAGATTAATATTTTCTTTTATAGATCCAACTATCATCTTTGAGATTCTAAGTTTAAATTAATATTAAGGCTAAAATAATTAACAGTACGATTACTGCTATTGTTCCAAATAAAACAAACTTAGTAAAACTATTCCAAGTATTTTTGTATTCTTGATCGCTCATTTAATTAACCTTGACGAGCTTTATATCTTGGGTTTTTCTTATTTATTACGTAAATTTTTCCTCTACGCTTGACGATTTTAGAGTTAAGATCTCTTTTTCTTAATGATTTTAGTGAGCTTGCAATTTTCATAATTTTAAATTTTAGCCTGGCAACGTCCTACTCTTCCATGTCTTAAGACAAAGTACCATTGGCGCTGAAGGACTTTACTTCCGAGTTCGGTATGGGATCGGGTGTGGCCCCTTCGCAATAATTACCAGGCACTGCCTTATAGTATTTTTGAAATTAAAAGTAAATAAGAAAAATACCTTTAATTAACAACTTTTATGATATGGCAAGAATTGTGCCTGCAACTTTTTGCCTCTATTCATGCATTGGTTGTTTTAAATTTAGATATTTTTAAATTATGTTAAAGTGAAGTAACAGAATATTTATAGTAAAAATTTATTACACACTTTAAAAATTTTTATTTGAAAGGGCCTTTAGATTACTAGTAAATCACTACATTGACATTGTCGAGAAGAAGGAGCGTAAGCTTCAAGGCCCACCACACTTGAAACCTGTTCCTATTAAGTAATTTTTTGTTCCTAAACTGTTAATATTCTCACTAACTAAAGCAAAAATAAGTTAAGACTTATTATTCGATTATAGTTTTTAACGACATCTAAGGTACTGGTCAGTAGTTAGATACCGAAAAAAAAAATTATAGGTGCCATATATTTTTTTACAATCAGTTTAAAAAGTACTATTTTTTGTTTGTAAATATTAATGCTTTTTTTCTTAAAAGAAAAATTATTCTTATTTATCCAATACTTTAATTCCTCAATATGCAGGTCTCTATTTTTTTCTGAAAAATTTTCTGTGTGTATTCTATAACTGGCTAAAGGCCTTTGGACACATTGAATGTAAAAATTACAACTGAGTCTAATGAATAAATCAAAGTCACCTATTACTTGATATTTTTTATTAAATGAGTGTTTTTGGAATATTTCTTTTTCAATTAGTATTGTTAATATTCCAATTTTATAATTATTTAATAATTTCTGCGTTATATGTCCTTCGAAAAGTTTTTTTTCTGAAAATAATTTTTTAGATTTTTTTATGTTATTAAGAATATAATAATTAGTGTAAATAATTTTTTTTTTGGATTTTTTTAAATAATTTATTTGAATTTTTAACTTATTCTTATCCCACGTATCGTCAGTATCTAGAAAAGAAATATATTTTCCTTTTGATTTTTTAACCGCAAGATTTCTTGCATGGTATAGTTTTAAGATTTTCTTGGAATAAAAATATTTTATACGCTTATCATTAAAGCTTAGTAAAATTTGCTTGCTTTTATCATTTGAACAGTTGTCCCAAAAAATTATTTCCCAATTATTGTAAGTTTGAGATATTATACTTTTAATACTCTCTCTAAGATATTTCTCGCCATTATGACAATTCATAATCACGCTAACTAAAGGAGATGTTTTACCTTTTAATTTCATTTTTATAAAATTTAATTGTTTCTTTTAAACCTTTTTCAAAATTTACTTTTGGTTTCCATCCCAGTAATTTTTTTGCTTTTTTAATGATAGGATAAATTTTATGCATTTCATCATTTCTTAGCTTTATTTTCCCAAATTGCGGGTAGCCCCCTTTTGAAATTTTTTGGATTTTATGAATGATGTCTTTTAATTTTCTTGGTCTCCCTGATCCAATATTAAAAATTTGTCCGATAGCACTTCTGTGTTTAAGACATTTTAAGATTGAATCTATTACGTCATTTACATGAATAAAATCTCTAAATTGTTTTCCTTCTGAACAATCAAATTTTTCGTTCTTTATGCAGCCGTTAATAATGATTGAAATAAATCTATTTAAATCCTGATGTGACCCATAGGCCTGATAAAGACGCAAAATAACCGTAGGAAAATTATTTTCTTTGTACATCCTTAAAAGATATTCTGAAGAAAGTAGTTTAGATTTTCCATATATAGATTTTGGGATACAATTTAAATTTTCTTTATGGGGTGATTTTCTAAAACCATATTCACTACTACTACCCATTTGAATAAATTTAGCCGGCATATTTTCTTTAAATACATTAAAAATATTTTTACAGCCTAAATAATGTGTTGTGTAAGTTTTTGTTTTATTGGCGTGTTCAACATGACCACCTAAGTTAACTATATATGTGAAGTTCCTTTTAATTTTTTTCTTTAAAGATTTAAAATTTGATATATCAGCAATAATATATTTGACTTTTTTTAGATATCTTGTTTTTGAAGGGGGTCTGCTAGAAATACTATACACTTTCCAGTTCTTGCTGAGGCATTTTTTTGCAAGATGGAAACCTATAAAACCTGTGCCACCGATTATTAAAATATGATTTTTTAACAAGTTAAAACTTCTTATTTTTAAAAATTTTTTCTAAATTATCTTTATCTCTTTTTGTGTCCATACATTGCCAAAAACCATTATGTTTATAGGCATTTAACTGTTTTTTTTTCAGCACTTTTTCCAAAGGCTCTCTTTCAAGGAATGTTTTGTCATTATCTATATAATTAAGAAAAGCTGATTCCATTACAAAAAAACCACCATTAATCCAACCCTCGTCCAATTTGGATTTTTCTTTAAAATAAATAACCTTATCATTTTTTATTTTTAAAACTCCAAATCTAGCAGGTGGCCTGACAGCTGTAATTGTTACAAGTTTTTTTTTTTTCTTGTGAAACTTTATTAATTTTTTAATATTTACGTTCGAGACTCCATCTCCATATGTCATTAAAAATGTTTCATTCTTTAAATATTTTTTTAATTTTTTTAATCTACCGCCAGTCATGGTGTTCTTACCTGTTTCAATAATATTTATGTTCCATTTTTTAAATTTATTTTTAAAAAATTTTTTTATTACATCGCCTTTATACCCAACAGCAATATAAAATTCTTTAAATCCAAACTTCGCAAAATGCTCCATTATGTGAAGAACCATAGGCTTATTTCCAATTTTTATCATTGGTTTAGGTATCGTCTTTGTATACTCGGAAATTCTACTTCCCAATCCGCCTGCCAAAATTATAATTTTCATTAGTTAATTTTTTTTTTTAATAATAATTCATAATTTTTTATCTGTTTTAATGTTAATTGTACTATAAAATTTTTTTTAGTTGAGTAATATACTTTGTACCATTCAGAAATCATTTGAATTGTTTCTTCGAACGTTAATATGCTCTGCCATGTAAGCTTATACTGGGCTTTTTTACTGTTAAGTTTTAGCAGGCTTGACTCGTAAAAAATTTTTCTTGTTGCAAATTTCCAGGATACTTTGGTCCAATGCTCCTTCATTTTTTTTAACACCTCTATAACTTTATGGTTTTTTTTTGTCTCAGGGCCAAAATTAAATGCTTCTCCATGAAGTTTTTTGTTTTTTTTTAATTTAATAGCTAACAACAAATATCCATTTAAAGCCTCCAGGACATGCTGCCATGGTCTTGTTGAATTTGGATTTCTAACTAAAACCTTTTTATTTTTTGACCAAGATTTTACTGAATCTGGGATAAGTCGATCTTCGGACCAGTCTCCTCCACCAACAACATTTCCTGCTCTTGCTATTCCAATTAATACTTTTGTTTTCTTAGCCGGAAAATATGAAGTTATGTATGATTGAATAGCAATTTCTGCTGCTGCCTTAGAGGCACTGTAAGGATCCTTGCCACCAAGTACATCTTCTTCTTTGTATCCTCTTTTTATTTCTAAATTTTTATAGCATTTATCACTTGTAATAATTACTGCTACACACTTTTTTTTTACCGACCTTAAACACTCTAGAACATTAATAGTGCCGATAGAATTTGTTTGCCAAGTATTTATTGGATCTTGATAGGATTTTTTTACTAGAGCTTGAGCAGCAAGGTGAAATACAAAATCTGGCTGATAATTTATAAAAATTTTTCTTAAGCTGTCTAAATTTTTAATATTAGCTCTCTTATCAGTAATATTTTTCATATTTTTAATAGATCCATAATGTGATGGCTTTGTAGGTATGTTTTTTGAAATCCCGAGAATCTTAGCACCTAAACTTTGTAACCATAGTGTTAGCCAACTCCCTTTAAAACCAGTGTGCCCGGTAATAAGTATTTTTTTACCGTAAAAATGTTTTTTGTATAATTTCATTCTTCTAGCTTTTTATAGTTGTTTTTTTTACTAAAAAATTTATGCTCTACCGTTACATTCACAATTAATAATTTATTATATTTCTCAATTTTTTTCCCGTTAAAGATAAAAGCATATTTTCAGCTACTTTTTCTCTCATTTCGATAATAGAAGTTGAAGAATAGTAACCAGCATGAGGGTTAATAATAATTCTATCGCTTAAAGAGTTTTCTAAATTTCTCCATGAATCTAATAAAATTTCTTTCTTTGAAGGTGGCTCTTGGGGTAATACATCAAGTCCAACTGCAGCTAATTTATTAGATTTTAACCCTCTAACAATCACATCCAAACTATCAATAATTGTCCCTCTGGCTGTATTAATTAAAATTGTATCTTTGTTGAGGGAGTCAATAAATTGATCATTAATCATTTTATTAGTTTCATTATTAAGAGCTGCATTGATCGAAATTATTGTTGCTTCGGATGCCAATTCTTTTAAAGTTTCGTATCGTTTGATGTTTAATACTTTTTCATATCCCCTTGCTACATATGGGTCATAAAAACCAATTTCCATTTTAAAGCTCTTCATTCTTAAAGCTACAGCAGTTCCTATCTTACCTAGTCCAATGATTCCAAGCTTGTGATCAGATGTTCTTTTGATGGGGGTTAATTTATTTAAACCAATTACTTCTTCTTGCCAATCATTAATTTTATTTTTATCTTTATTTTTGTAAAATTCATCGATCTTAAGTCTTGTTTGATTGTTATAAAGATTTATTTTTCTAATAAGATTTAAAACTAAAGCACAAGATGTGTCTGCCACTTCGTCAATTCCATAGTCTGGGTTGTTGGCAAAACTTATTCCATATTTTTTAACTGATGCTAAATCAATATTTTCATATCCCACTCCATACCTGATAATTGTTTTACATTTATTTAATTTTTTTAAGGTAAAATCACTTATTTTTGTGTGCCAAACCAACAAACCATCTGCATCTTTTATTTCTTCTGGGAAATTTTTTTCATCATTACTGTTTAAGCAATGAACTTGGGCTGCCGAGCCGATTATTTTTTGTTCAATTTCTGGGTTTCTTATATAATCTGTAATAAAAATTTTTTTATTCATATTTCCAATTTTTTTTCAACCACACTTCGATTGCTGCTTTTTGCCATTCTTCATCTATGTCAAAACCATAAGAGTTTTTTAAGGGATAGCTTTTTTTTCCCATCCATTGAAAAGGTTGCATGCCTTCCTTCATATTTTCAAATACCTTGCTTCTAATAACCTGCACGCTCAGGTCACAAAAATAAACATCACCTTGACTGGACCTAATCGAACTAACATTTTCAATCATATCTAATGAAACGAATGGACTAATTTTCTCATTTACTATTTTTCTAGCTCTAGCAGGACTAAACATATTATATTTACTTACTGAAAAGGCAGAATCATAAGTTTTATCCTGTGTGAGCTTGTCAATTCCTTTTGAAATAAGTTTTATTGAAATAGCTGGATTATTAGCAAAAAGTAAAACAATAATCTCAGGCTTTTCTTTAATTTTCAATATTTCGTTGTAGGCATGCACCAAAACATCTTCTGTTAAAGAATCTGGTGTTGCTAAATATTCTGGTCTCTTGATGTGTTGTGCTGAAAAAGTTTTGCCAATTTTTTCGATGACTGGGCAGTCTGTGGAAACAAAAATATTCTTAATTCCTAATCGTTTTGCGGCTTGAAATCCGTACTCACACGAAGGTATTCCGTTTATTTTCATTACATCTTTTCCAGTATAACCCTTACTGTTTTTTTTCCCTATTAACAAAGCGTATATTTTTTCAGCGTTCATAATTAATAACTTGTTTTATTTCTTAATTTTTAACATTAAAGAAAAAGGCATATTTTTTAATTTTTTCTTTTCATAATCTTTAATTCACTTTTTAACTCGTCGTATTCTTCCATTCTTTTTTTCATGAAGTCTATTGTAATCCTTGTTTTTTCAGCTATTCCTTTGGGAGTGAGTAAATAAATATAATTTAATTTTTCAGGATTATTTTTAAAGTTTTGAACCTTAACTAACCCTTTTTCTTGTAAGGCTTTTAAACAATAGTTAAGTTTACCCAAACTAAAATCAAGTTCTTTTGCAAGTTTTCTTTGCGAATATTTTGGTTTTGCGTTTATCTTTCTGAGAACTTGAAAATGATCATTTTTATTTTTCATCTTTAAAACATATATTTAAAACTAACGTTCAACAATTGAACATTAATACAAGCATGGGTTTTTACAGTCAAGTTAAATTTGCTTATTTATGATGCTTAGTTTTGTCATCCATTCATTAGGCCAATCATGCAAGCTGTTACAGTAATTTTTTAAAAAATCTCTTCTTACTTCCTGAACTTTTTCTTGATTCCACCATGACTTCAAATCAAAATTGTTCTTTTTTAAAAATTTAACAAGATCTGAATGACTGTAAAAAAAAATATTAACTTTAATTAACTTTTTAAGATATCTTGTAGCTTCTGAATTAAATTTACATATAATTTTTGGAGAATAAATTAGAGTTGGTATATTTAAAGAAAGTGTTTCAAAAGAAGTTGTGTTAAAATGATTATGAATTACATAATCTGATCCTAAAGCCATTTGTACAAAATTTTTTTTATGATTATCAATTTTTAATTGATTAATTTTACTAAAATATGCGTGCTCTCTCCAATAGTGCCCATAGTTTGGTAATCTTAAAATTAATGATTTTTTTTTTAAAATTTCAATTAATAGTTCACGTGTTTGTTTCATTTGGTGATTTAATATTGATTCAGGATTATTACCGAGAGATAAAAAATGATTTCCAGAAGAATTTGCGACAACCAAGCAATATCCTCCTGTCACTTGTTTTTCATTATTATTTTTTTTTTCCAACGGAAGTGTAAATATATTTTTTCCTTTCCAGCCCCAAGATGCAAAATAATGTGAAATTAATCTCTCAGCTATTTCGGGAAAATAATTAACTTCTTGTCCGTATAATCCGCCATGTTGGTAAGAGACAAGTGTATTTTTGTAAAAATTTTTTATTATATATTTTTTAAAATTTATAAATTCTGCACCAAAAAATCTTTTTGAAATAATAATATTTTTTTTTCTTATATTTTTCTTATTTTCATTTTTATTTTCATTTTCACTTTGAATATAATCAATTAATGAAAGTATGCTTACAGGAATGTAATTTGAAAAATTTTTTAGTAAAATCTTTTCAAAATGGTTGGTTGATTTAATTTCTAATTGAGAGAATTGCGGGTAGCTCTTAGGTTCTAAGTTATGGTTCTCTTGAAAAGACAAATAAGCAAATTTAAATTTACTTTTAAAAATAATTTTAATTATATTTGAAAAATTTAAAACATCCTCATGCATAAAAACTATATCTCTATAAAATAATTTTGAAATTATTATTGATATTCTGGAAATAAAATATTTTATATAAATATTGATAGAAAATCTATTTCTTTTATTTGCAGCCGATGGAATAAAAAAAATAAATTTTTGTATTTGAGATAGTTTTGTTTCAACTATCTTTATACCCATATATTTTCCAATATTCTTTAATAAATTGAAATTTAATATGGTCGTATGAGAATTCGTAAAAAGTTTGTCATCTTCGTTTATCTTCTTATCTTTAATATCTACTAATGCGCAATTTGGATATTTTTTTTTTATTTTTAATAAGATCTGATATTTATAGTAGTTATTTGAAATATAATAAAAAAGCCATTTACTAAAAATTAAATGAATTATTTTTATATCTATTTTTTTTTTACTGACTTTTTCTAATTCAGCTTTTATTTTTTTAATAAATTTATTATAAACATTTTTAGCTTCATGAAATCCTATTATTAACTTTTCGGATGTATCGTGTAACTTAAATTCTTCGTATATATACCCTTTATCCGTCAAATTTTTTTTTGTTGTGGGGTCAGAAAAGTTATTTACTAAAATAATATTTTTTTTTTTTAGTCCATTTGAGGCATTTTTGAGAAAAAGCATTTTTAAAAATTTAATATATTATAGCATTGATAGTGAGAACATAATATCTCGATACTAATCATGATCTTTTTCTAGATTTTTTTAAAATTGATCTTACACTTTTAAGTTGTTCTAAAGTATCTATATTCGAATATGTGTCTTGTGTAACAAATGGAAGAACTCTATTTCCCAACAATGTTTTTTTTAACATTACTTCTGTTTTATAAATATCTATTATTCCATCAGCTTCGTAAGTTTTTTCATACTTGTGTCTTGATTTATTAACCTTATCTAAGCTAAAATCTTTTTTAAAGATTGAACAAAGTTTTTTATCTACTATTCTCAAACATTTGAACGCTGGATCCGGCATTAGCCTTACAGATCTCAATGAGGAAAAATTTTTATGATTTTTTTTCATTAATTTAATAGCTTTGTCAATTGTTGTTAGATTTCTTATTGGAGTGGTAGGTCTAAAATGTACAAAAAATTTAGGTAAATAATTATTTTTTTTATAAAATTTTTTTATAAAGTCTACAAAGACTACTAAATCGTTAGCTTTATCATTTGATGTTTTTTTATCTCTCAAATGAGGGATGTCATATCCAAATTTTTTTGCAATTTTAAAATATTTGCTCGAGTCTGATGAAAATATAGTTTTTTTAATTAATTTACTTTTTTTAGCAGTTTTTAAACTGTAACCAATTAGTGGAACTTTATTTATTTTGAGTATATTTTTATTTCTAATTGTTTTTGAACCTTTTCTTGCAGGAATAAAGGCCCAAAATTCATTTTTTAAATTCATTATTAAATTAAAGATTTTTTACTATCTATAATGATATCTTTTTAGAATTTCCGTTATAAAATTTTACCAAGCTACTCTCTAGAATTTTAATGTACTTACTTGCTTCCTTTAAGGACCTATAATTCGTTTTAAACAACATTGCCCTAGGTTGAATTTTTTCAGTTATAATACATTTGTTCTTATATTTTTTTTCAAAACCTAATTTTTTCATTACACCTTCACTATAAACTGGAGCCATCATTGCATAAAAATCATCTCCTTTATTTCTTAAATGAAAATTATAAAATTTTTTCCACTCTTTGAGTTTTGAAAATGGGGATTTAACAGCAAAAGTAAAATACGAAGATTTGTAGAACTGAGGTACAAATTGTATTTCAAATTGAGGGAAATTTTTAAAAACATTATTATAAAGTTTTGCTATATCTCGTCTTAATTTTACTTTCTGTTCTACTTTTTCAAATTGAGCGGTAGCAATTGCAGCGCAAAATTCACTAATTCTGTAATTTAAACCTAGTGAGTCATGCCTTTTGAAATCTGGAGATTGAAACTCACTTGGAATAATAGCGGCCATTTTACTTTTATCTGCTGTTAAATTTTTGAATCCTCCTCCTCCAAATTTTCTTGCCATTTCAGCTAATTTTTTATCATTAGTAAGTAGTAGCCCACCCTCATGGCATGAAATGTGTTTAGTTCTTTCTAGTGAAAACATTGACATATCTGCCTGCACACCAACATAGCGATTCTTATATTTTCCCAGCATAGTCTGCGCATTATCTTCAATCACAGGTATTCTATATTTTTTTCCGATTTTAATAATTTCATCTATATCACATGGTAAACCATGGTAAGAAACTGGAACAATAGCTTTGGTTTTTTTTGTTATTAGTCTCTCAATTTTTTCAGGATCAATGTTGTGAGTAGAGTATTTAACGTCAGCGAATTTAACGTTAGCTCCCATTATTAAAGCTATACTAGCATCCCATAGTACAGAGTATGGAGAGGTGATTATCTCGTCGCCAGGTTTTACTCCTACTGCGTGCATTGCTGCATGGAGACATGATGCCCCTGAGTTCATTGCTATTGCATACTTTACTTTATATTTTTTCTTAAAAACATTTTCCAGCCTATCTGTGAAAGAATTTTTTCTGACAAATGGTTTATTTTCTAAAACTTGTTTGACATATTTTAGTTCATTTCCACCCATCCACTTTGGATCAAAATTATTTTTTTTACTATAAGTTCTTTTTTTATTCATTATTTACCTTAAACATTTTAAGATTAATTTTTCAATGATTTTCATATAGGTCTTTGGCCCCAATGTAAATATGACACAGTTTTCACAACCTATTAGATCAGACTCACCGTGTATTAGAATTTTACTTTTTTTAGCTTCTTTTAAAATTTTTATAAATTTTTTTCTATTTTTAAAATCAACAAGGATAAAATTAGCATAAGATTTATAGTAGCTAATATTTTTTTTGTCTAAAAATTTTTTGAAATAAATTAAACCCTCTTGGACACTTTTAATATAATCTAAAACAATTTTTTTATTCTTCAAGAAAATTTCTGCTACATAAGCACTGAAAGAACTAATCTCATGCATTGGTTTAAACTTGTACAATTTTTTAATTATATCTTTATTGCTTGCAAGATAGCCTATTCTACAGCCAGCTAATCCATAAGCCTTAGAAAGTGATCTGCTAACAATTAAATTGTTAAATTTATGAATTTTGTTAATAAAAGTTTTTTTATAAAATCCATAATAGCATTCATCAATTAAAACAAATGTATTTAGTTTAGATGCTTTTTTTAAAATTTTAACCAAATTTTCCTCTGAAATAACTGTGCCTGTGGGGCTATTTGGATTAGCAAGTATTATAAGTTTGGTCTTAGGATTAATATTCGTGATAATTTTATCTGTTTCAAGATTAAGTTTATTTTTAAAAAAAACTTTTTTTTGCGTTGCGCCAAATAATCTAGCATATACATCCACCATTCCATATGTTGGATAAATTGTTATAATTTGATCGTTTCTATTTATTAATAGTTCAAAGCAAGTTTTTATTGCGATGTCTGAGCCTGCAGTAATAAGAATATTTTCTTTTTTTAGCTTTGTTTCCTTGCCAATTAAACTATATATATTTTTTAAATTTGGGTAAGCAGTTATATATTCAGATTTAAAATTTTTTTTTATAATATTTAATAATTTCTTTGGTAAAGATGAAATTCTTTCGTTTCTATCAAACCGGTAGCAATTGAGTCTATCTATTTCGTTAGCTTGTTTTCTAAAAACTTTATCAATGTGCTTAAAGTTTTTAAACTTTATTGTGTTATAATTCATTTTTTTGAAAAAACACCCACAGAAAATGCAAGTGTTATCCTTCCGTTTAGTTCGTTTAATTTAATTTTTTTATGCGGATCTACACTGTTTACGCCATGAGATATTTTTTGATCGAAAAGAACTAAATCTCCAGAATCCATCATATCTTCTACATTCATTTTTTTATTATTTTTAATAAAGTATAACCCACCTTTTTCATAGGTTGATAAATGTGAACGCTTTCTTTTTTTTCTAGATGTTACAGTCAAAATTGCTGGAAATATTTTTTCTGGATAATTTTTTTCAAAATCATTGTGTTGAGTGAGAAACCCACCGCCTGTTGGGTATTGAAGCATTCTCACTAAATCACAAAATATCTTATTTTTATTATGTTTTCTTTTAAATGGAACTACATTGTCGTAAATAAAAAAATTTTTTTTTACGTTAGATAATGCATTTCTGACTTTTATAATTTTATCAACAATATTATAAAACTCATTATTATTTTTGTTCCATTCACTAAAAGTTATAGTTCTTGAAAACCTACTATTTTTATAACTATCACCTACATCTAATCTCTTAAAATCCTTCATTTTAAATTTCCAGTCGTATGATCTTCTTATTTCAGGCATCGATTTAAATCTTTTTTTGAATAACCCATGTATATAATTTAAATCTTTTTTTAAAATAATTTTTTTGATTACACAGAAAGAGTTTTCTCTAAGCTTCTTTTTAACTTCGGGGATGGTAGTTTCAAGATTTTTGAAAATTACACAATATTTTTTCTGTTCATTGCTCATAAGTATCATACCATTACACTATTAGTCCAAGATTGTTCATATTTTGAACAAAAACATTTTTCTTATATCAATCTTGTGTTAAAAATTAAACTATATTTAAAAATTTCAATAAAAATGCAAAAAAAAAGCTTACAAAACCATTAAATATGAAAGTTCTAATAGTTGGCTTAGGATCTGTAGGGCAAAGACATGTGAGAATATTAAGAAAAATTTTTAAAAATAATATTAGTCTTTTTGTACTTAACTCATCTAGAAATAACATTGTTATTAAAGACAACTTTAAAACCCTAAAAGTTAATTCCTTAAGTGACTACTATAACTTAAAAAAAATTAATATTTCTGAAATTAAAAAAAATAATATTAACGTAGCTTTTATTTGCAATCCAACTAACTTACATTTAAAAACTGCATATGATTTACTTAAAGTAAATTGCAATTTGTTAATAGAAAAACCTTTATCTGCCTTTGAGGAACTTAATAATATAAAAAAGTTAATTAAATTTTCAAAGAAAAAAAAACTAGTTGTGCAAGTAGGCTATCAACTAAGATTTCACCCAGGTATAAAGATTGTTAAAAATATTATTAAAAATAATGAATTAGGAGAAGTTTTTGATGGATATTTTCATTTTGGTGAATATTTTAACTCTTTAAGAAAATGGGAAAAATTTTCAGATTCTATTGTGAGTAAAAAAAAATTTGGTGGTGGAGTTTTAGGAGCGCATAGCCACCACTTAGACCTTGCTATGTTTTTATTGGGAAAATTAAAATGTAAATACTCTTTATTAACAAACTCTAATAATTTTAAGATTGATGTTGAAGATTGCTGTAAAATTATATTAACAAACAATAAAAATAAAAATTTTCTTTTTAATATGAATTTTTTAGATGATCCTCAAGAAAATTCTTTTATTCTTAATTTTAAAAAAGGATCGTTAAAGTGGAATTATATTGAAAACACAGTGTTAATAAAAAAATATAAAGATTCAAAAATTAAAAAAATAAAATTTAATAACTTTTATAGAAATGATCTTTTTGAAAAACAAACAAAAAATTTTTTTTCAAAAATTAAAAAAAAGAATTATGAAAATCAATCCTTTGTCGACGGGTTTGAAATTATGAAATTAATTAATGAAATAAGAAAAAAAAATGTAAATTAAATATGTTATTTTAATTTTTTTACTTTTCTCTTTTAAGTTTTCACTTTATGTCTATTCTTAATTTTTTTCTAATTGGGATTTCTTTTTCAGTTACTTTTTTTTCTCCATCTCCCAAAATTTTTTGAACTACTCTTACAGACTCCGTAAAATTTTTCAATACTTCGTAACTGATAGATGCTGACTGATCGGAGCCATACATTGCTCTGTCTAGGGTGATGTGTCTTTCAATTGAAGTTGCGCCTAATGTTGCTGCAACAATACCTATTTTAGCTAAAGAGGTTTCGTGCCCAGAATAACCTACATTGCAATTATACCTATCTCTTAAAGTCTTAATAGCAAGCAAATTTGCGTCTTCATCTTTCATTGGGTATGTGCTGACACAATGCATTAACTCAAACTCACAATTTTTTTGTTTAAATACATCAACTACCTTGTCAATATCTTCTAAGTCACACATTCCTGTTGAAATGAAAGTTTTTTTTTTTTCTGAAGCAATCTCTTTTAAAAGTGGAAAATTTCCCATCATAGGTGAGGCAACTTTATTAAATTTCAAATTAAATTGATTTAAAAATTTTTGTGAATCTATGTCCCAAGCCGAAGCTGACCATAGGATATTTTTTTTTTTACAATACTCATCGATTTCTTGATATTCCTGAAATTCAAATTCTAGTCCTTTTTTTTGTTCTCTTTGTGTTTTGCCCCATGGACTTTCTCTAGGGCTATCTAAATAATCTTTTGAGTATACTTTTTCTACTGTTCTTTTTTGAAACTTAACTGCATCAAATCCTGCTTCTTTTGAGTAATCAATTAATTTTTTAGCAATACTCATATCTCCGTTATGATTAATTCCAATTTCAGCTATTAAGAAGATATTCATGATATTTTAATGTTTGTACAATATAATATAACGAATGAAAAGATAATGTCTCTGTATTGTCTTAATCCTTGTACAAAACTTTAAAACAGTTGTTTTAATTTACCTTCTTTTCTCATCTTTGCTCTAATTTTTGTTGCAGAAATTTTTTGAATTTTTTTATCTAAGACAATTTCTTCTACGTTATAACCCACAGTTCTTCCAAAACATACGTTTGTAATATTTGGCACTAAAGTAATTTTTATTCTTTTTTTAAAATTCTTTAAGGCTTTTAAAATATTTTTTTTTACTGTATTAAAATTAAAGGGATTATCTTCAAGGCCACAAACGTCTTTAACCATTATATTAACTTGTCCTGTTTTTTTGAGAACTTCTTCAAATAGTTTTTGGTGCCCTTCATGCCAAGGCTGCCACCTCCCTAACATTTGTGCCGTGGGGTTTTTGTTGTTCCAAGCATACCCTTGAATTTTATCTGCTATTTGAATAGCTGATAGTTCAGCATTTTTTTTAGTAATCCTGAAATCATATTTTTTTGGTCTGATAAAAATTTGATTAGTATCTTTAAATCTACTTTTTTTTATAGTGTCCATCCAAATTAGAAAGTCTGCTTTAAAATTATTTCTTGTTTGTGGAGTTGGACAAACAAAATCTACAATTACATGTTTGTTTTTTTTTAAGGCTTTATCTGCTAAACTTTTCATTCTTCTTGCTTGTCTAAGTCTGCCTTCAGAACTAAAATCCCAGTCTTTAGCCTGTTTTCTTATTTGATCTGCATTAATCCAATCTGCATTAATTATTTTTTTAAGTATTTTGGCAAGATAAGTTTTTCCGGCTCCAGGTAAACCCATTATTAATATTTTTTTTTTTTTCATTATTATTTGTAATCAAACTCTCTAAAAATTTTTTCTGCTTGTTTGTAAATTATATTTTTAGCTATTCCATCAACTATTTCAGATTTGATTCTTTTTTCATTTTTAGGTCTAGATTTATTTACTTTTATTTCTTTGAAAATATCATACACATTTTCAGGTAAGTTTATAAGCTGACTTAAATCAGTTAGGTCTTCTTTAAAACTTTCAAACCTCACTATTTTATTATAAATTTCTATATCCTTATAAAAATGAGAAATTTCTCTGTTAAAAAAATAAGCAGCATTTTTTTTGGTAAAAGTTAAAAAATCATCTTTAGAATCGCTAGCTCTATAAAAACTTAAAAATTGATCATAGGGATTTCTAACTATTGTGAATTTAAATGCTTTGTTGAAAAAATGTTCTCCAGATAGTTTTCTAACATCGTCAATTTTTGTGTGAGAGTAAATTTCTGGTTCTTTAACAAATAATGGTATTTTAAAATTAAAATTTGGTGGATAGTTAAATTTTTTAAGATTTTTAATAATTGGTAATATCTTGATGCAACTGAAAAATAAGTGTTTAAATCCAGCAGTATTAAATTTTTTTTTAAATTTGGGTCTAAAATTGTATTTAAAATTTTGTTTTATCCATCTATCTGCATGTTCGTGAAGTACATCATCACATATTATATCTTCTGTTGTACAAAATTTAAGTAGGGATAAAACCATAGATGATCCACCGGTTCGTCTTGGATGAATAAAAATAAAATTATTTTTTTTACTAATAATTGTCATTTTTTAAAATTTTTTAAATCTCTTTTTTTTTAATGGCTAAATTAATTTGAAATTTTTTTTTTTTTAAATTGAAAAATAATTTTATTTAAGAACCTTATACATTCTTCAGGATATTTTCCCACAGCCGTTTCAGCAGCTAAAACTAATCCTGAAGATCCCATTTCAAGTGAATTGTAAACATCATTAACTTCTGCTCGTGTAGGATAGGGCTTTAGAATCATGCTCTCTAATAAATTTGTAGCAATATAAATTTCGTTTGATTTTTTTTTATGTTTAAACAACATTCTTTGTGCAAAAGGTATTTCTTCAACTGGAATATCTTTAGATAGATCGCCTCTATCCATTAGAAACTCTTTTGCTTTATTATTGAAAGCTTTAAAGTTTTTTAACGCTTCTTTCGTTTCAATCTTATAAATTTTTCTGCAAAACGGTAATAAATTTCCAAAATTTTTTATATCTTCTAGAGTATTCGTAAATGATAATGCAAAATTTTTTATTTTATATTTTTTTGCTATTTCAATTGCTAAAAAATCTTTTTTTGTCAAAAAATTTAATTTTATTTTTCTGTTATGTAAATGAACGCCTTTATTTGCTTCTAAGTCACCTTCTTGTATGCACTCGGAGATAAAACAATCTTTATTTTTATTTATAATTTTTAAAATCAACCCATCAAAACCCAATTCTAATAAATCGTTTCTCTTTATTTTTTCAAAAACCTCTTGGGGATATAAATGAAACTTTTTATTTTTATATATGCTTATTTTTTGTTTTTTTTTTAAGTTTATTTTCTTGTTTATCTTCGTTCTAATTTGAGCACCTTCTGTATCTAAACAAATATTAAGCTTTGAATTTTTTTTTATAAATCTAATATTTTTTTCTAATTCTTTTAAACCCAGATGAGACATATTAAGTCTCACCATTTCGACTTTTTGCAATTGTGCGAACTTTAAGAATTTTTTATTTAATGATGAGGGACCTAACGTGCAAAATATTTTTATCTTTTTCATGGGCAATGTTAAGATTGTTTATCTTTTAATCAGTATATTCTCAACTTCTTCAAAAATTATGTGACCCAAAAAAATATGACTTTCTTGAATTCTGGCTGTAATTTTAGACTTAACAATTAGCTCAATATCAGCAAGATTTTTTGCTTTACCACCATTATTGCCTAGGAAAGAAATTGATTGTATGCCCATTTTTTTTGAAAATTTTAATACTTTTAAAATATTTTTTGAATTTCCAGAAGTTGAAATAGCAATTAATGTATCGCCTTTTTGGCCTAATCCTTCTAAGTTTCTAACAAAAATATTTTCGAAACCAATGTCGTTGCCGCAAGCTGTTATAGTTGAAGCATCTTGGGCTAAGGCAATAACTGGAAAAGATCTGCGATTTACCTTAGGTCTTAGTCGAATTAAAAATTCTGTCGCTAAATGTTGTGCGTCTGCAGCAGAGCCTCCATTTCCGCAAATTAAAATTTTTCTATTATTCTTTATTGTGGAAGATATCAGATCAATGCAATTATTAATTTTATCCTCTAATAAAATTAATTTCTTTTTCGCGTTTATTGAATCTTTTAATGCTTTTTTTAAATTCATTATTTTAATAAACCAAATAATATAGATTTTTTTGTAAAAAAAAAGCCCGCAGTTTATTACGGGCTTTTCTCTTTTTTTTTGTAAATTAATATCAATTTTATATTTTTTAATAAAAAGTGTTTTTCTTGAGACTGAAAACTTTTTTCAGTGCATAAATCAAGCCAATTGAGCTATTAGTACTGGTCAGCTACACACCTTACGGTGCTTACACATCCAGCCTATCAACGTAGTGGTCTACTACGGCTCTATAGGAAGAACTAGT
>Ga0115004_10000759_pt1 | contig 25349 bp, 30 predicted proteins | sample ArcticOcean_MG_C_10_FD_88737 | JGI IMG/M metagenome (GOLD analysis project Ga0115004, IMG submission 88737) | Marine microbial communities from western Arctic Ocean - ArcticOcean_MG_CB11_90 | ecosystem: Environmental > Aquatic > Marine > Oceanic | place: Arctic Ocean: Canada Basin | collected... | reverse complement strand
TGTTTGCCTCCATTGTAATTTATTTGACTTATAATAATTCATTTTGGTTAATTGATAATGGAAATTCAGGATTTGTCGGGCAAATTTTATATAACAAAGTAATAAATATTTTTCCTTTTATTCAACATGATTACACCATTTTTGTTCTTATAGTTTTAAGTGTTATTTTTTTTATCTTGGCCTCTAATATTAATTTTAAATATTTTTTATTAATTTTTGGAAAAAATAACAATATTCAAAATCAATCAGAAATAAATATTGATCAATCTGATGAATCTCCTGATCAAGATTTAATTATAGAAAAAACTCAACAAACTTTTTCTTTTGAAAAAAAATCTTATATAAAAGAATCATCTTTTCAACATGACAACTTTAAAAATTTTAAGCTGCCTGCTTTAGATTTGCTAGAAAAAAAACCAACTAAAATTAATTTATTAGATCAAACCAAGAATAGACCAGAAGGATTATTTATAGAAAAAATATTATTAGATTTTGGTATAGATGGAAAAATCAAAAAAATTAATAATGGTCCTGTGGTTAGTTTGTACGAATTTGAACCTGCTCCTGGAGTAAAAGTTGCAAAAATTATTAACCTTTCTGACGACCTGGCCCGAAACACCAGTTCTACATCTGCTCGTGTTTCTACAATACCAGGAAAAAATACTGTTGGTATAGAAATTCCTAATGACTCTCGAGAGAGTGTTTACTTAAAGGAAATAGTTGATAACGACAAATTTCAAAGAAAAGAAATTAAACTCCCTATTGCTTTGGGAAAAAATATATCTGGTACACCAGTCATAGGAGATTTAACAACTATGCCTCATCTTTTGATAGCCGGCACAACTGGTTCTGGTAAATCTGTTTGTATTAATACAATTATTGTGTCCCTACTTTACAGACTAACCCCCGATCTATGTAAATTTATTTTAATTGACCCTAAAATGTTGGAGCTTTCTGCCTATGAAGGAATCCCACATTTACTAAGTCCTGTCATTACTGACTCTAAAAAAGCAGCATCAGCTTTAGGTTGGACGGTTAGAGAAATGAATAATCGTTACAAATTAATGAGCAAAGAAGGTGTAAGAAATATTGACGGATATAACACAAAACATAAGCTCAAAATGCCATATATAGTTGTTGTGGTTGATGAAATGTCAGACTTAATGCTTGTAGCTGGCAAAGAAATAGAAAGTTATATTCAAAAGCTTTCTCAAATGGCTAGAGCAGCAGGTATTCATATTATAATGGCTACTCAAAGACCCAGTGTAGATGTTATTACAGGAACTATTAAAGCAAACTTTCCAACTAGAATATCTTTTAGAGTAAGTTCTAAAATAGATAGTAGAACGATTTTAGGGGAACAGGGTGCAGAGCAACTTTTAGGGAATGGAGACATGTTGTTTATGTCTTCGGCAAATAGAATAGTTAGAATTCATGGTCCTTATGTTTCTGAAAAAGAAATTGAAAAAATTACTAATGTTTTAAGGGCGCAAGGAGAACCTGACTATATTGATGAAATTACAGTTAATGAAAAGAGTGATAGCTCAGATTATACAGCGGATGATGCTACTGATGAACTTTATAATCAAGCTCTAGATATTATTAAAACTGAAGGAAAGGCTTCAACAAGCTTTTTACAAAGAAAATTACAAATTGGTTACAATAGAGCTGCAAGAATTATTGACATGATGGAAGAAAAAGGCATTGTTAGTAAAGCGAACCACGTAGGCAAAAGAGAGGTTTTATAATTTTTGTTTTTAAAAATTTTTTTATTTATTTTTTTATTTTTTAACTATTTTTTAAATTTATATGCGGATGATAAACAATCAATTATAAATCAGTTATTAGAAATTAATAATTTTACCTTCAATTTTGAGCAAATCACAGCAGGGAAAATAGAAACAGGTGCTTGTTTGATTGTTTTTGATAACAAACTTAAATGCAATTATATCAACGGTGCACAAAAAGAAATTATAATTAATAATAAAACATTAGCAGTTATACAAAAAAAATATAATAAGATTTATTTATATCCTATTTCAAAATCACCTTTTCTAAAAATATTAAATAAAAATAGTCTAATTAGTTTAATTAGAGAATCAAATTTAGAATTAAATGATAATTTAGATTTGCTTTACTTTGATGAAAACAAAAATAAAATTACAGTTTTTTTTGATAAAAAGAATTATGATTTAATAGGTTGGAAAACAGAAGATAAATTTCAAAAAGAAATATTTTTTTTATTAAAAATTCAAAGTAAAAATACAAAAATTGATAATAATATTTTTAAAATCCCGTCATTAATTAAAGAATTAAATTAATTGTCTCTTCTTTAAATATCTTAAATCCTTTTGATAAATAATTATCTAAAGCATATTTGTGATCTAAACTGCATGTATGAACCCTTATTCTTTCTACATTTTTATTAAAACTTTCGTAAATTATATATTTCAATAAATAGGATCCAAATTTTTTACCCTGGTATTCTTTTAAAACACCCATCTGTATTAATTCAATTTCATTTTTAGTCTCATGAAATTCTTGTTCATAAAAACCTATCAATTCACCATTAAGTCTCATAATTCCTGTTTCTAAGCATTTATTGTTAATATATTTGCTCCATTCTTTATCGGACCATAATAGTCTATCACGCCAAAAATGATCTTTACCTACTTGCCTATAAAAAAATTTATTTATATTAATATCTTTTTCAGTATCTAGAAAAATTTTAACATTTTTCGGAGAAATAATTGATTGGTTGGGTTTTTTATTTTTTTTTAATTCTAGAAAAAATCTTTGAATTTTGGGCATACAATAAAATTAAACAACCATCTTTCCAATTGGTTCACCGCCAAAAATGTGATAATGCAGATGGGGAACTTCTTGTCCACCATCTTTACCGGTGTTGCTAAGTATGCGGTAACCACCTTCTTGGTTGGAAATTTTTAACATTTTAACGATCTGGATAATTGCCTTATTAAATTCTACTATTTCTTTATTCGAAGCTTTGTTTATAAAATCGCCTAAATCAACGTATTCGCCCTTTGGAATAACGAGCACGTGTATTTTCTTTTGAGGATTGACATCATAAAATGACAACACATATTTATTTTCATAAACTTTCTTGCAAGGTATTTCTCCTCTAAGAATTTTAGCAAATATATTTTTCTTGTCGTAACTCATTTATTTTTGTCTTTTTTTTAACTCTTCCATCACATCTTCTATTTTGATGTTATTTGACTCAAGATAAACCATTAAATGATATATAACATCCGCAGCCTCATGTGTCTTGTTTGAGTTTTCTTCTACAGCTTCAATTAGTTCTCCTATTTCTTCTTTTACTTTTGATACACTTAAATTTTTATCATTTAATAATCTATTAGTATAAGATTGATCTGGAGAAGAATTTTTTTTTTCTCTTATTGTTTTAATGAGTTGTTCTAAATTTTCAAACATTTTATAATCTTATAGGTACTTTTTTGGAATTCAAATATTCTTTGGCATCTTTAATACTATGTTCTCCGTAATGGAAAATTGATGCAGCTAATACTGCGCTGGCACCACCTGCGGTAATTCCATCATAAAAGTGATCAAGGGTCCCAACACCTCCTGAGGCAATCACTGGAATATTTGTATTTTTTGTAACCATTTTTAATAATTCAATATCATAACCTGATTTGGTACCGTCTCTATCCATAGACGTTAATAAAATTTCTCCGGCTCCAGCTTTTTCTGCTTTTTTTGAAAATTCAACTACATCAATACCAGTTTTATTTCTGCCACCATGAGTGAAAACTTCCCATTTATTTTTGGAAATATTTTTTGCATCAATTGCAACAACGATACATTGAGAACCAAATTTTTTAGAAGCATTTATAACTAAATTAATATCCTTTACCGCTGCAGTATTTATTGAAATTTTGTCTGCGCCGGCCAACAAAAGATCTGTTATATTTTGTATCGTTCTTATCCCGCCACCAACAGTTAAAGGTACAAAACAATTTTTAGCAGTTTTTTTTATTATATTAATTATGGTTTCTCTATTTTCATTAGATGCCGTAATATCTAAAAAGCAAATTTCATCTGCACCTCCGTCACTATAAATTTTAGCTTGTTCGACTGGGTCACCTGCATCCTTCAATTCAACAAAGTTAATACCCTTAACAACTCTTCCATTTTTTACATCTAAACAAGGTATAATTCTATTCTTAAGCATTTACTTCCTTTGCTAACTCATCAAGTTTAATATCTCCGTCATAAATCGCCTTACCAACTATAATACCATCTATATTTTTATTATTTAACTCTTTTGCTTTTTTGATATCTTTTATTGAGGAAACCCCCCCGGAAATGATCACGGGACAATTTGAAATATCGGCAATTTTTATTGATTCCTCAAAGTTAGGACTCTCTTTGGTTCCGTCTCTATTAATGTCAGTGTAAATTAATCTGCTTATGCCGTAATGATTTACATCTTTTAAAAAATCTAAAGTTTTAATGTGTAAGTTTTCTTTCCATCCCGAGATAGACAGATTTTCATTTTTAGCATCTAAACCTAAAGCAATTTTATTTTTAAATTTTATACACGCTTCTTTTAAAAATTCTTTATTCTTTATTGCGGCGCTACCTAAAATTATCTTTTCTACACCTGCGTCAACATATTTTTTAATACTATTAAGAGTTCGTATACCTCCTCCCACTTCAATCTTTAAATCATATTTATCTAGTATTTCTTGAATTATATTTAAATTAACTACCTGGCCAGTTAAAGCTCCATCAAGATCAACGATGTGTAAATTTTTAAAACCGTATTTTTTATATTTTCCTGCTTGATCAAGAGGTGAGGTCTCATATTCAGTTTTATTTTCAAAGTCTCCTTTGATTAATCTTACACATTTCTTATCTTTAATATCTATTGCTGGTAATATTTTCATTTATAAATATAAAAAATTTTCAATTATTTTTAGTCCACTTTTGTCGCTTTTTTCTGGATGAAATTGTGTTCCAAACAAATTATCTTTTTCAACACTACAAACAATCTTTGACGAATAGTCCGTTGTTGCTGAAATTAAAGATTTATCTTTAGGTACAAACTCATAACTGTGCACAAAATACATATGGGATTTATTTTGAATGTTTTTAAATAATTTACTTTCTTTTACTATTTCAATTTCGTTCCAACCAATATGTGGGAGTTTAAATTTACCATTTCGATTATTAATTTTAGTTACGCTTCCGGCTATCCAACCCAACCCTTTAGTCTCTGATTCTTCATAGCCAACATCACCGAACATCTGTAGTCCTACACAAATTCCCAGAAGCGGTTTTTTATTTATAATTGTAAACTCTTTAAGAGCATCACGTAAACCATTAATACTGTTCAAAGATTCAATACAGCTCTTAAATGAACCTTGTCCTGGCAATATTAGTTTGTCACTTGATTTTATTTTATTTAAATCTGAAGTTATTTCTAACCTTACTTTATCTTTTGCAACTTGTTTAAAAGAATTTATAACAGAACTTATATTTCCCGATTGATAGTCAACAATTGTGACATTCATCAAATTTATAAAGAGCCTTTAGTAGATGGTACAGAATTTTTAATTCTTTTGTCTATTTCAAAGGCATCTTTTAATGATCTTGCCAAACCTTTAAAGCAAGATTCAATTTTGTGATGACTATTTTCTCCATAGACATTTTCTATGTGTAAAGTAATTCCAGCTGACTGTGAAAAGGCCTGAAACCATTCCTTGAACAACTCAGTGTCCATCTCGCCTAATTTTTCAACTTTTAAATCAACCTTCCAAATTAAGTAGGGTCTATTAGAAACGTCTATAGCAACACGTGTTAATGTTTCGTCCATTGGTATTAATGCATGGGCATATCTTTTTATACCCTTGCGATTACCAGCTGCTTTACTAATAGCTTCCCCGATGGCTATGCCTGTGTCTTCGGTTGTATGGTGTAAGTCGATATGAGTATCACCTTTAGCTTTTACTGAGATATCTATTAAAGAATGCTTTGAAAGTTGTTCCAGCATATGATCTAAAAAACCAATTCCTGTTGCAATTTTATATTTGCCTTTGCCATCTATATTTACCTCAACAGAAATGCTTGTTTCTTTGGTCTTTCTTGAAATTTTTGCTTTTCTACTCATAAATAAAAGAGAATTTATTCAATGATATATAGAGAAATTTTCATTTTATCAATAAATGTAGAGTATCTATTGAACAAATAAAATTAGTCGCCACTTACAAAGGTATGAATACTGCTGAAAAATGGCACGGAACTTCAATTGTTCTATTGAGAAAGAACAGTGAGACTGTGGTTGCGGGAGACGGACAGGTTAGTCTTGGTAACACAATATTAAAAAGTAAAGCCAAAAAAGTTAGAAAAATCGATAAGCATAATGTGATAGTAGGTTTTGCAGGATCTACAGCTGACGCTCTAACTTTATTTGAAAGACTAGAAGCTAAACTTGAAAAACATGCTGGGAATCTTCCAAGAGCGGCTGTTGAACTCGCTAAAGATTGGCGAACAGATAAGTATCTAAGAAGGTTAGAAGCTTTAATGGCAGTAGCGGATAAAGAAAATAGTTATATTATTTCTGGAACCGGTGATGTTTTAGAGCCTGAGGACGGTATCATAGGAATAGGCTCTGGCGGCAACTATGCTTTAGCTGCATCAAAGGTTTTAATGGAAATGGACTTGTCAGCCGAAGAAGTGGCTAGAAAAGCAATAAAAATAGCATCCGATATTTGTGTCTTTACAAATAATAATGTCACTGTAGAAAAAATATAGTTATGAAAGAAACTAATAAAATTACAAAATTAAATTTAGTTAAAGAAGATAAAAAAAAAGAAAATTCAAAAGTAAGTGCTCTATCGCCAAGAGAAATTGTTTCTGAACTTGATAGATATGTTATTGGCCAGAAGAATGCTAAAAAAGCTGTTGCTATAGCATTGCGCAACAGATGGAGAAGACAGGCTCTTGATGAACAAATGCGGGAGGAAGTTTTACCAAAAAATATTTTAATGATAGGACCAACAGGGGTTGGAAAAACAGAAATCTCTAGAAGATTATCAAAACTAGCTCAAGCACCTTTTATTAAAGTTGAAGCTACAAGATTTACTGAGGTGGGGTATGTTGGAAGAGATGTTGAACAGATTATAAGGGATTTAATTGAAATAGCTATAGCGTTAGAAAAAGAAAAAAAAAGAAAAGAAGTTTATGTTAAGGCGCAGTTAGCGGCAGAAGAAATAGTTTTAAATTCCTTAGTTGGTAGTAAAGCAAGTGTTGCTACAAAAGAAAGTTTTAGAAAAAGGCTTAGAGATGGTGATGTCGATAATAATGAAATTGAAATAGATGTTAACGAGAGTCAATCAAATATGCAGGGTTTTGAAATTCCAGGAATGCCAGGCGGCAATATAGGCATGATTAATGTTTCTGAAATTCTAGGAAAATCCATGGGACAAAAACCTAAAAAGAAAAAAATGACTGTTAAAGAATCTCACGATATTTTAATAACTCAAGAATCAGATAAAATGATTGAACAAGATAAAATTATAAGCGATGCACGAAAATCAACGGAAGATAATGGCATAGTTTTTTTAGATGAAATTGATAAAATTTCTGCACGTGGTGATCGCACAGGAGGAGATGTATCAAGAGAAGGAGTGCAAAGAGATCTTCTTCCCTTAATTGAAGGAACTGTTGTCAACACAAAACACGGACCTATAAAAACTGACCACATTTTATTCATTGCTTCAGGTGCTTTTCAGCTAGCTAAACCATCGGATCTATTACCTGAACTCCAAGGACGGTTACCAATAAGAGTTGAATTAAATGCTTTAACGGAAGATGACTATAAAAGAATCTTAAAAGAACCAGATAATAGTTTAATTAAACAATACGTTGCGTTATTAAAAACAGAAAATGTAGAATTAGAATTTACAAATGATGGTATTGATTTATTAGCAAAAGTATCTGCAGAAGTTAATGCATCAGTTGAAAATATTGGCGCAAGGAGACTACACACCTTGTTAGAAAAAGTATTAGAAGATATTAGCTTTACCGCCTCGGATCGTACAGGTGAAAAAGTTATAGTTGACAAGAAATATATTGAAAAAAATCTTGGCGATCTAACAAAAGATATGGATCTTAGTAAATTTATTTTATAATTTTTTTAATTTAATAATAATAGCTCCATCTCCACCATCATTAATTTTTGCTGATTCAATACTAATTATTCTATCTGATAAATCTTTTTGTGTTTTAATATATTCTGGGACAGCGAATTTTAATTTACTTAACTCTTTAGATACATACGCATTCTGATCTGTATTTGAGTGTAGGCCCTTACCAGTAATAAGTAATATTTCTTTAAAATTATTTTCCTGACAATGGATTATTAATTCTCTAACTTTTTTGTTGGCATCATGTAGCGTGAAACCATGTAAATCAAAACGAAGTCTTTCACCTTGAACATATTGTTTTGCATTTTCTAATTCTTTATCAAAAATGTCTTTTGGATTTTTAAGGTATTCTTCCCAAAGCTTTTTTTCTGTTTCAGGAATATCTTCTTTTTTTTTCACTTACTAATAATTTCAGCAAGGAACCAATTTGGATTTTTATTTGTAACATTTTTTGAAAATTTCCAATAATCAGTTACTATTTTAATTTTATCGGGGTCACCTTCTATGATATTTTCATTTTTATCTTTTTTAACAGATATAATTTCACAAACAATCTTAACCGTAGAAAAATATTCATCTTTTATTTTTTCAAATTTTTCTACTTTAGATTCTTTAAAACCAATAAAAGTAAGTTCTGACTTTATATTTTCTTTGTTCCTGTAATCAATAGCTTGGTCAAAACTCTCAAAGATATCTTTTGTCAAAAGTTTTTTAAGTTTTTCTTTTTCACCTTTAGCAAAGGAAGTCAAAATGCTCTCATATGCTATCTCAGCTCCTTTTAGGAATTGTTTTTTTTCGGTATCTTCTAAATCTTCTTTTATAATTGGTTTGTTTTTAACCTGGGGTTTAAATTGATTATAGTCTTTTTCATCAAAAACACTTGTGCTTTTGCCTTCATGACCAGTTTTTTTACCTAAAATGTTTCTTAAACGTAAAATTATAAATCCAGCAATCATCGCTAGTAAAATTATGTCTATAAAGCCTAAATTGTTACTCATTATTTGATAAATATACATTAATAATATAATTTTGTAACAACCAAATGAACTCACTTTTATTACTAATTATCGGTTTGCCAATTTTAGAAATTGCACTGATGATCAAAATTGGACAGCAAATAGGAACCTTTAACACAATTTTAATAATCTTTTTTACCGCAATTGTAGGAATTTATTACGCAAAGGTAGAGGGATTGAACACTATTAAAGCTGGCATGCTTAATCTTTATAAAAATAAAATTCCTTTTTACGAGATATTATCTGGAGCATCAATTGCTATAGCGGCTATTTTACTTATCTTACCAGGATTTGTTTCTGACATCATTGGTTTTTTATTTCTTGTTCCTTCTACGAGAAAATTAATAATCAATTTCTGGCTTAAGAATAAATACAAAGATAGTTCACGAGATGAAGCAGATATTATTGATGCTGAAATAATTGAGGAAAAAAAAGAAAAAGATGAATTATAAAATAATAGCGAAATATATTAAAGATTTAAAATTTGAAATACCCAATCCTAAAACTTTTTTTTTATTAGAAAAAAATATTCCTAATTACAAAATTAATATTGATATTAAAAGCAATCAATTTAAGGATAAAATTATTGAAGTTGAAACAACGCTTGCTCTTAATCCTAATACAAATGACTTTGATAAAATAAATACTAAAATAGTTTTTTCTACTATTATTGAAATTGAAGGTGAATTAATGAATAAAAAATCCTTAGAAGAAGTTATTTTAATTAAAGTTCCTAATGAAATTTATCCTGAAATAAGGTCTTTATTTGTACTATTGTTTGAAAAATCTGGATTTAAAAAAATTAAAATTGAAGAGAACATTGATTTCAAAGAACTTTATTTAAAGAGGACTATTCAATAATAATTTTTTTTTAACTCTTTTTTTAAAAAAAATTTATGAAGTTCAAGTTCTTCCTTAGTTACTTCCACGACTGTTTTACAATAATCTTTCTTGCTGTTTGCTCTATTTTCAATACTGGTTTCTAAGTTTTCATTTGAAAAAATAAGTTTGGGTTCTTTAGCATCTAATAAATTTATATATACTTCTCTTAAAAGCTCACAATCCAATAAAGCATTATGTTTAGTTCTTTTAGATAAGTCTATATTAAATCTTTTACAAAGTGCATCTAAAGAATTAGAAGAGCCAGGAAATTTTCCTCTAGCAACTTCTAGACTATCAATGACGTGATCTTTTTTAATTTCATTTTTTTTAATCAATTTTAATTGATAGTTTAAAAACCCAAGATCAAAAGATGCATTATGAATTATAATTTTTTTATCTTTTATAAATTCTAAAAATTCATCGGCAACCTCTTCGAAAATTTCTTTGTTCTTTAAAAAATTAGTTGAAAAACCGTGTATTTTAAAGGCTTCAATCGGAACATCTCTTTGAGGATTTATTACTTTGTGAAAAATTCTTTTTGTAGGTGTGAGATCATTTGTTTCAACGCAAGCAATTTCTACTATCCTGTGTTTATCGTTAACTGAAAGACCGGTTGTTTCTGTGTCTAAAAAAATCTCATACATATTTTTTTATAAAACTTTTAACATTTTGTTTCAAGATTGCTAAAGAATAATTATTAGTAATTGTATAATCACAACTATTTTTTTTTATAACTGAAGATAATTGTCTTTTATCCAATAAATTAAATGTTTTTTGATCGCCTTTTTTTTTAAGGTATCTTTTTAGTCTTAAATTTTTTTTTGCTCCAACAAAGATTAATTTATCAAAATACTTATTTAATTTACTTTCTATTAACAATGGTATTTCCAAAAATAATAATCTATTTTTTTTTTTTAAAAACTTTTTCATTTCAATTCTAACAAAGGGGTGAACTATAGATTCTAATTTATAAAGACTATCTTTATTGTCCTTTAAGATTAATTTTATTTGATCTTTAATTTTTCTTTTACCGCTTAATTTAAATTTCTTTACTAGAATTTTATTAAAATTTTTTTTCTTATATAAATTTGAAACAATCTTGTCTGCGCTAAACAACGGATATCTTTTGCCCGCCATTAAGTGGGCGACGGTAGTTTTGCCCGAAGCTATTGATCCTGTAATTCCTATAATTTTCATTTTAAATTATCTGTTATTATCTTTTTCAATTCATCATTCACTTCTGGATTTATTCGATTCCACAAATAAAAGGATTTTTGGCCTTGGTAAAGAAACATTTCTAAACCATTAAAAGTTTTAACTTCCTGTTGTTTAAAATTTTTTAACATTGTTGTTTCCAAAGGATTGTAAATAACATCATAATAAATCAACACCCCCTTAAATTTTTTAATTATTTGATCAAAATCATTTCCATTTTTCATGCCTAAAGAGGTGGCATTAATAATAATATCTACATCTTGTGATTTACTATTAATATTTTCCCACAAGATAATTTCAATAAACGGAAATTTCTTTTTTATAATCTGTGCCTTTTCTATTGATCTGTTGCTTATAAATATTTTTTTAATATTTTTTTTGAACAATGCATAAATTATTGAGGGCGTAACCCCGCCAGCGCCAAGTATTAAAATTTTTTTCTCCAATAAATCTTTTCTTTCTAATTTTTCGATAAATGAATAGTCAAATCCATAAACATCTGTGTTTTCCCCAACAATCTTATTATCGCTGCTTAAATATATGGTGTTTACGGACGATGTTTGTTGTGCATCATTTATAACTAAATCCAAATAAGGAATTACTTCTTGTTTGTAGGGTGTCGTTACATTAATTCCTTGCAGTTCTTTTTTTTTGATCTTACTTATAACTTTATCGATTTGATTTTCTTCGGTTTCTATTAAAGAGTAAGTTGCTCTAATATTATATTTTTTAAACCAATAATTGTGAAGCAGCGGCGAGAGTGAATGTGCAATTGGTTTGCCAATAATCCCAAATTTTTTTTCTATCATGCTGGTGTTTTAATATAATCTATTATTTGTTTAATTGGCAGACCCATGATTGAATCCGTGTTTCCCTTGACATATTGAAACAGTTCTAGCCCCCCTGCTTCTATTTGGTACACACCATAAGCCAACAAAATTTCTGTTTTAATTTTTTTTAAATAATTGTTGAGTTGCTGGTTAGAAAGTTTTTTCATTTGCAATTCTGATTGATCAGTAAAATTCCAAATCATTGCGCCATTTTTGGAAATACACACTGAAGTTATTAAATAATGTAATGATCCGTTAAGTTTCTTTAATATTTCTAGAGCTTCTTCTCTTGTTTTGGGCTTATTAATTAATTCGTTATTTAAACTAATAACACTATCTGCCCCTAGAACTATTTGATTTTGGTGTTTGTTGCTAATTTTTATAGATTTTAATTCTGCTAAATTTTTTGAGATCAACATGGGATTCGCTCCTGCGGCTAATAATGAGTCTTTAACTTGATCTTCATCTACATTCGACGGAACAACAACACATTCGAAATTATTTTTTTCTAATATTTCTTTTCTAATCGCGCTTTTAGAAGCCAATATTATTTTCATTTATATTTAAAAAATCTTTTTAATTCTTCAATTTGTTTCTGAGAAAAATCCAAATTAAGATAATTAGGGATTTTAATTTCTTTTATAATTTTATTAATTTGCTGTTTACTTCTTGCAAAAAAAAATTCTTTCTTTTCATAATTAAAACTTGAAAATTGAGATTTCAAAGCATGGAAAATTATTTTTAGTACTTCTTCAGTAGAATCTGATATTAAGTTAATTAGGTATTTATGTCTCATAAGCAATCTTGTTAATAACTTTATTATAACTTGTCGTTATACATTTGAGATTTTTTAATTAAAAAACTTTACACATCGACTCACATGTTTTTAACATTTTATTAGTTGTTAATAATAAATATTAATTTTTTAAGTGTATCTTGATAATTTAGGATTTTTCTAAATTAATCCAGTTTTTTGTTACTCTTTATTAAAACAAACTGTTCAAAACTATGTATAAAGAGTTATTACACCAACCAACATGACCTATATCAACTAATATACTTTTAAATATATTATTATATTAATGACTAGATTGACAAATTGTATATTAAATAAAGATCCGTCTTGTGTTCCAGTTTGGTACATGAGACAAGCGGGACGTTATCTTCCTGAATTTAGAAAAATTAGATCTCAAAATTTAGATTTTATTAAACTATGTTTAAATAGTAATCTTAGTTCTGAAATTACGTTACAGCCTTTAAAAAGATTTAATTTAGATGCTGCTATTATTTTTTCAGATATTTTGATGGTACCATTTGCTCTTGGTCAAGAAATAAAATTTATAAAAGACAAAGGACCTGTTTTATCTTTATTTAATTTAAAATATTTTTTAAACAACGACCTAAGCAGCTTTGTGGAAAAACTCGAACCTGTTTATAAAGCAATAAAAACAACGAAGGATAATTTAGACAATAATAAATCTTTAATATCGTTTATTGGGGCACCTTGGACGCTCGTTGTTTACATGTTTGGTTTAAAAAAAAATAAAAATCAAATTGATCTTAATAAATTAAAAAAATTTAAGGCTGAAATTAAAATAGTTTTAAATACAATTAACGAATATTTATGTGCTCATATTATCAGTCAAGTAAAATCAGGTTCAGATATAGTACAAATATTCGATTCTTGGGCTGGTCTTATACCAAACGAAAAATTATTTGAATATTGTTATGAACCAAATAATAAAATTGTGGATTTTTGTAAAAAAAATAAAATTCCAGTTATATGCTTTCCACGTGGTATAAATAAAAATTATTTAGACTTTGCAAACATTGTTAAGCCCGATTGTTTGAGTCTAGATTATGAAATAGACCCGGTGTGGGCTAAAAGAAGTTTAAACAACTGTTGTTTACAAGGAGGCATGGATCCTAAAATTTTATTTAAAAAAAAAAACGAAATATTTCAAGAGGTGGATAAATATTTAAATATTTTCAAAGGACATCCTTATATTTTTAACCTGGGACATGGGTTGTTACCAGAAACAAGCCCAGAAGTTTTAAAGATGGTCACAGATAGAGTAAATAATTTTAAATGAAAAAAGCTATTATATTATTTAATTTGGGTGGTCCGGATAGTCCCGCTGCTGTTCAGCCTTTTTTGTTTAATTTATTTAATGATCCAGCAATAATTAGCTTGCCAGGAATATTTAGATACCCTTTGGCCAAATTTATTTCAAAAAAAAGAACGCCTGTAGCAAAAGCCATATATGCTGAAATGGGCGGGAAATCTCCAATTTTGGAAGAGACCCAGGCCCAAGCAGATGCCATAGAGAAAACCTTGAAAAAAGAAAATGATGAGTACAAATGCTTTATTGTAATGCGATGTTGGAATCCAAGGGCAGTAGATGTAATAAAAAAAGTTAAGGAATTTAACCCACAGCAAACAATTTTACTTCCACTTTACCCGCAGTACTCAAGTGCCACTTCCGGTTCTTCAATAAAAGAATGGTTTGATGTTTGTAAACAAGAAAATATTAATACTGAAACTAAAATTATCTGTTGTTATCCAACTGAAAAAGATTTTATCTTAGCTTATGCTAATTTAATTAAAGATAAAATTAATTTAAACAAACTATCAGATACAACCCTGATCTTTTCAGCTCACGGTCTTCCAGAGAATAAAATTAAACGAGGTGATCCTTACCAGTGGCAAGTTGAAAATACGGTCGAACATTTAGTAAAAAAATTATCAATAAAAAACTTAAATTATATTTTGAGCTATCAAAGTAGAGTAGGACCACTAAAATGGATAGGTCCCTCCACAGAAACAATTATTAAAGAAGAAGCTAAAAAACAAAAAATTATAATTGTTGTCCCTGTAGCTTTTGTTTCAGAACACTCGGAAACACTAGTAGAGCTCGATATTGAATATAAAAAGCTAGCAGTTCAGAGTGGTTCGAAAGATTATATTCGTATTCCTGCAGTTACTGCAAACCAAGACTTCATAAACTCTTTAAAATCTAGTATTCTTTCAGCTAGCAACGGAGAACTTTTTACTTCATCTATAAAGTGTCTTCAAAAATTTAAAAAGTGTCCAAGATTGCAAAATATATAAAAAATGAATTATTATCTTTTATTTAAGTCTCTTCATTTAATCTCTGTAATTTCTTGGATGGCAGGTTTGCTTTATCTTCCTAGGTTGTTTGTGTATCACGCGGAGACAAAAAAAAATGTTGAAATAAAAAAAACTTTTCAACTAATGGAAAAAAGACTTTTTTTATATATCATGAATCCTGCCATGATTTTATCTTGGGTGTTCGGCATTTTGTTGCTCCACACTATAGGCGTTGAAAATTTTACTTATTTATGGCTTCAATTAAAACTAATATTGGTGATTTTATTGACTGTTTATCATTTTTTTCTTTTTCATTGTCTAAAATCCTTTGATCAAGGTAACAGTAAATATTCCCCTAAATTTTATAGAATATTAAATGAGATACCTACATTGCTTTTAATAAGCATCATATTTGTTGTTGTTTTTAAACCATTATAAGACTTGAAATCTTATTAAAAACACCTATATTTATTTCACACACCTCAGCAATCAAACAATCCTATGAACCTACAAGAACTAAAGAAACGAAATCCCGCTGAACTTATTATTGAAGCTGAAAAGCTTGGCATAGAAAACCCAAGCACTTTAAGAAAACAAGAAATTCTTTTTGCTATATTAAAAAAACTTGCAGAAAAAAACGAACAAATTACTGGCCAAGGTGTTTTAGAGCTTTTACCAGATGGTTTTGGTTTCTTAAGAGCTATGGAGTCTAATTACCTACCTGGCCCAGATGATATTTATGTTAGTCCAAGTCAAATTCGAAGATTTGGTTTAAGAACTGGAGACACGGTTGAGGGAGAAATAAGATCACCAAAAGATGCCGAGAGATATTTTGCTTTACTTCAAGTGAATAATATTAATTTTGAAGCGCCTGAAAAGGGAAGAAACAAGATTGCTTTTGATAATTTAACGCCTCTTTATCCAAATGAAAGAATAACTTTAGAAGTTGAATCTGACAAAGTAGAGAAAAAACCGGATAATACAGCAAGACTAATTGATCTTGTTAGCCCTATTGGAAAAGGCCAGAGAGCTTTAATTGTCTCTCCGCCTCGCGCTGGTAAGACTATAATTTTACAAAATATTGCTCAGTCTATAACAACAAACCATCCAGAATGTTATTTGATGGTTTTGCTAATTGACGAAAGACCAGAAGAAGTAACTGACATGCAAAGATCAGTAAAAGGTGAAGTTGTTAGTTCAACTTTTGATGAACCAGCCACACGTCACGTTGCTGTCGCAGAGATGGTTATTGAAAAAGCTAAAAGACTAGTAGAACATAAAAAAGATGTAGTAATTTTGCTAGACTCAATTACAAGGCTGGGTAGAGCTTACAACGCTGTTATACCTAGCTCTGGAAAGGTGTTAACTGGTGGCGTTGATGCTAATGCACTTCAAAGACCTAAAAGATTTTTTGGAGCCGCTCGAAATATTGAAGAAGGTGGGTCGTTGACAATTATTTCTACCGCCCTTGTTGACACAGGTTCACGAATGGACGAAGTAATTTTTGAAGAATTCAAAGGAACGGGAAACTGTGAGCTAATCCTAGATAGAAAGGTTGCTGATAAGCGTATTTATCCCGCGCTTGATATCACCAGGTCTGGAACGAGAAGAGAGGAACTTCTTTTCCAAAAAGATGATTTGTCTAAAATGAACGTTCTAAGAAGAATTATAAGCCCCATGGGAACTATGGACGGAATAGAGTTTTTAATTTCAAAACTTAAAAACACAAAGAACAATGCAGATTTCTTTGAATCAATGAACAAGACTAATTAATTTTTTAAATTTTCAAACCAACCTTTCGTGTTATTAATAAAAGATAAATGAATATTTATGCGCTCTCGTCTGGTCGAGGCCCTTCTGGCATAGCAATTATTAGATTATCTGGCAAAGAGACATTAAAAATTGCCCAACTTATTTCTAAAAAAAAAAATCTAAAATCTAAAGAAACAAATCTCTGTAAATTCTACGATCCTTCAAATGAAAATTTGATTGATAAGGGTCTTTTGTTGTTATTTCTTCGTCCAAATAGCTTTACTGGTGACGATTTGGCTGAATTTCATGTCCACGGTAGTAATGCTGTTATTACAAAATTTTTAAAAGTTCTCTCGGAACAACCTAACTGTAGATTAGCCGAACCAGGTGAGTTTACAAAGATTGCTTTTCAAAACAATAAGATTGATCTTTTAGAAGCCGAAAGTATTGCAGATTTAATTCATTCAGAAACTGAGCTACAAAGGAAACAAGCTATTAAAGTAATTCAAGGTGATGCTTTTAATTACTACAGCAATCTAAGGGAAAAACTTCTTAAATCATTAGCGTATATAGAGGCACAAATAGATTTCGCAGAAGATGACTTACCAGACAGTGTTTTTAATGAAATTCAAGTTATGATTAGACAGGTTCACGATGATATAAAACAAATTTTAAATGACAACAATGTTGGAGAAAAAATCAGAGAGGGTTTTAAAGTAGCGATTGTAGGCGATGTAAATGCAGGGAAATCTTCTTTATTAAATTTGCTTTCAAAAAGAGAAGTAGCAATTGTTTCAGAAGAAGAAGGCACAACAAGGGATGTAATTGAGACTTATCTTAACATAGATGGGTACCCTGTTATTTTAGCAGACACAGCTGGGATTAGAGACACTGATAATGAAATTGAAAAAAAAGGGATTTCGTTAGCTATAAAAAAATATGATAATTCAGATTTGAATTTAATCATAATAGATAATTCCACCAAACAGTTAAGTAAAAAAATAAAAAGTTTAGTAAATGAGAACAGTATAGTTGTTCTAAATAAATCGGACATAGAGAGTTCTACTATATATAATTTTAAAGATTCAATATTAGTGTCCGTAAAAGAAAACAAAAATATCGATCAGCTTGTAAGAAAAATAAAAGACAAGTTAAGTTTAAAATTTATATTATCAAATAACACTTTAGTCACACGGGAAAGACACAGAGTAAAATTAAATGAATGCTTAAAAGAAATAAATAATTTTCTTAAAAAGGATCACAAAAAAGATATAGAGTTGGCAGCCGAGGACCTGAGATTGGCAACTAGACACCTTGGAGCACTTGTAGGAAAAGTAGATGTTGAGGAAATTCTGGAGTCTATCTTCAAAGACTTTTGTATCGGTAAATAACACAATAAGGTCTTGTAAATTCAAATTAGAAGGATACATTTAACTCATGAAAGATGTGAGTTATGATGTAGTAGTTATAGGTGGTGGTCATGCTGGTTGTGAAGCAGCAGCAGCATCTGCTAGACTCGGTGTAAATACTGCTCTTTTTACCCATAAGATAGAGACCATTGGGGAAATGTCTTGTAACCCAGCTATAGGCGGACTAGGTAAGGGACACCTCGTCAGGGAGATCGATGCCCTTGATGGTGTAATGGGTGATGTAGCAGATAAATCAGGAATACAATTTAGATTATTAAACAGAAGCAGGGGTCCAGCTGTTAGAGGACCAAGAACCCAATCAGACAGAACTCTATATAAGAAACACATGCAAAAAATTTTACTTAACTATAAAAATTTGACTGTTGTAGCCGACCCGCTAATTAAATTCTTATTTAATAAAAATTCAATCGTTGGCTTTGTCTGTGAAAGTGGGAAACAAATATTATGTAAACAATTGATTTTAACAACAGGAACTTTTTTAAATGGATTGATACATATTGGTCAAACACAAATCCCAGCAGGAAGATTTGATGAAAAACCTTCTACAGGTTTGAGTGAGCAATTAGCAAAATACAATATTACACTCGGCAGACTTAAAACAGGAACACCCCCAAGATTAGATGGCAGAACAATAAATTATAATGATATCGAAATGCAACCAGCAGATGACGATCCATATTTCTTTTCATCTTTAACAAAGAAACTTGAGAATAAACAAATCTCATGTGGCGTAACCCACACTAATAACGAGGTTCATAAAATTATAAGTGATAATATACATTTAAGTGCTATGTACTCAGGCAACATCAAAGGTGTTGGCCCGAGATATTGCCCATCTATAGAGGACAAGATTGTCAAGTTTAAAGAAAAGAGTCATCATCAAATTTTTTTAGAACCAGAAGGATTAAATGACAGTACTATTTACCCAAATGGAATATCAACATCCCTTCCTGCCGACGTACAACTCAAGTTATTAGCCAAAATAAAGGGTTTAGAGCAAGTTAAGATGATTAGAGCCGGTTATGCTATTGAGTACGATTATGTAGACCCTAGAGAACTTAATGCAACTTTGGAAACAAAAAATATTAAATCACTTTTTTTAGCAGGTCAAATTAATGGTACTACCGGATATGAGGAAGCTGCTGCCCAAGGTTTGATAGCGGGAATAAATGCAGCACTTAAAATTAAAAAAGAAAAAGAATTTATTCTAGATAGATCAGAATCCTATATTGGTGTTATGATCGACGATCTAATTACAAAAGGTGTGACTGAACCATATCGTATGTTTACCTCAAGAGCCGAATATAGATTGTCTCTTCGCGCTGACAATGCCGATCAAAGGTTAACACCACTTGGTATAAAAATTAATTTAGTAAAAGAATCCAGATGTAATTCTTTTTTAAAGAAACAAAAAAAACTACTTACAGTCTTTAATGCTCTTAGTTCTAATTTAATTTCACCAAATGCTGCTGCTAAACATTCTATTAAAATTTCAATGGATGGGGTGAAGAGATCAGGCATAGATGTCCTTGCACTAAAAGATATGACTGTTGAAAAATTACGTAAAATATGGGACAATATACCCTATTATGAACTCTCTATAGATAAACAAGTTGAAATAGATGCTCATTATTCCGGTTATTTAAAAAAACAAAGTCACGACGTTGAAGCTTTTAAGAAAGACGAATCTATAGTTATTCCATCAGATATAGACTATGATTCATTTAGTGCGTTATCGAACGAAATTAAATTTAAACTTAAAACTATTAAACCAAAGACTCTTGGACAAGCTTTAAGAATAGACGGGGTTACCCCAGCTGCAGCAATTATTCTTTTAGTATTTATAAGAAAAAGTAGATATAAAGTATCTGCTTGATGAACAAAGAAAATGTCCATATAGATCTAAAAAACAACCTAAAATTCACATCAGATGACATTGACAAGCTAAATCTATTCCATGATGAACTTTTGAGGTTTAATAAAAAATATAACCTTATTTCAAGTTCTACCGAAGGTGACATATGGCATAGACACATTCTAGATTCAGCCCAACTCGTTAAATATATAGATTTTAGTAGTAACAAATCCATATCAGACATGGGTTCAGGTGCCGGATTTCCAGGTATCGTATTAGCTATATTTAATAAAAATACAAAATTTCACGTGAAATTATACGAAAAGTCCAATGTAAAATGCGATTTTCTTGATAATATTAGAAATAAAATAGATGTAAAATATGATATATATGGAGACTATAAAAATGAAGAAATTAATTCGTTTTATGTTATTTCTAGGGCATTTAAGAAACTAGAAAATATAATTAGGATTTCACGTGAAATTATAAAAGTTGAACACAGGCTTATTATATTAAAAGGTAGAAATGCTATAAATGAAATTAATAAACTTAAAAGCTATGAAAATATTGTATACAAAACAGAAAATAGTATTACAGATCCAGAATCAAAAATTCTGTTTATTGAAATCAAAAAATAGATGAATAAAGTTATTTCAATTATAAATCAAAAAGGCGGAGTAGGTAAAACTACAACAGTCATAAATCTTGCGACCGCACTTGCAGAGACAGGAAAAAAAATATTAGTGATAGATCTAGACCCACAAGGAAATGCAACAACAGGATTAGGAGCCACAAACAAAGAGACAGAAAAAAATATCTATAAAATCATTATAGGTCAAAATAACCCAAAAAATTGCATTCAAGCTAGTTGCGTTAAAAACCTTGATTTAATTGGCTCAAACGTCAATTTGTCGGGGTTAGAAGTTGAAATTGCTGGTGATCCAAACAAAGCCTTTTTATTAAAAAGAATATTGGATGAAAATCAAATCGTATTTTCTAAATATGAAAATATATTCATTGATTGTCCACCCTCACTTAGTTTGTTAACAGTAATGTCATTAGTTGTTGCCGATGAATTGTTAGTCCCACTACAAACAGAATTTTTTGCTTTAGAAGGAATATCTCAACTAGTTAACACAATTGAAAGAATTAAAATAAATTTAAATCCTAATTTAAGAATTAGAGGAATTCTTTTGACCATGTTTGATAAACGAAACAAATTATCAAACCAAGTAGATGCGGAAGCAAGAAAATATTTTAAAGAGAAAGTTTATAAAACTGTTATTCCACGAAATGTACGATTATCCGAAGCGCCTTCACATGGTGTCCCGTGTATTGTGTACGATAGAGGGTGCCTTGGTAGTAAATCATACATTGAGCTAGCAAAAGAATTTCAAGAACAAGAAGGAAGGATATAAATACAAATGGTTGAAGAAAAAAATAAAAAAGGGTTAGGTAGAGGTTTGATGTCTTTATTTGGTGATCAACTTGAAGAAGTTTCTACAAAAACAGTTGTCAATAACCCTTATATGCTAATATCTATAAGCGATTTAGCACCAAATAAATTTCAACCTAGAAAATACTTTGACGAAAAAAAAATACAAGAATTAGCGTCCTCAATTAAAAAAAATGGATTAATTCAGCCAATAGCAGTTAGACCGGGCAAAAAAGATGAGTATGAAATCGTAGCTGGAGAGAGAAGGTGGTTAGCAGCACAAAAAGCCGGACTTCATCAAGTTCCAGTTGTTGTTCTTAATCTTAATGATACACAATCTTTAGAATTAGCAATTATAGAAAATATTCATAGAGAAGATTTGAACTCTATCGAAGAGGCAAAAGGCTATGAACGTTTATCGAAGGAATTTAATTATGACCATGAAAAAATTTCTGCTTTTATGTCCAAGAGTAGAAGTCATGTAAGCAATACACTTAGACTTTTAACGCTACCTACTGAAGTAATTAAACTAGTCGATGAAGGAAAACTTACAGCTGGTCAAGTTAGGCCTTTGGTTGGAAGATTTAATGCTGTTAAATTGGCTCATTCTATAATTAAAGAAAAACTTAGCGCAAGGTCTATTGAGAGTTTAGTTAGAAGAGAAAAAGAAAAAGAAGAAGAAAAAATAAAACCCCTTAAAAAAACAAATGCTAATATATTATTAGCTCAAAGAAGAATCGAAGAATCTATAGGTTTAAATACCAAAATAACAACAAAACAAAATAACTCTGGAAAAGTAATAATTGAATTTAATGACGCTGATCAATTCGAGATGCTTTCTAGTCTGCTAACTAAGAATAAGTAGAAGATGCTTTGTTAACAAGGTTAACAACAAGATCCTTAATAACAACATCATTTCTCAGGTAAGAATTTTTTTTCATTAAAGCTTCTGTTGTTCCAATTTTTGTAGCTAATTTTGTTAGGCCTTTTAAGCTCCATTTTCTAAGTTGTTGAATAACAAATGGTTTGTCTTTCCAAAAAATAGGAGGTTTTATTTGATCTATAGTTTGTTCGTATTTTTCTTTGTTGCCTTCTGTAGTTGTAATTATTTCTATAAGTTTATTTACTCTGTAATTGAGATTGCTCAAATAAAAATAGGTTTCTTCGTTTGTTAAGTCTACTTGAGACAAAAGTTTATTAGTTTCTCTCTTTTCACCGCCTAGCATGTTATCTCTAAGTTTATCTAAATTAGTATGGTTTGTAATGTTTAGTAATTCTAATATTTCTTTCTTTTTTATTTTTTTTTCTAAAAATAAGCTTTTAATTTTTATAAGTTCATTTTTAATAACACCCCTGTCCATGTTTGAATTTGAAATTATATAGTTAACTACTTCTCCAGATAGTCCCTTAAATTCTTTAAGCTCCTTGTTTATATAAGCAACTAACGTTTGATGATTTTCTTGGTAGCATGCAAAGATTGCTAATTTATTATCCTTTTCAAATAAATTTCTTAGTTTTGATCTTTTTTCCAATATTTCAGCAAATATATAAATCTTTATATTGTCGTTTTTTCTTTCTAAACATTTGGAAACTTGATCAAAAATTTTATCTGAGGCATTAAGTATAAAAATTATTTTCTTTTCATTAAAAAGAGATTCGTTAATTATATTTTCATATAAAATATTTTTATTTCTTAATATCTCTTCTTCAAAAAAAATTATTATTTCAGAATTCTTAATTTGATCTTTTAATTTATCGTTAATATCTGCTTTAATTCCGTTGTTTTGTCCGTAAATTAAAGAGGCTTGGTATTTGCCTAACATCTCCACATTTTGTTCAACAATATAACTTTTGAGTATCACTATTTTCTATTCATTAAAGTTATAAAACTAACAATATCATCTGCTATGGTTTGAGTAATATTTTTTACTGCATTTTTTTCATTTTTAATTGTGTCCGAATGAACTTTTGCTACATCGTAATCTAAACTTTGTAGAAAGTTTCTGTTTGTTTTTTTGTTATCAGCTTGATTAGTTAATTGTAAACTTGCATTAATAGAAACGTTGTATCTTGTAGTTTTGCCAGTTGTGTCTTTAATTTTAGTGTTTTTCATTTTCTTTAATTTTATATCAAGAGTATATTTTTCGTTTGAGTCGTTGTTAGAAATTAATAAAATATCATTTTTTAAATAATAAGCGATTCTTTGTTCTCCAGTTATGTTTATATTTACAATATTAATTAAAATAACATCTTTATTATTAATTTTTTTGAATCCACAAGATGTAATTGTTATCAATAAAATAAAAATTGCTATAATTTTAATATTTTTTTTCATTTTAGTTATTTGATAAGATAGTTAATTATTTTATTTTTTACAAATATAACTTTTTTAATTTCACTTTTAGATAATTGATCGTGAATTTTTTTTACTTTTTTGCTTTCTTCTATAACATTTTTTTCATCCATGTTTATTTTAACATCTATGATTTCTCTTGTTTTACCATTCACCTGTATAGCAATTTTTATTTTTTTATCTAAGTTTAATCCACTATCAACTTGTGGCCAAATATTAACATCTTTTTTTTCCAGCAATTCTAAACACTCATGAGCTAGATGCGGCACAAACGGAATAAGAACAATCATCAGCTTTGAAAGATTTTCTTTTAAGCAATTATTAGATATTTCTTCATTTACCGCAGAATTAAATAAATTGTAAATACTATATATGTTTGCAACCACTACATTTAATTGAAAATTGTTAATTAAGTCCGTTATTTTTAAAATATAATCATTAAATTTAATTTCAAAATCGTTATTTTTACTATCCTTGGTATCTTTGCGAGTAATAATTGAGTTGTTTAAGTTATAAAGTTTTTGTAAAAATTTATAAGCCGCGTTTACACCTTGGTTAGACCACTGAACATCTTTTTCAGGAGGACTGTCTGATAGTATAAACCATCTAACAGCATCAGCCCCGTATGACTCAATCATACTTTCTGGGTCGACCACATTTTTTTTGGATTTAGACATTGACTCAGAAGTCCCAACAACAACTTTAGTTTGATCTGAATTTTTAACAAATTCACCTTTGTCATTTTTAGCTATTTCTTCTGGACTTAACCATTTTCCATTAGTGTCCTTGTAAGTCTCATGACAAACCATACCTTGAGTAAAAAGACCTTTAAATGGTTCTGAAGTTTTAATTCGGGAATTTTTTTTTTGGATAGCACGCATAAAAAATCTCGAGTAAAGCAAATGTAAAATTGCATGTTCAACACCCCCTATATATTGGTCAACTGGCATCCAATAATTTAAATCATTAATATCAAATGGTTCTTTTTTATTTAAAGGTGAACAGAATCTCATAAAATACCAGGAAGAATCGACAAAAGTATCAAGAGTGTCAGTCTCTCTAGTTGCTGGTTTCCCAGATTTTTTGTGGATAGTTTTTTTCCAAGTAAGATGATTTGCAAGTGGATTTCCACTTTTGTTTAAATCAACATCTTCAGGTAGTTTTACAGGGAGTTCATCGTTCTCAACTGGCACAATAGTACCGTCTTCTAAATAAATGATCGGTATAGGACAGCCCCAATATCTTTGTCTTGAAATTCCCCAATCTTTTAATCT
>Ga0115004_10000758_pt1 | contig 25361 bp, 13 predicted proteins | sample ArcticOcean_MG_C_10_FD_88737 | JGI IMG/M metagenome (GOLD analysis project Ga0115004, IMG submission 88737) | Marine microbial communities from western Arctic Ocean - ArcticOcean_MG_CB11_90 | ecosystem: Environmental > Aquatic > Marine > Oceanic | place: Arctic Ocean: Canada Basin | collected... | reverse complement strand
GTATGATCGGAAGAAGAAGGAGAAAGAAGAAGAGGAGGAGGATCGCGTTGAAATTGACTTGGAAGAGCTTGAGCGCGACTTGCAAGAAAAGGAGAGACTTTTGAGAGAAAGCGAAGCTGAAAAGAGCGTTTTGGAAGAAGATTTGAAGCAAAGAAAGGGAGATTTTGAAGAGAAGAAAGCGCAATTGGATCGATTTACGGAAAATCAATCGAGCATGGGCGCGCAACTCGACTCGCTCAACGACGAAATTTCTCGCGCAGAAGAAAAAATGAAAAAAATGGATCAAAATATGGGAACGGCAAAAAAAATAAAAATGGAGTGCATCGATAGGTGCGAAAAAGAACGAAAAGAACTCGAAGAGAAGAAGAACGATCTGTTGGAATTCGAGAAACATGCATCAAAAAGATCCACGTTCAAATCGCTCGAGGCTGCAGAGGCGTTAAAAGATATCGCGGATGTTCACATGGGCGTAGAAAAATTCGAAGCAAAAATCAAACAGGTTAAAGACAAAATTTCGAGAGAAGCTCAAACGCACGCGAGACCGTACGAAGAAGTTCGAGATGAGCTCGAAGAGACGAAGTCAAAGCTCAATAAAAGAAAGCGAATTCTCGAAATGGCCACTGAACCAGAAAGAATGATGACAAAGATGGTCAAGAAGCGTAGAATATTGTTGTCTAAAACTTCGCATGCTACGGCGGTTGATGTTTCTGCAGATTTCAACTACCACATGTCTAAGCGAAGAGGATGCTCTGGTCTACTTGAAGTTGATTTCGAAGGAGGGCAATTAGCGATGACGGTCGACTTGAATAACAAGGCGGTCAAGAACACCGCCTCACTCTCTGGAGGCGAGCGCTCGTACGCCACTCTCGCTCTCACGTTAGCAATGGGTGAGCAAACTGAAGCGCCATTCCGTGCAATGGATGAATTCGATGTCTTCATGGACGATGCCAACAGAAAAGTTTCCATCAAATCTTTGCTTGAATTCGCGAGATCTGACGAAGAGCTCGGTAGGCAATTTATTTTGATTACGCCTCAAGATATCTCGAGCGTAAGCGCGAGCGACGATGATATAAGCATTTTCAAAATGCGAGCCGCGCGCTCATAAATACATATATATACACACGCACATATCGAATGCCATGTTTTGAATACTACTACTACTACTACATATATACAATTACACGAACTCGAGCGAGAGCTACTGCTGATAGATCACCTATCAACATCAACAACGGCATCACCTAACAAAGAATCTAATCCATTTTATCTTCCCCATCACTTCCATCTAACACTATCCCGAACCCATCGTCCTCATCCTCGCTCTCGGTGACTTTCCTATGCGTCACTCTCGATTCATCATCCGTATTAGGTCTCTTTATCATCCGCACAAAGTACTTTAGGATCCCGAACGTCTTAAACGCTTTCCACGCCATGTATGCCAGAAGAATCCCTACTAAGAACTGTTCAGTGTTTAGGGATATGAAATCGCCTTCTACTGGGTAAGTTGGGGTGATTATGCGTCCATGTCTTCTGTATTCGTTATGTTTTTGTTCGTTCAAAGCGTTTTTATCGTTCGTGTTTGTGGTCGTGGACATTTTTATGAATAATTTATGACGATATAGTTATAGTTATAGTGTACCGCGTGTTCTCTTTTCGAGTCTTAAATATTGCTACTGTATACTTTTTGTTCGTTGAACGATGGAAACACAAATGGAATACGAACAGCTTGAAGCTACATTTGCTGAACGTCGACCATTTTAGTAATATACTCGGCAATGTTAGCATGCGTGAGCTTCACGAGTTGACGTCGTTTCAACGGTTGCTTCGTGAACGGACAAGTATCTGGTGCTTCGGCGTTGCGGAGAATTCTGCACCAGGTTTCGTAACCGGCGACGTGACCGTACGGGGAAATTGCGGCCGGTTCTTCGATTTGCATTCTCGTGATTGGATCGAGGAAGCCAGTTGGCAACACTGGTGGTTCATCTTTCTCGTCGTCTTCTTCGTCTCTTGCTTCGCCTTCGTCATCGGTTTCGCCGTCGAGATTGTATTTCTTCTTTTCTTTCGCAGAGTTTCTACTGGATCTACGAATTTCGGTCGTTTTTACGCTGCATCGGAACGTTTTGTCGCCTTTAACGTCGTCGCCGTCGTCACCCTCGCCCTTCTTCTTCTTTTTCTTTTCGTCCTTCTTTGGTTTCTTTGCTTTTGGTATTTTGATCTTTGGCGGAGGACGCGCTTTTGGCGCCTTTGGCGGCCTTGGCGGTTTTGGCGGTTTTGGCACCTTTGGCATGTAAGGCTTTGGCTCAGCCGCTGTATCGCCTTCTTTGCGCTCGAAACCTTTGTTCTTAAAATTAAACTTAAGTTGGCCGTTATCGTCTACGACGTAGTTAACGTCCACGATTATCCCGCTTTTTACCAACGAGCGGTAATAGTTCGAACATTGATAGCCAACTCGTCCCGGGATATCTATTGAAAACGTGCCCCATTCGTAAGTCGCTTTGCCGTCTGGTAACTTTGCGAGAGTTGCCATGAAAAGCTCGTGCTCTTCGGCTGTCCAACCACCGTTAGATTGCATCTCACCTGGATGGTTGAAGCGGTAGTAATACGCGTTTGGATTCTTGATGCGATTTTTCCAACCTTTGATTCTCGCTCCAGACCATCCAGCAAAGAGCTCGGCCTCGTCGATTTCAAGCGGTGCTTCGTCGTCAGAATCAGAATCAGAATTTCCTGAATCTATCATTTTTTGCTCCATTTTAAATTCTGTAAACAATTCTGTTGCTTTTGCTTTTGCAGATGATGGGTTTTCGTCACTTTTGATAGCAGTAGTAGCAAAGACGGCGGCGGTCTCATCAGGCGTCGTCGTCGTCGTTGCTGTGGCATCCATTGGGACCGCGACATCTACGACGTCTTTCGCTTCGACTTCGTCCGCACTACTAGCAATAGTATTATTAGCATCATTACCAGCGTTCTCTTCCGATGCCTTCAAAGCAGCGAGCTTCTTCGCCTCTTTCGCTTTCTTCTTTTCTTCTCTCGCTTTCATTTGCGCCTCCATGACTGCGTTCGCTTTCGCGACTGCGTCGTCGAGTTTCAAACGCGGGCCAGTATGTTCGCCTTTCGTCTTCTTCTCGTGTCTCACAAACTTCACGCCGAGCTCGTTACCGTCTAAAACGAGCGCCTTACCGTCATCGCCGATAGCCATCGCTGGAGCGGCGGTGGCAGTAGGTTTTGCTTGTGCCGCCGCTGGTGCAGGTTCTTCCCACCCTTCTTCAAAAAACTGTTCGTTATCGTACTCTTCCCATGCCTCCAAATCCGAATCGACGATTTCGTTACCGTCCTCATCGAAAGTCTTATGCGCAGATAATCGCTTAACCTTCCTTTGAATCCTTTGCTCGGAAATCTTCCGCATGCGCCCTTTTTGAGTCTTTTGCGCCAAGTACTCCTCTTTCGCCATATCTCTAATCTGCATAACGAACTCTCCAGTCTCGGTCTCGCGAATCTTCTCCAAATACTGCTCAACCGTCTCATCGACATCTTGATACAAATCGTTCGTCTTCCTTAACCGTTCCTCGGCTTCGAGTTCGTTCCCGTTACATACTCGTAATATCATATCCGCCTCTAACTCAGTTATACAGAGCTCGACCGCGTTCTTACAAATCTCCTCGATCTTCTGCTGTTTCGATTTTTCCTCGAATCTCTTAAACGCGTTCTGCAACGATCGAATCTTCTCCTGTATTATTTTCTTCTGTTCCTCGGTTAACTCATCGTCCGAATCGCACATGAAATTAAGTTCGCTCTTCGCCTCGCCTTCAACTTTTTCCTCTTTCGAATCTTTCGATTTTTTCAAAGAACTTGGAGCATCCGCGGCGGCCGATGGAACGACCGAGTCCTCGTTCTTCGTTAACCCTTCTTCCTCCTCCTCCTCCTCCTCCTCTTCTTCTTTTTTCCGGACCGCATTGGCTCGAGCATCCGCATCATCACCGTCGATAACAATCGAACGCGTCTGCGTTGGAACTTGCGAAGACGATTTCAAATTTTCATGCTCTGCGAGATTCCCTGATTCGACTGTTACTACAGTAGTAGTATTCACTGCCTGAGTCACTACTGTTGGCATACAGTTCGTGTTATCCTGTAACGTCTGTGGATGCAGATTGTGCTGCTGTTGTTTCGTCGGCGTCGAGCGCAGCGACCGCTGCGACATGTCTTATTACTAGTATTAGTAGAAAAAAGAGAACTGATGGTTTAAAACTGTGTGATGTGTTTTATTAGTTAAAATAAGGGAAAGAAAATAAGAAATTCAAAAATCCACAATTTACGGCACAGTGAAACCCTAAATTATATACTGCTCCGTCTTAACTCTCTCTCTTTCTTAACCTCTCTACTCTCTCTTAAATTTGAGAGCCGACGAGAAGAGCAAAGAGAGAAAACGCGCTATTCAGAACACTGAACCCATAAACCATACGATCATATACACTACTCCCTCTTGAAATTCTTTCTTTGTAAGTCAGAACACTGAAACCCTAAACCATGTACACACTGCTCCAGTCTTTCCCTCTCTCCCATGAATTTTCAAATTTTCAAATTTCGAAGAAGAGAATGGAAAAGCTCACGTTACAACTCGTCTAACTTTTACACGTAGTTTATATACGCAGTACTTGCCAGCGCGTTGATCGAAATCGAGATCGACGTCGCGCGGTGTACTCTTTTGTATGTCTCTGTGTCTCTGTGTCTCTCTGTGTGTGTGTTTCTCTCGTGTTGGTAATTAGTAAGTTTAAAATGAGTGTTACGAAGAACGATTTATCGAGCGATTGCACGAACGAGTTCTCGAAAGCTAAGTTCGTGTTCGTAGTGAACGAAGGGGAAAAGGCAAGTGAACAGCGGTACGAGTTGGCGCGCGAGTTGTGCAGAAAACTGAAACGATTAGGGGTAAGAGATGCAATAGAGTCGAGCGCGATGAAGACTCGAGAGTGCACTCATTTCGTGTGCGAAAGTGAGCAAGATTTCGTGAGTCTGTGGGAGGACGAGTACGAACGCGAGCAGTTCTTTTTCGGCGACGATGGGAGGGAGAAGAAGCAGAGGAAAAACGAACCGTTCGTCGTGACGAGTGAATACGTCGAAGCGTGTATTGAACGAGGGGAGTTGTTAGACGTCGAGGAATCGGTGTTATATAAACCACCGAAGGATAAGGGGAAGAAAGTGTTCAATAATAGGTTTAAGATCGCTTTAACGAACTATCACGGCGAGAGAAGGAAGCACGTCGTGAAGTTAATCGAGACGTTAGGCGCGGAATACTCGAAGGCGTTCGATAAGAGTTGTACGCATTTAGTTGCGTATCAACACGAAGGTGCGAAATGGGAGAAAGCCGTGCACGACGGGATTGCGAAGGTTGTGTCGCACGTATGGTTGGAGGATTGTTATGCGAGCTGGATGAAACAATATGAGTCGAGGTATACGCGCTCGGGCGAAGAGGAAGATAAAGAAAAAGAGTCTAGAGATATCGTGCCAGATTCAGAGCCAGAAGAAGAAGAAGATGATGATGATGATGACGATGATGATACAGAGTCCGAGATTGAAAAAGAAGATTCAATTGAAGCTGAAGACGTCATAAACTTACAGAAAGCAACCACGAGCGCTTTCAAAGCTTTGAGGGAAAGATCAAATACACCGAGCGCGCAATATAATAATGGAAGCGCCAAGAATGTGAGCACAGAACGAACCGATGCAGAATTCGGAATAGTAACGCATAAGGTCTCCGAAACGCAACAGGAGAGCAACGATAAGCATCAGCCACAATTTGAATCCATTCTTCAAAAGTCGACGAAGAAGACCACGCGCTTGAGTGATTCGAAAGAAAAGCAGATGTTGACGCAGCCAAGCGAGGAACGCGCGCCTTTGCAGAAACCGCCGCTTTTATACCCCTCGCCAGATTATAACAGTCTTCCTATTGAAATGGTTGAGCGTTGCGTGCGGAATTTTATCGATCCAACCGATGCACTGACGCACTCGAAATCGACATCGGAATTTCAAGGCATACTCGGGGATGCGGATGATGTCGAAAATGCGTTGAAGAAAGGCAAATCATTCGCGTTGGTTGATTATTTTCCTCGTTTCTTCGACGAAGACAAACCTTCGTGCAAAATAAACGATGGCGACGAGTTTTTAGAACTTTTAAAAGAGGGAAAGACTTCGAAAAATACAGGAGATATGGGAGATGTCGAACGCGTAAAATATGGTCATTATAAAGAGTTTGGGCTTTTAAAGTCTTTGGAAGCCGATGAGCGAGACGAGATGTTAGCGGAGACTTTTGACGAAGATGTTCAAGTATTTGATATTTCCAACGAAGTGTTTTGTAGCAAGGAAGATAAAAAAATGGGGTTCTGGACTGGTATTTGCTTCAGCAAAAAGACACTTCAAAGAAATGATTTCTTTGAGGTTCGAAAATACGCTATAGCTTGCATAGACGCATGTCTAACGTACCGGCGCAAGGGTCCGTTGGGTCGCGCGATTACGTCTCATTTGGCACTGGAACGCGCTAAAAATGGGACAACTTTTGACGACAAAGATGATCCGAACGCGCTTCTATCGACGCTTAAAAACATATACCTGAGGTATGGGTATAATTTTAATGCGGACGATGTCAATAAATACTTTCTGCGCGAAAGTGTCGACAAAACGGGCGAATATCAAGAGTTCACCGACAACGTCGAAGCCGTCATTACGCTTCCAGAAAGAAACCCTGGGAACTTACCGGGAGTTGTTCTTCAGCCAGTGAAAAGAACTGTCCGTGAAGTGGTTGCTGGATTTATGGAAATGCTAGTTGGGCCTTCGCATCCAGTTATGACGCAACGAGTGCCAACGCAACCTTCGATGAGGAAGAGTAAAAAGGCCTCGTCGCAGTCTCCAGACGAATTTAAAAATCCAAGGTCGCCAGAAGATTTCCACGAACTCGCAACGCAGCTCGCAACTCAACCACCACTTGCAACTCAGACATGGGGCTCTCCAACCCTCGAAGAGTTTGAAAAGCCGGAGAATGTATGTGAAATTGAACGAATGCATGCTCTTGAAGACGAAGAAAATGTTGAGGAGGAAGAAGAGCGACCGAAATCAAAACAGTTCCACGTGAGTGGCTCGCTGGAAAGATCAAAATCTGCCTCCAAGGAAATTAATAATCGTGGTAGGTATACAACTGAATTAAAAGACACGCCGCAGGAAGATGAAAATGATGAAAAAGTTGAGAAAAAAGAAGAAGAAGAACTTCCCGTCTTAGAGCCGCTTCCGACGCGCATGACTAGAAAACGTGGTCCGAGCCGAATCAGTGCACCCTCGCCTGAGATCCAGAAAAAAATCATTCGCGAAAATATTGCTCCGCCTCGATCGAGTGGCTTAAGTAAAAATCCTGAACATGTTACAGAAGAAGACTATGTCGAAATCTCCGGTTACAAAAATCTTATGACGAAGAAGAAGACGGACGCGAAAGAACGATCGGCTGTGGGCGTGGCGGTCAAAAAGGTGCCAGCTTTAGAACTTAAAGCAAAAAGAAAAGCAACCGTGGAGAAAAGCTTTGCGCCAAGCGCCGTCAAGAAAGCGAATAATAATAATAATAATGATAATAATATCAGCAACAAGAAAAACAAATCAAACGCGGTCACGAGTAGTAGTAGTAGTAAAGATAAAACCATGAGAGTTGCGTTATCTGGCTTTACCGCCGAGGAGCTTAAGAAGAATACCGCTTTGTTAAAAAAGCTCAATATTCCTTACTCGTCTGCACATGAATGGGACGAAACCGTTACGCACGTCGTATTTGGCCCGAAAGGTACGCGAAGTTTGAAGTTCCTTGCCGCCGTCGCGAGTGGTGCGTACGTCCTAAATGCCACGTATCTCGAAAATTGCGAGAGCAATCGAGGAAAAGACTTACCAGTCGTTGAAGACAAACACTTTTTCAACGGTGGAAGAGGTCTTGAGAATAAATTGATTTGCGCCACGGCTGCAAAGTTTTGGTATAACTGGCACGTATCGGCATCCAAGTTGGATGTTCGAGGTGGTGATCTTTTATCTGTCACTGCTGCTACTACTACTAAAGTTTTGAAACCGTTCTCGAATCTCGATGTTGCGGTTGCATCTTTCGGCTCGAATACAAACGCAAAAAACGAATATCAAATGATTTGCGACGTTCTTCGTGCAGGAGGAGCTAATGTTAAAACGCTCTCAGCGAACGGAGATGCCATTCTTTCGAAACTACCATTAGTAATTTCAAAAGATGGTAATAACGACACGACGTTGGGTTTAGAGGAGTCAGACGTTAGAGAAGACGTCGTCGATGTTATCGTTTGCGCCGGAGACGTCGTCGAATCCGTTCGCGTCACGAAAGCGATGGAGTTGTACGAAGACGCTCTCGTTGTTACTTCGGAATATATTAAGCGATTTTTATCGTGTCCTGGTGAGGATTTAGAGCAGCATACACTTTTTGAAACAAGTGCGAATATAAACGTGCAAGACGCGTTGACCAAAAGACGACTCGGAGGACCGAACAACGTTTCTTTAGGCGCCGCACAAAAAAAGCGAAAGATGATATCGTCGGCCGCCACGAAGAAAACGGCGGCACCCAAGACACAAACAGTCAATCCAGTAGTTAATGATAATACTTCTGATAAAAAACGTCAGAAGAATACACCAGCAGTGCGGCCGTTAGAGTTAACGGAACGAATTCCAAAGAAAACTCCTGCGTCGAGTAAGATTTTTAACAAGACGCCAAAAGCAATCGCTCCGAAAGCGTTCGCGGTTGAACAAAATACGAGGTCAACTGGGCGAGGAGGAAAAGGAGGAAGAGCGAATGCGCTAAAATCTATAAATAGCTAAATTGATAAATTTGTAATACACATCAATTTTTAAATAATGAACATACACACATCGGATAAATAGCGACATATACGGGTAGTACATTTATTCACTTAATTTTATTTAATACTTTGATACGATTACAACTGTTCTATTCAACAGTATATGTATATTTAGCTAATGGTAATAATATATGTTTTTTAATAGAAGCCGAAACCCTTGGCAGCGTTCGTCAAGACGTTCGCGTGGACCGGGTCCGCAGTATGCGCAGTCCAGTTCGCGATCGGACCTTCTTGCGTGGCCAAGGCTTGGAAGATGCATCCTAAGAACGCAAACATGGAGAGACGGCAGTGCTTCAATTCCTTGATCTTGAGCTCTTCCAAGTCACCGGATTCGGCCAAGCCGAGCGGGTCAAAGCGACCACCTGGGGAGACATCACCGACTGTTAACTCATCGAACGGCGAATCGATTAAGCCGGTTCTGTAGCCTTCCGCGGCGCCGACTAAGACGACTTCGATCGCCAAAACGGCCCAGAACGATGGGTAGCCTGACCCTTCCGGCGCCAACGGGGCAATAGCACCCGGGAACTTATCCGCAACGGCCGTGCAGTCATCCGGTGTACACAAGGTACCCGCGGTGAACCATGGGATACCGGTGCCGTTTTCGGCCGCCCAGGCGCCGGTGACGCCTAACATCGCCCATCTGCCGTGGATGACTTCACGTTCGGCGTTCTTTTCGTTCCCAAACGGGATAATCGGTGATTCGCCACCGCCCGGGTACGTACCGAATTCTGGGTATATGTCAGCCTTGACGACTTTCGAGAACGTCTTGGACTATTTCGTTTTCAAATACGCGTAAAAGGAAAAAATAAAGTCAATAACGTCAGTTTTGCAGTTTTGAGCAAAACGAGGATCAAAAAAGATATTATTCGATTTTACTGGAGCCGTATCAAATAAAACTTTTCGTGACGCGGAATAAAATCGAGATCAAACAAAGCGCGCTCGGAAAAAGCTCTCTCTCTAAATCGCAAGAACGCACGAACACGAATCTTGTTCGAGTCTTAAAAGTTTAACGCCATGCGCTGGAGAGAGTACTCGCGTAATTTTTATGCGTCGTCAGGAAAAGTTCCCGAATTTCCAAAACGTGGAGAGATGATAAATTCCGCGACGTTCGTTTTTACTGTCGAACACGATTACGCGGGAACGAGAGAGGAGAAGAAGGTGCGATGAAAGAACGCACTTGAGTGGCTTTAGTGGCCCTGAGCCCAGCTGGTCGTGCAATTTGTTGAGTGAAAGCGAACATCGGTTGTTTTCGTTATTTATTGTTTTCGTTATTTCTTGATTGATTTGATTAATGAGGAAGAGTTTTTTCTGTTTATTAATTTCGATCTATTTCGTGTTTTAACTTTTAAGTCATTAAGTGTCTTTTCTTTTGTTTTCTCTCTTTACTATATATGCGCCTTGTACGTATGGCCAATCGAGCGCTGGACTCGCAACCGCGAGCTAAAGCTTCGAAAGGTTCGACATTCACCGAAGAGATTTTTCATTCGCACGCAGAAGCAAGATTTTTCTGTTTAATTTCGATATTTCGTGTTTTAGTGTCTTTTCTTTTGTTTTCTCTCTTTACAATATATATGCGCCTTGTACACGTATGGCCAATCGAGCGCTGGAACTCGCAACCGCGAGCTAAAGCTGGTTCGACATTCACCGAAGAGAGTTCTTTTTCTTCGTTTTCTTCGTTGCTCTTTTCCGATTCCTTATTCGTCGGTTTGTTTGTTTTTTCATGCAATGCGATTGATTTTAAGAGGCTGCAGAAAATGTGAGTTTGTTTTGGAAAGAGCGAAACTTTCAAAACATTGATGGACGAAATCTTCAGAGGAAACGCGCTTCCAACGAATCGAATCGAATCGAAAAAACAAGCAATCGATCAAATGACGCACGAATCTCACCCGAACGGCGGGTATTATAATCAGCCCACTACTATGGCTAAAATAAGACTCGAATTATTCGAAACAGTGAAGAATTGTGAAATAAGAGGTTTAAAAAACGCGACGAAGTGGGCAGCCGAACAACTTTGTGGATTAAGACCACCAATTAATCAATATAATAATAATAATAATAATGACGATGATGATGATGATAGAGATGATGATGATAGAGAACACGAAGAGATTAGGTTCGGTCGACCGTGTGGCGATATCAACATCACTCACGAAGTAGTTCTCCATAGTAATAATAACGAGAGTGATGAGAAAAATGTTGTTCGAACAATAGTGAACAACTCTGGGCAAAACGATTCGACGTACATATTAGCAAAGACATATTTCGATCTGAACGAATACAGAAGAACGGCACATTTACTATCGACCTCAACCGCGATAGAGAATCAGAACAAACCTTTGAAGACGTTTTTGGAGTTATACGCGTTGTTTTTAGCGGGCGAGACGCAAAAGAGAGACGTAGGGAACGAACGCGCGAAAGGGGTTAGTGGAGCTGCTGGTGATCGTGGGAACATGAATGGTGCAGACGGGAAGAAAGGTGGAGGAATGGGCGATGATGATTTAGAGAGGAACGAGGGCACGAGCGCGAGTGGGCCGAGGATTAGCGGCGAGTTAGTCGGGAGAATGGCGAACAATCCAGAGTTGGATTTAGTGCAATCTGGTTTAGATGAATACGAAAAGAATAATAGTGGTAATAATAATCACCAATGCGCTTTTTTGGCATATTTACAAGGCTTAGTCTTTCGCGAACGTGGGAGAACGGACGCGGCTAAAATTAAGTTTGCCGAATCCGTACGCCTATACCCAACGTTTTGGAACTCTTGGCAAGCGCTAGTCGATCTTTGCGACGACGAAGATGTTGGGAAACTTCGATTACCGAGAAATCATTGGTGTTATCAATGGTTCATTGCAGAGTTTAATTTAGAGACGCAGAAAAACTACGAGGCTTTAGAACAGTTCGTGACGGTTTCGCAAACGTTTCCTAGGTCGGCTTCGATCTTGACAAAATGCGCAGTCGCGCAATACAATTTGAGAGAATTCGATCAAGCAGAAGAGATGTTTGAGCGTGTTATTGAAGTCGATCCGCATAGAATTGAGGGCGTTGATGCGTACTCAAATATTTTATACGTCAAAGAAGAGTTCGCGAAATTGGCGCATTTAGCGCATAGAATATCGAACACGAACAAATATACGCCAGAAACGTGCTGTGTCATTGGAAACTACTATTCGTTGAAGCAACAACACGAGAAAGCGGTAACGTATTTTCGTCGCGCTTTACGCTTGAACAGAGATTATCTCTCCGCGTGGACACTTTTAGGACACGAATATACGGAAATGAAGAATCCGCGAGCTGCGATAGAGGCTTATCGTTGCGCCGTAGATATAAATCCGAAAGATTATCGAGCGTGGTATGGTTTAGGCCAAACATATGAGTTTCTCTCTATGCATTATTACGCTCTGTATTATTATCAAATCGCAGCTAAGCTTCGTCCGAACGATAGCAGAATGTGGTGCGCAGTCGGTGCGTGTTATGAAAGCGATCAACTGCAAATGGTTGTCGCCGCAATTCGCGTATATCAAAGAGCAGTCGCATGTGGCGATAACGAAGGTATTGCTCTAGGAAAATTAGCCAAACTTCACGAAAAGTTGAAGCAATACAAAGCAGCCGCACATTACCACTTGCGAAATTTAGAGCGTTTGAAAAGAGAAACGGGAAGCTTCGCTGAGACGCAAGAATCGATAGATGGCTTGTTATTTTTAGCGCGTTTCTACAAAGGCGAAGGCAAATTTGGCGCGGCCGAAGAGGCGTGTTCAAAGCTATTAGACTTCCAAGGAACAGAGAAGCAAACAGCGAAAGCTTTGTTAAGAGAGATTCGCTCTTCAACAAGTGTAGATTTCAGCATGGAATAATAGTAGTAATTATAATAATAATTATATTCATTATTATATTTACAAATAAAGAAAGCATTTTTGCAAACGCGCGCAACAATTCCATATTGTGCTAGTTTATTATTCGCAAGTCGGAGAAGATGATGATATATTAGTCAAGTCTTGTTCATCCATTCTTTCCAATTCGTCGACCATAAAATCTTTCATAATCGATGTTCTAAATTCTTCGCGCAATCGCATCAACGCCTCACCTAATAGATTCTCACCCTCACCGTTTCGACCACATCCCCAAAGAGAATCAACTGGCGAATCTTCGACCAAACGCTTTTTACCGGTTGAAAGTAACAATGATTTTGCGTCATGATTTTGCGTGAATTTCACGCGCAAAACGCGATCCATAACCTCAAATTTCTTCAAATCCCAATCCTTTTTCATCAAGTTTGGATGTTCTCGTTGTTTCATTCGTCCAATTCGACTCGCTTTTTCAGGCGAGTTTGCGTCACGAATTTGATCGCGAATAGTTTTCCCCTCCGCCAGCGAATCGTCGAATTTTTGCGCTTGATAATATGACTCCGAAGTCTGCCATTGTTCGCCATCGATATTCACGCCGTGCGAGCTAAAATTTGAAAACGCGCTATACGTATCCCACGACTTATAGAAACTAATGACTTCATCTTGTTTATTATTATTATTATTATTATTGTTTTCATATTCATCAGCGCAGCACTGTTCGACATCAGCGAGTAACTCGTTTTCGCCAAACGTATCGACTCTTTCGGAATCATCAGAAGATTCTCCAACGTCAACGAAACCATCTCTTCTACCGCTAATCCATCCACCTTCGACAAATTGCTTCAATCGACCTTTTGAATATGCGTTTGGCAAATACCCGGTGATTAAAATATCTCTGCCGTAGACTTTAGCTTTTGTGGCTTTGAGAGGTACGGCGTCAACCATTGCGTCGATGCCAAAGTCACCCATAGGCGTCTGCGCTTTGGACCCACCACCTACTATTTTCGGAGCTACGAATGCTAATACTCTAGAAAAAGCACCGGCTTTTATCGCCGGTGCAGCTAATGTTCCTCCGCATTCCCAGAACGTTTGTAACCATCCTCGGCGGGACATTTCTTTCAAAACCTTGTCCATCGTGAATTCGCCTTCGAATTCGACTACGTCTACGCCTTTATCTCTCAGTTTCTTAGCCAGCACAGGGTTTTTACCTTTTGAGGTCATTACAATTGTCGCGGCCACAGATGTATCCCACAATCTCGCATTTTCGGGTACATCAAACGACGCTGTCAAAACCACTCTTGCCGGTTGATACGAATGCGCTAAACTCCCATCCGCGTTCCTGCTCGTCAACCTCGGATCATCCATTCGTAACGTCCCACCACCAACAATAACCGCATCACTCTTCGCTCGTTCACGAAACACTATTTCTCTCGATTCCGGTCCAGTCACCCATTTCGATTTCCCAGAACTCGACGCGATCTTCCCATCTAAAGTCATCGCGTACTTATACACCCCGAGCGGATACCCGCCAGTCGCGCATCTATACAACAACGCCTCGTTCACTTTCCTCGCGAACATCGCCGCTCTCGTATTCACGGCTAAAACACAAACTTGCTCTTTTCTAAACCCATACTCATTCACTAACGCTCGAACGGCTCGTCCTCTGAACTCCTTATTCGGATGTACCATCCCTACGTAAATCGTTCGCACGTAGTTCTTCATTTTCGCGAGCGCTAAAACGCTCTCGCGTTCGCCAGCGACTTCTATGCCATGCACTGGTTCCATGTTCAAATATACATCGTACCTCTTTCCCTCGCTCTCGTTCTTTTTCATCCAATCATCTTCGTTCATGCGCCGCTCTATTTGCCTCTCGCACTTCTCCCCAGCCTGGCCAAACTGATACGCTTCAAAGACCGCTGTTTCGGCTGCTTCTCGTGTTTCCGCTCGTCCTTGGTGTTCATAGACTACGCACGCGAATTTCGGGTGTGGCGCGCACTCCCCGTTCATGAAATCCGCGACTTCGCAACATCTCTTCATCCTTAATTCGTTTGCGTTTGCGTTTTGCTCGTCCGTTTCTTCGTTTGGAAAATCAAACTCAAAGTTTCGTTCGTTAAAGCTTCTTCCAATCCTTCTAGAGACGAACGCTTTATTTGATATCGATTTTATTCTAATCGTTGCTTTGTTCATTCGAGACCGCGACAAAGCAGACGACGATGCTGTTCGAGATAGATTAAGCTGGGCCGTCGACGTCGTCGTCATTGAAGAGAGTTCTTTTCTATGAACAGTGCGAGAGAGCTTTAGTGCGTTTTGATTACCAGCAGACTAATGACTAATTTGTTCGCAAAAATGTACTTCAATTTTATTTACAAGATGTCAAACGCGCGAGGATAGCTAATTCCTGTCAATGAGTGCGTTCTGTGATCGTTCGATGATTGCGTAAAGCAGACTATGATTTAACCGTTTGCACTAAACGGCGGCAAAAATGTGTGAACGCGCGAGTTAAAAAAAGGCGTCTTGGGAAATATAGAACATGCGTTGAACAAAAAGAGCGCGTCTCTTCCCTTGCTCTCTCTCTCTCTCTCTTAAGCCAAAGCTGGAGATGAGGCCGAGACTGGCACTTTTCGTTTCACTTTTCGTTTTATTTTCTTCGTTTTCCTAACACCCCCGCTGCTGTTGCCGCTCGCGCTCGTCGCGCGACTGTATCCAGTCGTACCTCGAACGCGTTGTTGTAAAGATTGCGCGTGCAAAGGTAAGCCCAACGAGAATAATCGAGTTTGTTCACCGACTTGGTTATTCGATAATCGCATGAGTGCGGTTGCCGTGATGGCAGATCCTAAACTCGTCAAGCGATCCGTCATCCATCGATCCGCACCGCCCATGAGTTGATATCTCGCGTTGCACGATAAGCCGAGGAACGCTCCCATACCCAACGCGGATGTCTTGACATCCGGAACTGGGACGGCCGGTTTCCATTTGTTTCCTTCTTTCTTTTTGTGTGAGTTGACTAAAACGTTATTCAAGCCGCTGAACGCGCTACCGATGACGACACCGACTGCGGATAACTCCGCGCCTTTGGCGACGACGGAGCTGATGCGAGTGGCCGTAGTATACGGTCGCAGCGGTCCAGCGCGGTCAAAAGCGTTGTTTGGCATAGCTGCCAACGCTTTTTGCCATCCAAACTTTTGCACGCCACCGAACGATCTCGATGGTGTGAGCATCCATACAGTTGCCAAGTTTGCGACGCACATTTGCGCAACGTTCGAAGCGGCCAAGTCCCATTCTTTCTTCATTCGATCGCCTCTATGCGCGACTTCGTACATCGTTCCAGCGGCGATTGTGATCGCTTGCTCAAAGCCAAGCTTGTACAAAAAAGCAGGTTCGGCCATTAATCGACCAACGAACGCTCTCGATGCCCATTGCGGAGTCGACCTTGAGACAATTCTCACAACTGACGGTCTAACGTCGACGGACATGAAACGAACGAGCTGCGCGGATGAAACTACGCCCATCTCCACGGCCATTCTTAAACCGGCCGGTAAGCTCGCAATAGTCTTGAACCATTCTGCCAAAACAGCTTGAATAGCTTCGCGTTCAAAAGTCTCCGGGATTCCCTCTCTCAAAGAAATATACCCCCCTTCTTCGCCGTCTCCGTCTTCTTCGTCAAACCAATCGTCGTCGTCGCCTTCGTCGCCGTCGCCTCCACCTCCACCGTTATTAATCTTCCCACCATTATTCCCACCATTATCGCCATCGGATAACTTCGGTGCTGCAACAGATTGCACTGCCGAGGACAAATCCATCGAAACCTTCTCCAACGTAGCCGCGCCTCCCCCGCCTAATTGTCTCCCAATCTTCGCCATCGCCGTATTCGGCACCCTCATTGCGGCGTTGAATTTGTTCTGTTCTTTCGATGTCCTCGATCCTTGATCTTCCGAGCCTACGAAATCTGAAACCGCCGCTCTCACTTTAACCCATTCGTACGCCCTCGAGCACTCTTCCATTCCATTCGCTCGTCTTCTTTGCGAAGATGAAGAAACTCTCGCAATCATCGACGCCGCTCTAGAGTCGTTCGAAGCGAGTTTCATTGCGCAGGATTTCCCCGAACGCGCTCGTACTGCTACACGCCCATGCGAATTAGAGACGAGAGAACTGTTCATAGAATTTATGCATAAAGAATTCGTTTTATTGTATGCATTCGCTCGTAGCTTGTTCGCGATCGAGATCTGCGATGCTTGTTGCAAGGAAAACATTTTAATTCCTTATCCGTCGCCTTGCGCCTTTTTTCTTTGCGTGTTTTAAAAGGGGGAATTGATGGAGGGAAAGAGGGGAAAAGAGGGGAAAGGGAAATTTGGTCTAAAAAATATGGTCTAAAAAATACAGGAAATTGGTCCCTACAAACTCTTAAAAATTAAAGTTTTGTTATCTCTACTACTTTCTTCGACGAAACGCGTCGATATCTCCCTTCTCGACGACTGATTAAAAACCGGCCACCTCGCGAAAGAGCGAGAGGCAACTACCGGCGGCGAATAAAGAGCCCCAGAACGTGAGAATTCTTAGAATTCTCGCGTTTCGCGGGTTCAAACCGTACTTCATGCCGGCGTTCATTTGCTTCGCGACGGAGTTGACGATGTCGGCTCGTTCTTTCGCAGATCGACTGGCTAGGACTTCAAAAGCGACGTCGTCTTTGTTGTACAAAAATATTTCAGCAAACGCGAACGATTTAAACGCTACGTCTTCGAGAATTTTCTTGATCGAAACCTTCCCGTTTGGATCTTCGAATTCTGATAAACCGACGGCGTTGTAATAATAGTTGTCGTTTTTAGATAACGTCTCTAACGATTCAATTAAGCTTTTTTCAGCTTCTGTAACGTCCTCTACGAGATCTTGTGAAGTGGCCGCATTAAAGTCGTCTTCGTATGGTATAGCGTCGACGATTATGTACGGCTCGGTTTGTACGATTCTTAAAACCTTGAAACGTTCCGCGCTCGCACGAGCGCAAATTGATAAAAGAATACCATCAACTGCTACATCGTGCGCTTCTATTTCCATTTTCACTCCTAAACCGGCGATTTTCCCGTCTACTCCACGAAACAAAGCGCCAAATGCGTTCGTGTTCACAAATTGATCCTCAGGATACCGATTGAAACCAGGAACGATTTCGAATCTCTTCTCGTTTCTTTCTCCCGATTCGTAATCTTTCATCATTTCAATTTTGGAAAAATCAATCGACTTTTTTTGACTATTACTATCGCTATTGCGAAAACTCGTCATTATCGTTCGATCGTTCTCAGCCTCTTCTTCTTTCAAAAGTTTACTGAACAACGTTAACCATCGCGGCTCGAATAAGTTCAATTTCGCTCTCGCACCAGGTAAAACCACGTGTCCATAGGGAATAATCGGGATCTGAAATTCATTCGCTTGCCTCTTAATCCTCTTTTCGCCCTTCGTCGCACTCGAAGAAGAACTTTCCTTCAAGAACCGTTCGTTCGTCCTCTTATCGAACAACTCCTCCGGCATCGCGAAGAACTCAATCTTATTCTCCTTCCTAAACCTACTCGGCAACAGAAAACTCTCCAAAAACATTGCCTGTAATCGTTGCTTACTCGTCGATTTTATCACCGCTCGTTCGAACCTTTTTCTTCTCTCTTCATATCGCTCTCGGTTTTTCTCTCTCAGATATCTTTCCCTCTCGGTCTTCTCGAACGATTTTTTCATCCTCTCATCGGCTTCGCGCTCTGATCTCTGCTTCGGGTCTTCGCCTAATAACGAGTCTAAGGCCGTTAATGTTTCGCTGACCGTTATCTTCGTTTTCTTTTTCGTTTCCAAACTCTGCGTCTGCGTCTGCGTCGCAAGTGTTTCAGTGAAAGCGGTTGAGACCGCGATGTCGTCACCTCCAATCCTTTTCCTGTTCGTAAAGAAATCGAATAAACCTGCTCTGGTGGTTACGTCTCTGTGCGTATTACGATTACGATCACTGCGAAGAGCCAGTTTTTGTTTTTGTTTCCGTTCGTCAGTCGTAGGTAATTGGAATCGATTCGTTGGAGCCACGAGAGCAAGCGTGTGTGACATTATATTTCTTAGTACAAAGGTTGAGATATTTTGTGAAGCACCGGTTGTGATGGCTGCTGAAGTGTTCACATATTTTAGATATTTTAGAGACGCAAAAGCCGTAATCATGTACTATAGTACTATGCATGCAATGATTATGTGTGATAAAAACGATGCTACGAGATGATATGATTAATAGGATTCGTCATCGAGGGTAGAGGACCAACCGTCGTCGGAGTCATCTCTCGAAGCGACTACGACGTCGACGTCGATGTCGGTTGATTTTTTGGTCTCAAACGCGTCGAGGTCGATTCCGGTCGTATCTTCTTCCTTCGTCGAAGATTTCTTTTTGCTGTTTCTAGAGCCAGTGAGTTTGCTATAAAGTTCTTCGCCGTACGAGAGAGAATCTGTTTTCCCGTCATCTGCGGCGTTCGAGAATTCATCGGCGATTGCTTCAGCCGAATCGAGCGTTTTCTTGGCACTACTTTCTTCTACTACTACTTCTGGTACCTCCTGCGCATGCGCTGACGTTGCCGGTGTTTCTACTACTTGCTCTTTTTCCTCCTTTACTGGACTATAATCGGTAGTAAAGTCCCCACCAACACCGTTTATCTCTCTCTCGAGAGCTTCTTCCATCGATTGTTGATCTTCACGGCCCATGCCTTGCGTTTCTTCTATAGGAGTTTCCTCTTCTTCTTCTTCTTCTTCTTTAACGAGCGCTTCTTTCGCCCCATTATTTTCATCAGCATCGGCGTTATCAGACGTATCGACAACAGCTGACGGTCGCGAAGTTACAGTTGCCGCAATTTCGTCCTCGATAGAGCTGTTCATGCCATTAACATCAGACTCGTCCAAACCTTTCACTTCTTCTTCTTCTTCTTCTGTCTTCTCCCGCAACTCGTAATTTCCTTCGTCTTGTCTTTTCAAAGCCTCTTCGATTTGTTTTCGCTCTGATTCTTTTCGTTCTTTTAATCGAGTTTCCTTTTCCGCAGTGATTTTATCTTCTGCTTCGATTTGTTCGAGCTTCTCCGCGCGCGATTTGCCCGAAATAGCCGCTTCGAGTTCTTCGTTGATATCAAAGCTGTTGTTATTTCCTTCTTCGTTTCCTTGCTCTTCTTCAGTCGCTGATAAATTCTCGTCACTAGTTTCAGTAGTAGATTGTGAAATCTCCTCGCTATCATCATCTTTTGCTGTTAACGCTTCAGAAGAAGTCGAAGAAGCACTTTCAGAAGAAGTCGCTTTACATAATTTGCTCTTCTCCAACCATGGTGCGCACGAACTTTTACCAGACCAAACACTTCCATCTACCCAATCAGAGCTTCCATCACCGTCCGTGTGTCTGTCGCACATGGCCATTTCGATTTCTGCGTTATTCTTCTTGACGCGATATAACATTTCGTCCAGGAAGAGTTTCGGTGCCAACGAGCATCGACCGGTTGATTTATCGCACTCATCGTTGGCATCATTTCGATCGTTCCAAACAAGCTTCGCTCGTGCATCTAACATGTTCGATCGCATGGTACTCAACGCGGTTGGTGAAATGTCGCGCACGGCGTTGGCTACTTCGATTGGATTCTCGGCAAAAATTTTCTCCGGCACTTGGAGCATGAACGACTTATAATCAACTGCCCACTTGAACGGAAGAGATTCTGCTATTGAATCTACGACGACAATCGGAATGCATCCAGCGGCAATGGAATCAATAACCCTCGTAGACGTCTCAAATCGCGCCTTATCGTATGATCTCGGAATCCAGCAAAACGACGAACGCAAAGAGCCTTCCGCGTAATTAGCGATGTCGTTATTAGAGTTCATTGATTTCGATTTACCGAGATGAATATTTTGACCTTCGACGTCGATTAACTTCTTCATTGGTTTATGCATTGCTTCGTGGAGAAATTCAATATCGCCGGCGTAAAACATTTCCGGTCGTTCGCGCTTGAAGAAGAATGATTTCTTTAATTTCAACGAAGCGCGGGCGATGTCCGAGTTTGCCGTAAATGGCACGAGCATAGCGATACCATTTGTTTTGTACGCCTTTTCCCAAATATGATTCGGCGAAACATCAGTAACGGCCAAGAAAATGTTCGAGTTCTTTCTGTTATCTCCAATCACGCCGTCGCTTCCGACTTGCGCAAATTCTGGAACGCCGATTTCGTCTTTTTCACGCAAAATGAAACGCTCCGAAGGGAACAAAAAGTTTGAAAACGCCACCGCTCTTTGCGCCTCTCCTTTAGCTTTTGACATTCTGGATGCTAAATTCTGCGCTAAAACTCTCGCGTTGTCTTTTTGCTTAGCCCACCAATTTTGTCTCGATTCTTCGTCTTCGTCCACATTTTCGTGAAGAAACTTTGCCATGTACGGATTCGCGTCTGCGAACGAATCCGTGAACAAAACCATATCGGCATCGTTAATATGCATGGCCATTCTTGGATCATCTTGCAAAACCGGTTTCAACCAATCGATGTATGCGTATCTATATGGCGATTTATCCGGAGGAACGAACAGTAACTCGTCCCTGTTTTGCAGTTTCTTCGCAGCCGCTTCGATTTGTTTCGCCTCTTTTGTTTCCTCATCATCCTCATCGTTCAATGTATCGCGTTCTCCGTCCTCTGTTGTAGTAGATTGAGCAATATCTGTAGCAGCAACAGTAGTACTAGCAGCAGCAGCAGTACTTGAATCGACGGCTACTGTTTGTTTTTCTCCGCCGTCGTCGTCGTCGTCGTCGTTATCGTTGTCAACCGCAACCTCTCTTTCGTCAGTATCAACACCATCCTCCGCAACAGTAACATCGTCGCCGTTACTCACGACCTTTGCTTCACTCTCCATTTTCTCATCATCCGTTTCATCATCGCTCTTCTTCGCGGCAGACCTCCTCAAACTATAAAGCAACGTCCTCCTCTTCCTATACGTCGTCGCTAGGTCATCTTCGCTCTCTAAAAACGGGCTCCATCCGAACAAATCGGTTGCATAATACGTCATCCCTTCCGTCTCTCTCTCCACGATCGCTTCGCACGTTCGATCATTCGCAGATTGCGCAGATCCTGATTCGTTCGGTCGTTCGCTTAACGTTTGCAACGTCACTCGATCATCACCGTTCGCAATAATCCTCTCAGTCGATAGGAAGAACAGAGAGAGCGAGCAAACGATCCAAAACGAAACCGAATTCGTCCAACGATTTGGCTTCTCGCTCGCGAGAGCGAACGAGCTTTTCTGGTCGTTCGCAGTATTGCCGAGTAGCTTTTGCTCTTCGTTCATTTCTCTCTCTCTCCCTCTTTTTGGATCGATTAATCGGACCGCGTTGGTGAGACGAGTTCAATTTGAGGGGCCGCGGTCTAAAAAAAGACTAAAAAGTGCTTTTTTCCAATTTGTGGTTTTGTGCATTTTCAGACGCATTTTGCTCCTCTTTACAAACGTCGGATTAGTTAATAAACATGGGGAAGATAAAGGAGTACTTCTGCGATAAAGGGATATCGGCGAAGGATATTCCTCTCGCGTTCGTGTGAGTGCAGTAGATGCGCGTGTGTGTGTGTGTGTGTGTTTCTCTTTCTTATAATCTCTCTCTTATATAATCTCTCTGCTGTCAGTTATATAACTCACTTTTGTTGAGTTTATGACGTACGTGATTGATATCTGACACGGAACGTTTTCTTCAAAATAAGTTTCCACGAAGTGATCTCTTTAGCCTTCGCTTCATCGACGTGGATCGCGGCGTACGCGTTTGAACCATCCAGGACTGTCTTGAAACCGTTTTCTGACATGGACGTGGTCAGGAACAGGGTCCAACCAGTGTTCCAGAAGATCTTAGCGAGTTCGTCGAGACCGGCTCGGCAAATGGTGAAGCGATTACCGATTTTGGCGAATGCGAACGCGGAACGATTGACGGTGTCGTTAGCCGAAGCGACGACGTTTCGGGCGTTTATAAAACCTATCACTTTTGGTGGCAAACTGTATTTGACTTATCAGTTTATGAAGTTCATTAAGAAGAACGAGGACGAAGAGAAAGTTGTTGGAAGAAGCGAAAGGAAGATGATTAGCGCGAAGTAACTATAGAAGAGTCAGTATAATAAAATGTTAGATAGTTTAGCACTATTTTGTAGTAGGAAGGAGCATACACATATATGTATACAAGTATATTTAATAATCTATTGTATACCTATAGTAGTTTTAACGGCTTTCGATTTTCTCCACTAACAACGGCGGAAGTATTATTAGCATCATCGTCTCTTTCATCTTCTTCTGTTATTCGCGCGAACGATCGTTTGAATGATAAATAATTTGACATCGCTTCTTCTTCGTCCTGTGAAAGAATCGTACATTCACCATCGATTTCACAATCTTCGACGTCGTTTAATTCTTCTTTCAAAATCTGTCTCGCTAAGTTTGCCCAAACTTTCGGCGCGGCGACTAAAGCAGACTCTGGTAAAAAGTCCAGAGCCATTCTGAACAAGACTCTCGTTTTCCCTGGCCTCGATGGTAAACATACGTGTACTTGATGCACTCTTCGAGGTATTGAATCGCCATACATGCGTTGAATATCAATCGTACTCACTAAAGCGGACGACGGTACGAATTTAATCTCGTTCGGTACTGGACGCCAGCCCCATCTTAAAGCCTTTGCGATTTGCGCGTTCACGTCGACTAAATCGAAAATCTTCTCCAAGCTCCCCGTTTTCTTCTCCACTAATTTCGTTTTATTAATCGCTCGTTGCGTTAAAGTAAATAATCTCTCGGTTAAAATATCGCAGTCGTTCTCAAACTCGAGTTCGATTTCGGCGCACGTCAAAAACGGCGTCCCGTTCACGCTCACTCCTTCTGGAGCCTTCAAACTCCTCTCACCACTATATGCATTCACTGGATGCCTTTGATCGTCTACACCACACGCTTCATAATCACCGGCCCACACAAAGATCATCCCATCGTGTTCATAAACGTCCATCGCGTCCACGAAAACGCCTCGCAACAACGTCTTACAACTCGGCATGTTCACGCACTCGCCGTCTTTCGTGAACTCCCACCCGTGATACGCGCACTGCACGTTACCATTGACTTGCACACCAAGACTTAAAGGACACGCTCTGTGCGCGCACTCATCCTTCACGCACCCAATTTCGTCCAAATCGTTCCTAAATAACACCCACGGCACGTTGAACAAATCGAACGCGATCATTTTTTTCTCTTTTCCTCGTTTCAACGACGACGAGAACGCGATTGGGAACCAATTCGCGCGCTCGTTTTCTTCATGCGACGGTGACTTGTTATACCCTTTCGATCTCCTTCGCTCTCGGGTAAGCGGTCGTTCGTTCGCGTTCGCAGACGACGACGACGCTCGCGCGTTCGCAGTTTTCCGATCGCTTTCCAAATTCCCCTCCAACGTCTTCCTCTTCCTCCAATCCTCCTTCGCTTTGATGGAAACTGGTCGATGTCGTTGTTGATCACTAAAACTCTTTCTCGAGAAATAACTACTATTCCGCGTGTCCACGTACGCACGGGCTAGCACTGATAACGCACTCATCGCTTCGCTCGCTTGGATCTGTCCACACAGGGGCTTAAACGAGCGCGATGCGAAATAAATAATCAAACAATAACGTTTTGTATCTGAAGATGTTCATCAGAAAACAATACGTTTTTTTAGATAAAAAGTTATGCTGCGCAATTTCTTGAGATGGTCGTCCCAACTGTACGGAATGGCCATTTTTCACTAAAAACAGGGACTAACTCACTTTATTCACATTAAAAAAAAAGAACACATCATCATAGCAGAAACTTAGTGATGAGACAAAAAGTGACTCATCAGTTCTTGAACGCGAACGCGAAACGAAGACACCCTTCTATCGTCGATTTTCCTCTCTCTCTCTCTCGCTCGCTCTATCATCTTCTGTTTACTTTTTGAGAGACAGAGAGAGAGAGAGTTCTACTAAAACGCACAAAACTGGCCGTATCAGTACTGTTCTTTATATAAAGAAATGTCCATCAGCGCATCATCGCAATCAGTGCGGATGCTGAAGCAGTCGAGCTTCAACAACGTGCGTAGAAGAAGAACGAGTGCGACCGCGCGATTGATTGCTCAATCGCGCAAAGAAAGCAGCCAGAGCGAGCAGGAGACGTTCGAGAGCACCGATAGATCGAGGAAGCAGAAGGACGTAAAGGAGAAAGTAGTCGCCTGTGTAGCGATTGGAATAGTGGTTTCGATGATAGGGACGAACTGTGAACGAGCGATAGCTGGGGGGCTAAATAAGAAAGGGAACACGGATGCGTACGCAGAAATGATGCGAGAGCTTCAGGCGAATAATGGGACGAATAGCGCGACGATGTCGGCGGAGAGTTTGTTCAAAGAAGGCGGCGGCGCGTGTGGAGCGGGATATGAAATGAAGGTCGTTTTAGTCACTGGAGCGCAATGCGTGTGCGTCGAGCCGGAGTTGTGCAATCGAGAGGGCGAAATGACTGCGGAGGAGCGATCGTACGGGAAGAAGCCGAAAACGACGGAGGATGTAGAAAAGGTAGATAAGGATATGATGTCGAACGACGGCGGGATACAGTTTACGTTTAATAACAAATAAACGCGAAAGAGAGAGAGAGAGAG
>Ga0115004_10000755_pt1 | contig 25407 bp, 16 predicted proteins | sample ArcticOcean_MG_C_10_FD_88737 | JGI IMG/M metagenome (GOLD analysis project Ga0115004, IMG submission 88737) | Marine microbial communities from western Arctic Ocean - ArcticOcean_MG_CB11_90 | ecosystem: Environmental > Aquatic > Marine > Oceanic | place: Arctic Ocean: Canada Basin | collected... | reverse complement strand
ATCTGTACAAAGCCTACTTTTTCTTTTAAGAAAGAGTCTACTACAACCTCGTTTGCAGCGTTTAAAATACAGGCTGCATTTCCGCCACTATGCATAGCATCGAATGCCAGTTGAAGGTTTCTAAACGTTTTTAAATCGGGCTGTTCGAATGATAAATTTGGATAATCCATAAAATTGAATCGCTCAAAATTATTGGCTAAACGTTCTGGATATGCCATAGCGTACTGTATAGGAAGCTTCATGTCTGGCAATCCCAATTGTGCTTTCATCGATCCATCTTGAAACTGTACCAAGGAGTGAACAATAGATTGTGGATGAACGATTACTTCTATTTGATCGGGTTTTAAACCAAACAACCATTTTGCCTCTATAACTTCCAATCCTTTATTCATCATACTCGCCGAGTCGATGGTTATTTTTGCGCCCATTTCCCAGTTGGGATGTTTTAAAGCTTGTGCTTTGGTAACTTTCAACAAGTCCTCACGATTCATTCCTCTAAAAGGACCTCCCGAAGCTGTTAAAATAATTTTCTCTATTGGGTTTTGAAACTCGCCTGTTAAGCACTGAAAAATTGCTGAATGTTCAGAATCTACTGGGTAGATGTTCACCCCTTTTTCTTTGGCTCTTTGCGTTACCAAGTCTCCAGCAACCACCAAGGTCTCTTTGTTTGCTAATGCGATATTTTTACCTGCGTCTATCGCAGCTAATGTCGGAATTAAACCTGCGTAGCCTACCAAAGCGGTAAGTACCAAATCAACTGTTTCCATCTGTACAACTTGCGAAAGTGCTTCTGCACCCGCGTATACTTTTATATGATGTGCATCTAGTGCAGCAAATACTTTATTGTACAGACTTTCTTCGCCAATAACCACCACGTTTGGTTGGTGTGCTATCGCTTGCTCAATTAATAAATCGGCATTGCGATGTGCGGTTAAAACCTCTATTTCAAAACGGTCTTTTTGCTCCAGAACAACTTCTAAAGCTTGGGTTCCTATAGAACCCGTTGACCCTAATATGGCTAGGCGTTTTTTTGTCATAAGCGCAAAGATACTTATTTTTTGATGCGTTTAGTGCTGTGTGTTGGATAGTGTTGAAATGTAGTGTTTGATGAAAACTGTAATACTGAATTTTTGTATTTCATTATTGAATAAAAAAGCTTGCTTCTCTAGAGCTTTAGAGTAGCAAGCTTTTATAATTTTAACACCTCACGTCTTCCGAATTACGAACCACGTGTTCGATTTAAATCCAATCCTTAGGATTCATCAGCACCTCAATCAATTTTGCTTCTTCGCTGCCTTTTTCGGTTTGGAAATCGTAATCCCAACGAACGGTAGAAGGTAAGCTCATCAGAATAGATTCTGTTCTACCTTTGGTTTTAATACCGAAATGTGTGCCTCTGTCGTGGAGTAGGTTAAATTCTACATAGCGTCCACGTCGGATTTCTTGCCAGTATTTTTGTTCTTCAGTATAAGTCTCTTCTTTGTGTTTTTCAACTATCGGAGCATAGGCTTCTACAAAGCAGTTTCCAGCGTCTATTTGAAATGCTAAAAGAGCTTCCCAAGACATACTTTCGTCTTCTTGTTTATAATCGTAAAAGATGCCGCCAATACCACGTGTTTCATCTCTGTGAGAGTTAAAGAAATATTCGTCGCAGGCTTTTTTGAATTCAGGATAGTATGCCTTATTGTGAGTGTCACACATATCTTTCATCACTTGGTGAAAATGTTTTGCATCGTCCTCTACAATATAATACGGAGTAAGATCGGAACCACCACCAAACCATCTTTTAATCACTTTTCCATCGCCATCGTACATTTCAAAATAGCGCCAATTGGCATGTACGGTAGGAATTTTAGGACTCGTAGGATGAATTACCAAAGAGAGTCCACAAGCATAAAAACTCGCTTCGCTCACCCCAAACTTTTCCTTAAAAACCTCGGGTAATTCACCGTGAACGATAGAAGTATTAACTCCTCCTTTTTCGAAGACATCACCATTGGCGATAACGCGTGTTTTACCACCGCCACCACCTGGGCGTTCCCAAGCATCTTCTACAAATTTAGCTTTGCCATCTACTTCTTCCAAAGCAGCGCAAATACGATTTTGTAAATCGAAGAGGTGGGCTGTAAATGTCTCCTTTATGTTCATGTAAATTGATTTGACGATATGAAAATTTGAAAATGGCAAAAGCCTTTTGGCTAGCTTTTAGTTATCATTCAAAGCTTAAAACTCAAAACTCAAAATTTCATCTGACTTCTGTCTCCAGAATCCTGACTCCTTTTTAACTATAGTTTTTCACTGCATTGATAAACGCTCTTGCATGATCCACCGGTACATCGGGTAAAATACCATGTCCTAAGTTTACGATGTATCTGTCTTTTCCAAAACGGTCAATCATCTCTTTAGTCCATTGTTCAATTTTAGGAATAGGCGCGTATAATCTTGAAGGATCGAAATTCCCTTGAATAGTTACATCGTGTCCTAAAACTTTACGAGCCATTTCTGGTGTTACTGCCCAGTCGATACCGATACCGTTGGCACCCGTAGCTTTTAATTCTTCTAAAGCATACCACGAGCCTTTAGCGAATAAGATATTCGGAACAGTACATTCGGCAACAATTTGCTTTAAGTAAGGATAAGAGAATTCCATAAAGTCATCTGGACTCAATAAACCAGCCCACGAATCGAATAATTGGAATGCTTGAGCACCCGCTTTAATCTGTGCTTTCATATAAGCAATCGTAGTATCGGTAATCTTTTGTAACAATACTCTAGCAGCTTCAGGTTGCTCAAAACAGAATTTCTTTGCTTCAGAAAAATCTTTCGAACCTCTTCCTTGAACCATATAACAAAGTAAAGTCCATGGAGCACCCGCAAAACCAATCAATGGAACTTCCCCTTTTAGGTCCATACGCGTTTGCTTAATCCCTTCCATTACATATCCTAATGCAATCTCTACATCGGGAACAACAATCGCTTCGGCATCCGCTAAAGTTTTTACAGTTCTCGGAAGACGAGGACCTACACCAGGCACCATATCTACATGGTATCCCATAGCCATAGGAACGACTAAAATATCACAGAATAAAATGGCTGCATCGGTACCCACTTGCCATATAGGCATGGTGGTAATCTCAGAAACTAAATGGGGAGTTTCACAGCGTTCGAAGAAAGTATACTTCTCTCTTAAAACCATGTAATCTGGTAAAAAACGCCCTGCTTGACGCATCATCCATACCGGTGGTCTTTCAACGATTTCACCTTTTAAAGCTCTTAGTAAGAGGTCGTTTTTTAATTTTGGAAACTCCATATCTAGTTGTTTTCTGTAGTGTATTGTTTCAGCATGGCTTCAAGCGAAGCTTCTGCTGCTGTGTGATGTTTTTGAATGCCCTTATTCTGTAATGCTTTGGCAGTAGTTCCTCCAATACTGTAATAATCGATTTCTGTATTGAATTCGTTTAGCATAGCATAAGACTCTACTGCCGAAGGACTCATAAAAAAGAGGGCGTCTCCTTTTTGAGCTTGTATCATTTTAGGTTCTAAAAGCGTGTGGTAAACAACTTCTTCTTTTAGTTGAATTCCTTTTTTAGCTAGGTATTGTGGTAGCTCGTTTCTGCGCATGTTTCCACAAAAGAAAAGAGCAGATTTAATACCGTCTTCAGCAATTTTTTCTGCTAAACTAAGAGCCGTTTCATCAGCACCAGATATAGTTTCAAAACCTTTCTCTTGCAATGCTTTTGCTGTTAGCTTCCCAGAAGCATAAACTGTTCCTGAAAACCCACCTTTGTCGTACTGAGCCTGTCGAAGTACGTTTTTTACAGCATTTTGAGAAGTGAAAATCCAAGCTTCAGCTTCAGCAAGGTCTTTCGGGAAGTCAATAGATTTAATCTTTGTAAGGGCTACTTCTTTAATCTGAAGTCCTAAATTTTGGACATAGGTTCTTTGTCGCTCGTTCAGCGATTTAGTAATCCATATGTGCCCTTTTTGATTCATCTAGTGTAAGCGCTTTTCTTTAGGTAGTTTATCGATGATGTCTTTTGCACCTCTTTCCAGAGCATATTCTGCTGCTTCTATCCCTAAGTTGTGCGCGAGCATAGCATCCTTTTCTAAATTTACCTCAATCTTAATTTCGGCATTTGGATCCATAACGATGGTCTGGAGTTTAAGAATCCCTTCTTCCACTTTCGCGTAAGCGCCAATAGGAGCGGAGCAACCACCATTTAATCGATTCAAGAAATCTCTCTCTATACCTGTGCAAAAAGCAGTTTCTTCGTGGTGGAAACCACTACAAATAGCTGCAGTAGCAGTATCACCTTCTCGGCAAACCACAGCAACTGCTCCTTGTCCAGGTGCAGGTACCATCCAATCTAAAACCATAGCTATTTCGTGATCGAGCTCTAAGCGTTGCAATCCCGCAGCAGCGAAAATGGCACCATCCCAATTACTCTCTCTAAGCTTTTTAATACGTGTTTGTACATTTCCACGGATGTCGCATGTACTGTGTTTTTCGTAGCGGTCTAGCCACTGTGATCTTCTTCTATTAGAACTCGTAGCGATTAAGCCAGCGTAGTCTTCAATGTTTAAGAATTCGGTGTCTTTACGAACCACCAACACATCAAAAGGATTGGCTCTTTCCATTACTGTACAAAGCTCTATTCCTTCGGGTAAGTCGGTAGGGATGTCTTTATGAGAGTGAACTGCAATATCGATTTTTCCAGCTACCAAAGCATCATCCAAAGCTTTAGTAAATACACCTTTTCCACCCATAAGTGGTAGGGGCGTATCGAGTACTATATCGCCTTCAGATTCTATTAAAATCAATTCGGAAGCCTGCCCTAGCGCTTTGAGTTCCTGTTGTACTTTATACGCTTGCCATAAAGCCAGCTTGCTTTTTCGGGTTCCTATTCGAATCATGGGTTCAGTTTAAACATTTCTTCTACCATCTTTACCATTTCATCAGATTGACGGTATTTCGATTTGATGTATTCTGTAGCTTGATTGGCAATTTTATTAACCACACTGGTAGCCAACTTATCTGCTTTTTTAAACTCTTCATCACTCAAACGGAATTTCTGTTGTTCGAGCTCATCCGTTCTATACGAATGTAGTTTTTCGCGTAAAGCCTGAATAGTAGGCGATAAATGACGCATTAATACCCAGTCGTAAAATTCGTTTTTATGTAGGTTGATGATGGTACGCGCTTTGGGAATGTTCTTGCGACGCATTGCCAAAGTTTCATCTTGTATGCTATTGAGCTGATCCATATCGATAAGCTCAAGGTTTTCTATCTGATCAACTTCGGAATCTATATTCCTTGGAACCGATAAATCCAATAACAACATTTCGCAGTTTAATCCCTTAAAATGTTCTGTGTGCACCGTAGGTTCAAACGCGCCAGTAGCCACAATTAATATATCGGTATCGATTAATTCGTCTTTTAGCTTTTCTATATCGGCAACACGTATGCTTAATGGTTTGGCAATAGCTTCTGCTTTAGAACGGGTTCGGTTTATAAGAACCATCTCTTTGTAGCTGTGCTTCTGTAAGTTTTTAACGGTTGTTTCGCCAATTTCGCCAGTTCCAAAGAGGAGGATTTTTTTATCGGTAAACTGCTTAAAACGCTCTTTCATGAACAGTACGGCAGCATGAGCTACAGAGGCAGGGCCTTCGTTTATGGCAGTATCGGTACGCACATCTTTATAAGCCTGCAATACAAATTGCATCAACCTATGAGAGTAGCCATCTAACATCCCTTTTTTATTGGCGTATTTAGCCGCGTCTTTTACCTGACTTACAATTTGTAAATCACCCAATATCATAGAATCCAATCCACAACACAGCTCAAAAAGTTGATGTACAGCTTCGTCTTCAGTCAGTAGGAAATGGTATTTTTCGAATTCTTCTAGCGATGCTTTGGTGTGCTTTGCAAAGAGTTCTTTTAGGATAAAAGCATTGTGGGTATGTGCAAAAAACTGTGCGCGGTTACAGGTAGTAAGCACAAAAAGGCTCTTAATACCTAGCTCCTTAGCCTCCTCAAGAATAGCTTCTACAGCTTCTTGAGGAAAACTGAATTTTCCGCGGATATCGATTGGTGTTTTCCAATGCGAAATCCCTAGACTTATAAATTTAGCTTCCTGTACGCTCAAATCCTTAGAATTGATTTGTGCAAAAATACGAGCCTTTTCTCAATTAGGAAACACATTAGGCAAGACTTTTATCATATTGTAATCCGACTGCTATTTAGCTAGATACTATGCTGTTTAAGTCCTTAATATTTCCTTATTTTGCCAACATAAAATTAATTTATTCATGCGGAATTACTGTTTACTCTTACTATCACTCTTTAGTTTTGTGCTTATGGCGCAAGAACAAGCCCAGGAAGTGAAATCTAGAAAAGGAGAAGTCTTTTTATATTGGGGTTGGAACAGAGCTATGTACAGTACTTCGGATATTCATTTTTCTGGAAAAGATTACGATTTCACCATCGAAAATGCAAAAGCGCACGACCGACAAACACCTTTTAATACCTACGATTATTTTCACCCTTTACGAATTACCATTCCTCAATTTAATGCCCGTGTTGGCTATTTCATTACTAATAAGTACTCTATTTCTATTGGCGCAGATCACATGAAATATGTGGTAGATTCTAATCAGGTTGTTTCTGTAAACGGATTTATTGAGAATTCAGAAACCGATTTTGATGGTGTTTATGAAGATGATGAAATAGTTTTGGATACGCACTTATTGCTTTTTGAACATACCGACGGACTCAATTATATTAATGTTGAACTCCGAAGAACAGATGAGTTTTGGAAGCGCAATAAAATTTCTTTGGATTTAAGTGAAGGTTTAGGAGTCGGTATTATGATTCCTAAAACGAATGCCACTCTTTTAAACAATGCTAGACACGATGATTTTCATTTAGCAGGATACGGAATGAGTGCTGTAGGTGCAGCTCAACTGAACTTAGGAAAATATTTATTTGTTTCCTCAGAATTGAAAGCTGGATTTATTCATATGCCAGACATTCGTACTACTCAGAATCCGGTTGATAGAGCGAGTCAGTATTTCTTCTTTGTACAAACTAATATTGTTTTTGGGTGTAGGTTTTAAATCTATATGCTTATCCGCTTGTTTGCAGGGAACATAAATTTTTGACTTTTGAGTATTTACGTTCCTTTTTTTACCCGTCCTCTATTCTTTTAGAGAAATAGACGTATAAAATGAGTGTAGTAAAATGTTGTTTGAACTAAACGACCGAAGGGAGTTTAGCGAGTTCATTTTACTAGCCATTTTAAAGTTTATTGAACGATAAGAAAGAATTGAAGACATGATTTTTGGTTCTTTTGATCAAGTAAAAGAACTACAACACGTTTTTTAACTATTTAGTATTTATAGCCTAAATTCAGCATCCTTTAAACAAGCCTATAAATCTATACTTGAATTGAAATAAAAAAGTCCTCATCGAAAAATATTTCGGTGAGGACTTTTTAGTATTCTTTTAAGACGTTTTCGTTAGATAGTTTACTTAACGATCTCCAAACGTTTAGTTTTTCGCTCCATATTACACCTTATTTGGTAGAGGTAAGAACCTGCAGAAAGTGTGTTTACATCAATGTTAAATTCGTGATACCCTTTAGAATATTGCCCTTTAGCAAGGTCTAAAACTTTGTTTCCTATCACATCAAAAAGTTCCAGATGTAGCTCACTATCGTTTTCGATATACAAGCGAATCAATGTTTGGTCTTTAGCAGGATTTGGTACTGCATCCATTAATTGGATATTACTAGAAAATGCGTTTTCGCTTACCTTTCTAGCAATAATCAACTGGTCTTGTACAAAGTTTGTAGAGCTATTAGAAAGTACCTGAATAGTGCGTTCTAATCCAGTAGATTTATTCCAAACCTTATACCTTACTTCTTCGGCAGTGTACAAGCCTTCTTTTTCGTCGGTTAATACATCATCTCCCCAAAGACAAATAAGTGTATTTGGGAGCGTTATTTTAGAGGCTCCAATTAATCTTCCTTCTGCATCGTAAGCATAAAGTTCGTCACATAAAGAAATGCTTGTATCCCATACATTTTCTGGAATTAACAAATGCATATTAGAGCCTGTGTTTAAACTAAACTCTTTGTTAGTAGATTGGTTTTTTATGGTCACTAAATCTACATTTCGGTACTCTGCATTGTTAGAAATGTATTGTAATTCGAAGTCAGAATTTGCTTTTAATTGATATCCTTGTCCAGGCTCAAAGTCTCCAATACCATTAAAATCCCAAGCGGGTAGATAGGCGTTCCCTAAGTAGTTTTTTACAATAACAATCTCAGCTGAGACCTCTTCTAAAACCAATTCTGCATTGGCATTATTTTGACGTAAATAAGAAATTATATTCCATCCTTCCTGTACTGGAACTGTAGTATTTTGAGGTGCAATAATTTCACCTTCTACTGTGAAACTAGAGTTAGTAGATGCTTTTACTTGGTATCCTTCGTAATTACTTATGTTCCCAATGGAGTTAAAATTCCAGTCAGGTAAATAGGCGTTTCCTATATAATCTTTTACTAAAACGATTTCCTCAACAACTTCATTTAACACTACTTCTAAATCTGGGTTAGTTGGAATAATATAGGTAGAAATTAAATTCCAGCCTTCACTTAAATTAATCATCTGTCCACCAAAAGCGGTATATTCACAAGAACCATCATCTATATTTGCACTTGAGTTGTAGTTGGTAGCATTGCTATCTATACATCCTGGAATTGGATTAACGAGTTCCAGAGTTCCGTCGTTGTTTGCAAAATTCACATTGTCTATAAATAGACTATTTCCATAGCCATTTACATTTACAAACTGCACATTAATTGTTTGGTTAGCGTATTCTACTAAACTTATATTTAAGTTAGCCCAGTCTCCACAAGTTGGTTCCCACCACGAGGAGTTGTCTGGAACGGTTGATAGGTCTGTTCCATACGCTTCCCAAAGTGTTGTCCAAGTCTCTCCACAGTCGGTAGATACTTGTACTTTTAGACCGTCGGAATAATTGGCTCCATAACGAGCGTAGGCATAGTTGAAACTCAATGTAGCATTTTCGAAAATATTTAAATTTACTTTTGGACTTAGTAATCCGGCCTCTACACCACTTTGACTAATAGAGAAGTTGTTTACATATGCCGCAGTACTAGTTTCGCAGTTCGCATCTGTAATTTCTATTGCTTGCCAAGAATAACCAGCCTCGGGTAATATCCATCCTTCCGGAGGGAACACCTCACTGTTAAAGTTTTGTTCCATTTCGTTGATGTCTGTGAGACTTAAATCTTCGAATTCTATGAAATTAGAAATCGTTTGTGAGTCTGTACCATTTACATCACTTACGGTGAGGGTAACATCATAATTTCCTGAGTTGGCATAGTATACCATTGGGTTTTCTTCTGTTGAGCTAGTAGGAATTCCACCTGGGAATGACCATGAAAACTCTTCTCCTTCCGACTTCATAGCCGAGTGGTTGTAAAACTGTACTATATTATTGGTACAGTTAATAGTAAAATTATCTGCAGAAATCTGTGCCGATGGTGCGTTTTCAGTATAAAAATCTACCTCCCAAACACCTTGGTTGGTTCCGTTTTTTAAGACTCCTTCTTTGTAGTAAGGTATTAATTGAGTGGATGCTGTACGCAGTGGAAGGTTATTATTATACAAAATCCAGTCGCTCATTGTATTGTCTCTATAATACACAGCCTGACGTGTACCAATATAAACGCCACCGTTAGAACCTCTTTGGTGCTCTACATTAGTGATGTTTTCGTCGTTTAGAGTAGCCGTAGTCCAGTTTGTCCATGTACTTCCACCATTTGTAGATTTAAATACATCGTATCCTTGTCCGTCGCTTGGGGTTCCATACATAGAAGTACGCACCATCCAAATATGGTTTGCATTATCGCTACTAATAGTTATGTCATACGGAATCCAAGTCTGACCATTTACTACAGAAGAGGAAGGTGTGATATCTGTCCAAGTACTTCCAGCATTGCTAGATTTATACATTTTTTTTGTATCCCACCAACCTGCGTAAGTTGCTACATATATATAGTCTGGATTAGACCAAGCTACTTCTACAGAAGTTACTTTTTCTCCAAAATCATTAAGTATACTTGTGCTTGCTCCATTGTCGAAGGATTTATACAGTGTAGTTTCGTTTCCAATATATAGGATATTAGGCGAGCGTGGGTCAAATTCTAGATTACTCGATTCTCCAACAATATAGGAAGCATTGGGCTTGTATTGCATCGCAAAAGAGCCCAAACTTACGGTACGATCTCCAGGTAAAATTCTTCCACCACCATCGGTATATACTTTAGTTGCATCAGCAAAATTCACAAATCCACGGTAGTTGTCACCACCTTCAGCACAAAGCCATCCACCTTCGTATACTTCATGGTCTTTTATAAGTGTTCCGTTGTGATAAGTTCCACCCAACATAACTTCGCCATCGCTAAATCCAGCACCGAAGCCCCAGAAATCTGTTCCAGAAATTCCGTACATTTTTTTATCAAAGCTATCTCCAGCATTGTTAGAGTAAAAGACTCCACCATCGCAGGCTACCCAAAGATCGTTGCCAAAATAACGCATGTCGTGAATATCAGCGTGAATGTATTCGTCTTTATCGGGATGCGACCATTTTGCAGGGCAGGTAAAAGTATCGCCACCATCGGTAGAAATCCAATGTTGCACCCCTGCAATATGAATGGTGTTTGCATCTAGTGGGTTTACCGCTAAGGCTACATCGTAATAATACTGTCCACCATCGTCAGTCCCAGTATCGCTCCAAGCCATTGTATTAATGTTAGTAGAAGATGCAGGACCTCCAGGTTGAGGTCCACAACATTTAAACTCCCAGTTTGCACCTTGATCTTCACTAATATAAACTCCATATAAACCAGACCCTCCATTAGCTGCTCCTGTAGCCAAGGCTACAACTTTGTTCGGTGAGTCGGCACTAACAGCAATTTCTGTACGCTTTTGCTCGTCTCCAGATGCTGGACTAGGCCAGCCATTTCCTATTTCGCTAAATGTAGAACCGTTGTTGGTAGATTTAAAAAATGAGGTAGTCGTGCTATTTACTCGTACTGCATATAGTACTTGGTCGTTGGTAGGATGAACTTCCATTTCTTGCCAAGAACCTGATTCTTCTTGCGTAAATGAATTTCCGTTGTCGGTAGAATAATAAAGTCCTTGATCTGATGCTACCCACAACTTCCCGTTGTGAATCATTATTTCTTTGATACTTATTCCAGAACTAAATTCTCCAGAACCTATATCGGTATGTGTTGCTCCTCCATCGGAGGATTTGTAAAGTGTTCCTGCGCCAGAAAAATAAACAATGTCCTCGTTAGTAGGATCTATCTCTACAGAATAAACAGAGCCTACAGGAAGGTTTTTTGATAAACAAAACCAGTTTTCTCCTTTGTCGTTAGAACGCCAAATTCCTGCAGTTGCTGTACCAGCATAAATAACATTGGTATTCGTTATTGCTTGTTCTACACAATAAATGTGTGCTGCTCCAGGCGCATAGGATCTACTAGCAGCATCAATATCGAAATCGAAAGGACCTCGAGGAATCCACATTGCTGCAGACTTCCTAGCATTACTAGCATCTATGTATTTTTGAGTAGGTTTTGCAGAAGATCTACTAATAGATCGTTGCCACCTTTTGTAGTATTGTGTGTGTTTGTTTTTTACAAAAGGATGGGTTTTATAATAGTCTTTGTAAGCTTCGGTAATTAATCCTGCATCCGGGTTTTCAGTGTACATCAACTGTATCCATTTCGGATTCTCGTCGGTACTTTGCGCATAGCGCATTTCTAACTGAGCGAAAATGGAAGTACTTAGTAGTAAAGCTAAGGAGAGGAAAAGTTTTTTCATAGTAGGCTTGTTATGCAATGTGTTGGCTCAAAATATATGCCAAGTTAGATGTTCTATACTTAAAAAGTATAATGCATAAAAAAAGCAGCCCTCGGCTGCTTTTTTATGTTTTTAAGAATAAGGATTATTTAGAATCCAATACCCAAATGAAGTCCTAAACTTATGTGTATATCCTCCGGATCGTAAGCAAATTCTAACACTGGACCCAAGTGAAAATTATCGAATTCAAATTCGTAAGAAGTTTCTAAATGCATCGCAAAGTTGATTTCAGACTCTCCTCCATCAAAAGTAATTCCTGGTGATGTGTTTAAACTCAGTTGTTCTACTGGGTTTAACTTACCAGAAGGCCTATTGTATTGTGTTTATGCTCATCATAAATCTTTTCATAACCTACACCAATTCCAAACTTAGTGTGGGCTATTTTTTTAATTAAGTGCACATGTAAGCCGAAAGCAACTACATTTTCTTTTAAAAAATAAACAGGTGCATTTGCAATGCCTATTTCGTAAACATGATGCTCGTGATTGTCGGGATGTTCTGTTGTTTGAGCAAAAGTGTTTAATGAAAATAGCGCCGTTCAACAGGTCAATAGTATGGAATTTCTCATTGTGTTTAGTTTATTGAACCTTATTAGTTTTTTAATGCAATTCTCAAACTTAATTCATCCAACTGTACAGTGTCAATTTTAGAAGGTGCATCGATCATTACATCTCTACCCGAGTTGTTTTTAGGGAAGGCGATGAAATCGCGAATAGATTCTGCTCCACCCATAATAGAACAAAGACGGTCTAAACCAAATGCCAATCCACCGTGTGGAGGTGCACCATATTCGAAGGCGTTCATTAAGAACCCAAATTGGTCTTGTGCTTCTTCGTCGGTAAATCCTAAGTGTTTGAACATTAATTTTTGTAGGTCTCTATCGTGAATACGAATAGAACCACCACCAATTTCAGAACCGTTTAATACCATATCGTAGGCATTGGCTTTCACCTCACCCGGTGCCGTATCTAATTTGTCTAAATCTTCTGGTTTAGGAGAGGTAAACGGATGGTGCATTGCGTGGTAACGCCCACTTTCTTCGTCCCATTCTAAAAGTGGGAAGTCGATAACCCATAGCGGAGCAAATACTTTTGGATCTCTCAATCCGAGTTGCTCACCCATTTCCAAACGCAATTCACTCATTTGCTTTCGCACTGCATTGGTGTCGCCACTCAATACTAAGATTAAATCTCCTGCTTCAGCATTTGTAGCTTTTGCCCATGCAGCTAGGTCTTCTTGATTGAAGAATTTATCAACGGATGATTTATAAGAACCATCTTCGTTGCATTTCACATAAATTAAACCTTTGGCACCAATTTGAGGTCTCTTTACCCAATCAGTTAATTTATCTAATTGCTTACGCGTATATCCAGCACAGCCTTTCGCGTTAATCGCTAGGACTAATTCTGCATCGTCAAATACTTTGAAGCCTTTGTTTTGAGCAAGGTCGTTGATCTCGTTCAATTTCATATCGAAGCGAATGTCTGGCTTATCGTTACCATACACTTTCATCGCATCGTCGAAAGTCATTCTCGGGAAATCTTTCAATTCCACATTCATTACCGTTTTCAGTAAATGACGTGTTAAATTCTCGAAAGTGTTAAGTATATCTTCTTGCTCTACGAAAGACATCTCGCAGTCAATTTGTGTAAATTCTGGCTGACGATCGGCTCTTAAATCCTCGTCGCGGAAACATTTTACAATCTGAAAGTATTTATCGAATCCACCTACCATAAGCAGTTGCTTAAAGGTTTGTGGCGATTGTGGAAGGGCGTAAAATTGTCCTTCGTTCATTCTACTAGGAACCACAAAATCACGAGCTCCTTCTGGAGTCGATTTAATCAAAACAGGTGTTTCAACTTCGATGAAGTCTAAGTCTGCTAAATACTTTCTTGTTTCAATAGCTACTTTAGAACGCAAAATCATGTTCTCGCGAACAGGGTTTCTACGCAAGTCTAAATAGCGGTATTTCATTCTTAAATCGTCCCCACCATCGGTTTTATCTTCGATTGTGAAAGGAGGTGTTTTAGAAGAATTCAAAATGGTCAATTCTGCAATTTGAATTTCTATCTCTCCAGTAGGAATTTTTTTGTTTTTTGCGCTGCGTTCAATCACAGTACCTTTAATCTGAATTACAAACTCACGACCCAATTTACGAGCCTCCAAACAAAGTCCTTCGTTGGTTTCCATATTAAAAACCAATTGTGTAATGCCGTATCTATCGCGTAAATCTACAAAGGTCATCCCCCCGAGGTCGCGCGATTTTTGTACCCATCCACTTAGGGTAACTTCATTTCCTATATTGCTAATGTTTAGCTCTCCGCAAGTATGTGATCGTAACATGTTGTCTGATTTTGAGCAGCAAAAGTAGTGAATTGTATTGAGCTTTTCAGCTTTCGCTAACTACATCATTTTGGAGCTCAATTTCACTAAAATAAATTATGTTTATTCCATTCTGAGCAGTGGTAACAAAAAGGTTCTCTATCAAATAGTATGGACACTAAATTTCTCTTTATTTCTCTTGTACTTTTCTCGATGAAAAGAACCAAAAATCATGACTTCCATTAGTTCGTGTGCATCCATTTTCAATGGAACTCATGATTTTCAATACTTTCTTAACGTTCAATAAACTTTAAAATGGCTAGTAAAATGAACTCGCTAAACTCCCTTCAGTCGTGTAACTCAAACAGCATTTTTCGACACGCATTTTATACGTTTCTTTCTCTAAAATAATGGAGGACGGGTAAAATAAAGGGAAATTAAATCATGCGGATAAGCAAAAAACAAAAGAGTCTCCGAAAAAGAAAATAGGGTAGAAACGCAAAACCTCACCCTGTTTCTTGCGAAACTTCTCTCTCCCCATTAGGAAGAGAGTTTTTAAGGGTGAGGAAAAAAGTCTTTTGCGTATTTGAATGGCAAAGATAGTATTCTTACTAAACTCATCGGCTATTTAAAATAGCAAAACTACTTTGTAGTGCCTCATTCAAATTTAGTACCTTGCTCCCACTAAAAACGATCTTATGGCAGTGCAAAAACCGTTCAATTTAAATAAGTGGATAGCAGAAAACCGCGATTTATTAAAACCTCCTGTAGGGAATAAAAACCTTTACAAGCAGGCAGGCGATTTTATAGTTATGATTGTAGGTGGTCCTAACGCTCGTAAAGATTACCATTACAACGAAAGTGAAGAGTGGTTTTTTCAAGTGGAAGGCGATATAAATGTGCGTATTCAAGAAGACGGAAAGGCTGTAGATATACCTATTAAGGAAGGTGAGATGTTCTTGCTTCCTGCCAAAGTACCGCATTCGCCAATGCGTTCTGAAGGTTCTGTTGGACTCGTTATTGAAAAGGTTAGAAAAGGGACTAATGATATGGATGGTTTATTGTGGTTTTGCGATAATTGCAACCATAAATTGCACGAAACCTATTTCCCTTTAGATAATATTGAAAAAGATTTTATTCCTCGATTTAAGGCTTTTTACGCAAGTAAAGACTTGCGCACATGCAATTCATGTCGAACAGAAATGGATACCGATCCTCGTTTTATATAACACAGCACTATGCCACAAAAGAATTTATTTACCATAGATATTCACACGCATATCCTTCCAAAGGACATTCCTAATTTTAAGGAAAAGTTTGGCTATGGAGGATTCATTAGTCTTGATCATCACAAACCATGTTGTGCAAAAATGGTGATGGACGATAAGTTTTTCCGCGAGGTAGACGATAATTGTTGGTCGGCAGAAAAACGCATGGAAGAGTCCGATGAGCAAGGTGTTCACGTACAAGTATTGTCTACCGTTCCAGTGATGTTTTCGTATTGGGCAGAACCAAAAGACACACTCGAAGTAGCTGTGTTTTTAAACGATCATATTGCCGATATTGTAAAGCGTTTTCCAAACAGATTTGCAGGTTTAGGAACTGTTCCGATGCAAAATGCAGAACTCGCTATACAAGAGTTAAAGCGTTGTAAAGAAATTGGTTTAAAAGGGATTCAAATAGGAACCCACGTAAACAATAAGAATCTAAACGAAGCCGAATTTTTTCCAATTTTCCAAGCTTGCGAAGAGTTAGATATGTGCGTGTTTGTACATCCTTGGGATATGATGGCTAAGGAACACATGGATAAATATTGGCTTCCCTGGCTTGTGGGTATGCCTGCAGAAAGCTCTAGAGCCATTTGCTCATTCATCTTTGGTGGAGTTTTCGAGAGACTACCCCAATTGCGCGTTGCCTTTGCTCACGGTGGAGGTTCTTTTCCTTCTACCATAGGTCGTGTTTCGCACGGATTTGAGGTTCGCCCAGACCTTTGTGCAGTAGATAACAAAAAACACCCTAGAGATTATATTGGAAAATTCTTTATCGATAGCCTCGTACACGATCCTAAAATGTTGGAATATATTGTGGATGTAATGGGTGCCGATAAGATTGCTCTAGGAACAGATTACCCATTTCCGCTAGGCGAATTACAGCCCGGACAATTAATAAATAGCATGCCTTGGGAGGATGCCCAGAAAGAACAGTTATTAAGTAAATCAGCTTTAGATTGGCTGGGAATGAAAAAAGAGGATTTTGTTTAACGTAAAATGGAAGAGGTGAAACGTAAAACGGCGATTTAATGAATAATCCGAAAAAGTGATTAAGCCCTTTAGCCCACATAGGTAGGGGGTTATAGGGGTGTTACTCAATCATTAACTGTTTTATAACTTGAATACCATCAAGCTCCATTTCCAAGAAATAAAGCCCTGCATCAAAAGACGAAACATCAAGTACTAAGTTTTTACTAGATTCCAGATACTTACTACTAGCGACTTCTTTCCCCAAGACATCCAATAACTTCCATGAATCAATGGCATAGCCACTTTCAATCTCAATAAAGTTTTTTGCTGGATTCGGGAAGATTTTAATAGTCTCAGCTACAGTTTCACCTACACTAAATCCTGGACATACTTCTACCGTTATGGTAACCACATCTATAGTCTCTTCAAATGCAAAGTCTTTTTGTGTTAGCGTGTAGGTGGTGGTTTCTGTGGGGTTTACCCATGGCATACCGGGGTTTACATTTCCGTAAATACTAGTTTCCATTTCCTCGTTGGGTGTCCACCAATACATATAATCTTCGTGTTCACTTGTGCCTATTTGTACAGACGCTCCCAAACATATTGTAGTATCTAAGCCTGCACTGCTTCTATATGTTCTTCATTTACTAGGTTTACACTCACATCGTCTACGAGCATGGCAGAAACGGCTGTTCCCCAAATACAATCTTCTTCTATAGCCCATTGTATATCTTCGAACATATTAAATCTTGCAAAGGTCATAAACTCGTAGGCTTTATCGGCATATACTGTATCGGTAACCAAATACCAGTTTACCTCCTCGTTTATAAGGGTGTCTAAGGCTACATCTGGCGTTTGTAAAAATTGAGATAAAACAGGATAAGGATTGCCCCAAATAGTAGTATCCATTACGTAAAGATTTAAGGCATTTTCTATTTTACTTATATCTTCATGTTCCGATTCGTAAGCCATACCATAAATGGTATCGGTATGGAAGTAAATTCCTAATTCATCTGAGCCATAATAGCATTCTCCTGAATTGTAATAGTTAGCCTTTTTGATATAAAAACTGACTTGGTAAATTTCGCCGACTTCCATCTGCTCTTTTAGTCGAATTTGAAATGGCTCACTCGTTTGAATAACCTCGTTATAATTACAAGAAAAAAAACTTGCCATCGCATAACCAGATTTTGGTGTTTGAAATTCGTAGGTATCGTTATTGTATAAGGTTAGCGGCATGTTAATGTTTATATAATCTGGGGTTGCCCCCCCCCAGGATATGCAGGGGTATCGAACCAAGGTGTAGCGTATTCTAAATCTGCATTATGCATGAAATCATTAAATATTCCAGTATAGACCTCAAAACTAGGATTTGGTACTAGGTTTTGAGCATTAAGACTAACCGTTAAAAATAATGTGAATAGGGGAATGATATTTTTCATAATAAAATATTAGGATACAATTTTACCTCAACAAGTTACACATTTATTCTTTTGATAAATGTAGTAACTATCTCTTTATGCCTTTTGCTATCTAAATCCCCTTTTACCTATTCCCTATTTCCCCCAATAAAAGGATCAAAAACAGGGCTTAAAATCTCTAAACTTTATTGTAACTTGCAGGCTTAAATTTACTGCCCAAGCCCTATGAGTGACGAGTTAAAACACGAGTGTGGAGTAGCGATGATTCGCCTTCTAAAGCCCTTGGAGTATTACCAAGAAAAGTATGGCACTTCTCTTTATGGTTTAAATAAGATGTACTTGTTAATGCAAAAGCAGGTTAATCGTGGTCAGGATGGTGCCGGTTTGGCAAACATTAAACTCGATATAGCGCCTGGTAAAAGGTATATTTCTCGTTACCGATCTAATAAAACTAATTCTGTACAAGATATTTTTACTTACATCAACAAGAAATTTGAAGATGTAGAAGAAAAGAATCCTGGGAAACTTAAGGATGTACAGTGGTTAAAGGAAAATGTTTCGTTTTCTGGAGAATTGTTTTTAGGGCATCTTCGCTATGGTACTTATGGGGGGAATAGTGTAGAACATTGTCACCCATTTTTACGTCAGAACAACTGGATGACTCGTAATTTAGTATTGGCAGGTAACTTTAACATGACCAATGTCGATGAGTTATTCGATCAACTTATAGATTTAGGTCAGCACCCAAAAGAGAAATCGGATACGGTTACAATACTCGAAAAAATTGGGCACTTCCTTGATGAGGAAAACGACGAAATTTATTACAAGTATAAAGATGAAGTTACCAGTAAGCGAGAGATGTCAAAATTCATCGCTTCGAAAATAAATGTACAAAATGTACTTGCCAATTCTGCTAAAAAGTGGGATGGAGGTTATGTAATGTGCGGTTTAATGGGGCATGGAGATGCATTTGCATTGAGAGATCCAGCAGGAATTCGTCCAGGTTTTTATTATAAAGACGACGAGATTGTAGTGGTTGCTTCAGAAAGAGCTGTAATACAAACAGCCATGAATGTTCCTCAAGACTCCATTTCTGAAATTACTCCTGGCCACGCATTAATCATCAAAAAAGATGGTCGTGTAAGCATGGATCAAATAACAGAGCCTTTAGAAAATAAAGCTTGTTCTTTTGAACGTATCTACTTCTCTAGAGGAAACGATGCCGATATTTATACAGAGCGTAAAGAATTAGGGAAGTTAATTTGCCCTAAAATAATGGAGAGTATTGGAGGAGATTTAAAGAACTCTGTATTTTCCTTTATTCCTAATACAGCCGAAACTTCTTTTTACGGAATGGTAAAAGGAATGGAAGATTTGTATAAAGAAAAACAAGCACAACAAGTACTTGATCTTGGCTCTGATGCTACGGCAAAACAAATTACAGAGATCTTTTCTGTAAGTCCAAGAATTGAAAAAATTGCAATTAAAGACGCTAAACTTAGAACCTTTATTACAGATGATTCTAACCGCGATAGCTTAGTAGGACACGTATACGATATTACTTACGGACAGGTAAGCAATACCGATAATTTGGTGATGATTGACGACAGTATTGTAAGAGGAACTACTTTAAAGAAAAGTATTCTTAAAATATTAGATCGCTTAAATCCAAAGAAAATTGTTGTGGTTTCTTCTGCGCCTCAAATTCGCTACCCAGATTGTTATGGAATAGACATGGCTAGAATGGGCGATTTTATTGCCTTTAGAGCAGCTATCGCATTGTTGAAAGATAGAGGGATGGAATCTTTAATTGAGGAAATCTACCAAAAATGTAAAGCTCAAATAGGCTTGCCTAAAGAAGAGGTTGTAAATTACGTGAAAGGTATTTACAATCCATTTACACCAGAAGAAATTTCTGCTAAATGTGTGGAACTCCTCAAACCAGAAGATATAAAGGCGGAGGTAGAAATTATCTTCCAAGGTATAGACGAACTTCACCAAGCCTGTCCTAACCATAAAGGAGATTGGTATTTTACAGGTGATTATCCTACTCCCGGTGGGAACAAAGTAGTAAACAAAGCCTTTATGTATTATGTAGAAGGTAATCCAAACAGAGCATACTAACTTATAAAAAAACCCTCCTATTTAAGGAGGGTTTTTTGTGTACTACCTACGAGAATTCTCGTATTAAATTTGAACAAGCGTATAAATTTATGAGAAAATTTGGAATCCTTTTCGGACTGCTGCTTCCTTTTATTGCCTTGGCGCAAGATTGCTCTAAAGTAAATAAAAAGGCATTTAAGAGACTCAAAATTGATGTATCCACCCTAGCCAGCGATCAAATGGAAGGTAGGGAGCCGGGTACTACAGGTGAAATAAAAGCCAGAGATTATATTGTAGGTAGAATGCAGGAAATTGGTTTGAGTCCAAAGGGAACAGATGGATTTGTGCAGGCCTTTTCCTATTTCGAAACGGTGAAACAAAAACCAAATAAAACGACACTCTCAGTTAACAATAAACTCATTAGGTTAAATCACGAGTTTTATCCGATAAATTTATCTTCAAATGGGATACTAACCGATGTGCCTGTATTATCAGCTTCGCATGGTATACATGTACCTGAGGAGGGATACTCTGACTATGAAAGACTAGATATAGAGGTAAATGGATATGTAGTTCAGATAGATATTTCTACTCCTCAAAACATAGAATTTGAGGTTCCTGATTTATTAGCTCGTGCTACGGAGGCTCGTGATAGGGGGGCGGTAGCATTACTTTTGTATAGTTCGCAAAAAGGTATTGATTTACCAATTTCAAATTTCAAACGCATTGAAAAAATCGGAATTCCTGTTGTATTCTTAAAACCATCTGCTTTTGCGAAAGTACCCGTAGAATATTTAGAAAATGCGAGTATATCAGTACTTCAATACGAAGTGCCTACCAAAGCACATAATGTAATTGGCTTTCTCGATAATGGAGCAGAAAACACCATTGCGATTATGGGGCATTACGATCATTTGGGGTACGGTGGTGAGGGTTCTCTTTACAAAGGTCCTCGAAAAATTCACAATGGCGCAGACGACAATGCCAGTGGTACAGCTGCAGTGTTGGAATTGGCTCATTATTTTGTGAACAATAAACCCACAGAAAAGTACAACTATCTCTTTATTGCTTTTTCTGCTGAGGAAAAGGGCTTGTTAGGCTCTCAATATTTTGTTCAAAACCCTACGATTCCATTAAGTGAATTAAATTTTGCCTTGAATATGGATATGGTTGGTCGCATGGAAAAGAATATGGATTTAACTATTGAAGGTGTTGGTAGTGCCTTGTTATGGAAATCTTCTTTAAACGAAGTTGATTGCGATGCTTTTCCCCTAAAATTAAAAATGCGCGAAGATGGTCCTTCCGATCATACTGCTTTTTACAATGTAGGTGTTCCTGCATTGCATTTTTGGACAGGTAAGCACAACGATTATCATAAACCAAGCGATGATGTGGAAAAGATTAACTTTGGAGCAGAGTCGCAGATTATATCTTTTATAGAGTCCTTTTTATTGAAAATGGACAATTTGAAAAAGGTTGAATTTCATTTGAGAAAAAAATAGATGAATACAGATAAAAAAATAGCTGTTATTGGTGGGGGTAGTTGGGCTACCGCAATGGTGAAAATATTGGCAAATAACGTAGATAGCCTTTTTTGGTGGATGCGTAATGAAGATGCCGTTCAACATATTAAAGAAACGCAACACAACCCACGTTACCTTAGCGGTGCTCGTATAAATACAGAAATTGTTGAGGTGAGTAGCGATTTAAAAACTATTTGCGAACAAGCTGATGTTATTGTATTGGCAATTCCTTCCGCATTTTTACACAGTACTTTATCCGCTTTAGAAATCGATTTGAGTAAAAAAGTATTCTTCTCTGCCGTAAAAGGAATTATCCCAGAATACAATCAAATTGTAGGAGAATATATACAAGAACATTATAAAGTGCCTCTTAATAATATTGGGGTTATTACAGGCCCTTGTCATGCCGAAGAGGTTGCATTAGAACGTCTCTCGTATCTTACTGTTGCTTGTGAAGATACTTCGGTAGCAGAATTTATGGCAGAAAAATTAAGATGTAGGTATATTAAGGCTACTATTTCTGATGATATTTACGGGACTGAATATTCTGCAGTTCTGAAAAATGTAGTTGCTGTAGCCGCTGGTATAGCTCATGGATTGGGCTATGGAGATAATTTTCAATCGGTGTTAATTTCGAATGCTATTCGCGAAATAAAACGCTTTGTAGATACCGTACACCCCATTACTCGCGATATCAAAGATTCTGCCTATTTGGGTGATTTATTAGTTACTGCTTATTCAAAGTTTAGTAGAAACAGAACCTTTGGAACCTACATCGGGAAAGGGTATTCTGTAAAAGCAGCTCAAATGGATATGAATATGATAGCCGAAGGGTATTATGCAGTAAAATGCATCAAAGAAATCAATAAGGATTACGGTGTAGTAATGCCAATTACCGATGCTGTTTATCGAATGGTGTACGAAAAAATGTCGCCTCGTTTAGAGTTAAAATTACTTTCTGAAGAATTGGATTAAGTTTGAAAAACGTAAATCGTGAAAAGGTAAAACGTAAATTGTTGACCTCCTTTTAAATTCACAAATAGAAAACTATATATTTACAGGAACCAAAGGTTTATGATTCTCTTAAAAATACTACAAGAAAGTTTTCGATTTGCTATTCAAGCATTAGTAGGAAACAAGCTACGTACACTCCTTTCTTTATTAGGGGTTACCATCGGTATATTTGCAATTATTTCTGTTTTTTCGGTAGTAGACTCCTTGGAGCGAAACATTCGTACTAGCGTAGAATCTCTGGGAGACAATGTCGTTTTTGTACAGAAATGGCCTTGGTCTATGGGAGAGGATTATCCATGGTGGAAGTACTACCAACGACCAATACCTACATTGCAAGAATTAGCGAGTTTAGAACAGCGACTAGAGGTTGCCGAAGCAGTTGCTTTTGTAGTAGGAGCTGGAAATAAAACGGCTAAATATCGAACTAACGATGTAGACGGAATAGGGGTTGCTGCAGTTTCTCATGGCTATCAGGATGTATATGGTTTTGACTTGTCCTCTGGTAGGTATTTTTCAATTTTAGAATCTGCCACTGGAAAACCTGTTGCTATTATTGGTGTTAATATTGCTGAATCGCTTTTTGAAGGTGAAAATCCACTTGGGAAAGTGATTAAGTTTATGGGGCAGAAAGCCACCGTTATAGGAGTTTTTGAAAAGGCAGGAGACAGCGTAATTGGGAGTAGTGATGACGACAATATTGTGTTACCCGTAAAGTTTGCACGTAATTTTATTCGACTCAACAGCGAGTCTACCAACCCTATGTTTATGGTAAAAGCCAAACAAGGTATTAGCAACGAGCAATTAAAAGACGATCTCACAAGAGTGTTGCGTTCTGTGAGACGCCTTGCGCCTAAATCAGATGATAATTTTGCTTTAAACGAGACCAGTATAATTTCTAAAGGGATAGACATGATGTTTGGTGTTATCGACTTAGCCGGAATTATAATTGGTGGATTCTCCTTGCTTGTAGGTGGTTTCGGGATTGCCAATATTATGTTTGTTTCTGTAAAGGAAAGAACCAACATCATTGGGATTCAAAAAGCCATTGGTGCTAAAAATCACTTTATCTTACTTCAGTTTTTATTTGAGGCTATTTTATTGTGTTTAATAGGAGGTGTTCTTGGTATTTCTGTTGTTTATGCAGGTACAGTAATAGCAGGTTATTATATAGAATTCGACATTGCCTTGTCGGTCAGTAATGTAGTAACCGGTTTATGGGTTTCTGTTTTAATCGGAATTATTTCAGGGATGATTCCGGCGATTGCAGCTTCTAAATTAGATCCTGTAGAAGCGATACGATCGGGGATTTAAAAGTCGATTTGAAGATTTGAGAATTTGAATATTTGAAAATGAGACTTATCGTTTTACAATTATATATTTTCTTTCAAAATGAAATAAAAAGGTAGCCCACACAAATACATACACAAATGGGTCTGTAAATTCTCTCATTGATTTTAATACCGTTAAGTCGTAGCATAGAATTGTAATTGCTCCAATAAAGCTAAGGATTGAAATGATTAGGTACATTTTCAATCTCGATTGATGTTTTATTTTAACATAAGGTTTTCAATTTAGTTTCTATTACTTCATACACTTTAGTCAATTCTTTGGCTGTAATACAGTAGGGTGCTAGAATATAAATTACATTTCCAAGTGGTCTTAATAAGACCCCTTCAGCTAAAAAGCTTTGGTATAATTGCTGTCTTATTGTGCTCGCATAACCTGAAGAGTCTGCTTTTAATTCAATGGCGATTACTGTACCTGTTTGTCTAATGTCTTTTATGATGCTTAGGTTTTTAATCTTCTCACCAAACACTTTATGTCTAGCTGCAATATTTTTCATCGCCTCTTGACATTCTTCTTTTTCGAGTAATTCTAAACTCGCAATTGCCGCCACACAACCAATAGGATTTCCTGTAAAAGAATGTCCGTGTAAGAAAGCTTTCTGTATATCGTCGCCTAAAAAAGCATCGAAAATAGCATTTGTACAGGTTGTTAAAGAGAGTGGAAGTGTTCCTCCAGAGAGCCCTTTAGACATGCATATAAAATCGGGTTCTTCTTCTACTTGATTTACTGCAAAGGTGGTTCCTGTTCTACCGAATCCAGTCATTACCTCGTCGGCAATACATAAAACGCCAGCTTCTTTACAAACTTTTATAAGCTTGTTGAGTGCCTCAGGTTTGTACATACGCATTCCGGCAGCTCCTTGTATGAGTGGTTCGAAAATAAAAGCGGCTACGTCTCCTTTTGCTAATTCTTCTTTTAGGCTTTTTACAGCGGCTTCTTCATCTTTTGGAAAAGGTATATGAGTGCTTTCGAATAATAAATCTGAAAAGGGAGCAGAGAAAATACTTCGTGCTCCTGCAGACATCGCCCCAAATGTTTCTCCGTGATAAGCACCGTCAAGAGCAACAAAACGCGTTTTACTTTCGCCTTTGTTTTTCCAATACTGAACACTCATTTTGAGTGCAATTTCTACTGCTGAAGAACCATCGCCAGAGAAAAAGAATTTCGCTTGATTTTGGGGTAAATGTTTACTTAGTTTTTCGCAGAGTTCTACTGCTGGACTGTGTGTGAATCCAGCAAAAACTACATGTTCTAATTGTAGCATTTGTGCATAAACCTTCTCTGCAATATAGGGATGGCTATGTCCGTGTAAATTAACCCACCATGAGGAAATAGCATCGATATACGAATTACCTTTATCGTCTATTAATAAGGTTCCTTCTCCTTTTACAATAGGTAAAGGTGCGCCTGCTGTTTTCATTTGGGTAAATGGATGCCAAATGTATTTTTGATCTTTTTCTACTAAATTCATTTTTT
>Ga0115004_10000748_pt1 | contig 25524 bp, 16 predicted proteins | sample ArcticOcean_MG_C_10_FD_88737 | JGI IMG/M metagenome (GOLD analysis project Ga0115004, IMG submission 88737) | Marine microbial communities from western Arctic Ocean - ArcticOcean_MG_CB11_90 | ecosystem: Environmental > Aquatic > Marine > Oceanic | place: Arctic Ocean: Canada Basin | collected... | reverse complement strand
TGGAGAACTACCGGGAACAAATCGCGGGGAAAAACGTGGAGATCGCGGAGCTGAACAAACAAATCGAAAACATCGGCAAGGCGGGCGCGTGAGGCTGGTGTCAAAAAAGATCATTATTTTGCATCGCGCGATTGTTGTTTCGTCGTCGTCTCTCGTTCGTCCCCTTCTCGCCATGGCGAAGTCGTGATGGGCAATTGCGTGATCCTAGGCTGCTTCGTAGACCGTGGTTGGCCATTCATTCCCCTCGTCTCCATGGCTAAGTTGTGCTCGGCAATTGCGTGACCCTAGACTGCTTAGAAATATGGGCCTTGTCGTTGCGTAATCACTGTGGTCGGTCCTTCGTAGGAAATGTCGTTCCAGGGAATGAACGGCGTTTCGAGTTTTCTGATTGGCAAGTACGGTTGCTCTTTCTTGATCACGACGTAGAAATCCTCCGCGTCGCGCGGCGTCACTATGAGCGAGTAGAACAACGACGGACCGAACATGTCCTCCGTGAAAATCGACGCGTTTGCAAGGTTGAACAACGCATCGAGGTGTTCGTCCGTGCCTGAAAGAAGGTCCGCTTTGTTATCAATGAGGTAATCGCGCAGATGGTCCCATTCAAACTCCTCGTCGTTCAGCGCGTTGTCGCTTTCAATGTAAAACAAATCTTGCCTGAAACCGTACTCCAAAAGGCAGCAAAGCCCCAGTTTAAACGCCAAGTCCCAGCTGTTCGTAAAGTGTTTCTGGATGTGATAGTTGTGTTTCTCCTTGTTCAGGAATTTTTCCGTCATCACCACCCCCCGCACCGTGGAACCAACCTCCGCGTTTCTATCCCACTGCGGGACGTATCCATTGTCGTCGCCGTCGAAACACGTGCCCAGACTCCTCAATTTTTTAACGATCTTCTGCGCAAACTCTAGAAGCAAGGGCACGCGCTGCTTCGAGGTGAGTAAGGCCCACTTTTTGGTATCGTAGCGGGGCTCCTTGAGTTTCAAGCGCCACTCGTTCAAAACACGAAGGGGTACCAGGGGGAAGTCTTGCTCCAGCACTTCCATCACGTCCTGCCAGCACTTGTTGGCATTCACCGCATCCCTGTATTCTTTGCTGACCACCGCGAGGCGCGCGCAGTCGGTGATGTCCAGCGTGCGACACGTGGCTTTCGGCTTTCGTCTCCAACGTGCTGAACGCTCTTCCAGGCTAAGGGCGGGTTTTTTCCCGAGGTCGCTGTCGCCCAAGTTCAGGAGGGAGCCGAAGTTTCGTATGACTTGGCCGAGGGGAAAGGAGTACACATCCGGGTCGTATTCGGACGTGGGAGGGGTCTGAGACAACTTGCGTTTCGACATGGCGATGTGTCGCGACGCGGGCGTATACAGACGCGCGGGCGAGGCTATGACTCTTGAAACTTAAAAGCGCCCTTTTTCAGATCTGGCGATTTAAATTCTGTGCAAAAGAAGGTCCAGTATAAATATAAAAACCTCCCCTCGCTACACGATCCACCCCCACACCGCGTACAGCTCTTCCTCCACGGTCCCTAGCGCGTATAGGCGATACAAGTAACACGGTTTCGTCTGCGGGTACCGCCGCACTCGTCCTATGGCTTGTCTCTCGTACGCCGCAGCGTGGCGCAGGGAAACCAGTTCCGGGGCGTTTGGCGACGAAAACCGAGACGCGTAGGGGTGCGCTACGATGACGCGGTTCGCGACGTGCAGGTTCAAACCAGAGGCGTGGTGCTGGTACGACACGAACAGCACTCGGGGAGTATCTGAATCACTGTTTTGGAACTGTGCCAACGCTCGCGCGCGACTCATCGCGTCGCCGAGAAGGGTCACCGCGTCGTTTGGGCGCAGAACAATTTCAAATTTGTCAACGCCCTTTGCCGCGTGTTTTCTCGCCTCCGCCGCCGCCGCCGCTTGTACCGCGCCGGCCATCGCGGCGACGGTTTCAGGCCACTGCGCGAACACCACGATTTTATCACCAGGCGCGGTTTTCAAAATATCCACGATCAGTGCCACCAAAGCAGTCGTCTTAGCGCTAAACGCGGTTGCTTCAGTTTGAGTCGGTGTTTTCACCGCGTTCGCGTTTGCGTTTATCAAATCAACCTGCGACACAAGCGGGGCACGGTTTTCGTTTCGGGTTTCCGTCGTCGCGTTCGTTTCCGCATCATTCCCTTGGTGCAGAAAAGTGCACATGTTTTTCCGTCGCGTCGGCGCGCGACACAGCGGACACATCACGACCCTCCGATTCAATCGTTCCCCATGATTCCCTTTCGCGAGTAACAAACCGCGCACGCACTGCGCGTCGAACGCGTGCGCGCACCGAAGCACGCTCACGGTTTTTCCCCGCAACAACTCGAAACACACGGAGCACTCGGCGCGCTCGTCTCGCAACGCCGCAGCAGCGGCGGCGATGAAATTCAAATCGCGTCTACCCCTATCGATCGCGGTGTTCGTTTTCTCAAGCTCGAGTTTCGCAGCGACGACCGGGTTTCGTTTTGTCAAAGGTTTTGCGTTCGGCGCGTCTCGTTCGTTTTCGTTTGAAAACGTCCCCGACTCGAAATCGCGCTCGTCGTAATCCAGGTTGTCTCCCCCCAACCCTTCAAAGTCGGTGACGTGATTTTCATGATTGGTTTCAACAGCGGAAGTGAGGTCACTGGGGGTATCACAAACCCCCAAACGCATGCTCGCACGCATTGTTTCCCGCATTTGCTGTAGATCCACCCCCCCCCCCGTTCCGTCCCATCCCTCCGCGTCGTCTTCGTCGAACAACGCTTCCGAGGTTAGCAAATCGTCCAGCTGGTCAAACGGGTTGTACCCGCCTTCGTTTTTGAGCTGGTCATCCGCGAACGTCTCCGCTTCCGAAATAACCCCGACCAACACGTCCCTCCTGGTTTCCAATTTCCCCAACTTCACGTCCATCACGTGCGCCAAACGCGCGTGCCACTGGTCCAGGGACTCGACTTTGCCGTCGCCGGCGTCGCCGCCGAGAAAATCAAAAGAGTCCAGGGCTTCGAGCTCTTCGGCGTCGCCCGCCGCGTCGCACCACCCGCCGCAGTACCGCACGACGTTCGCGAAGGTGGCGTCGAAGGACTCCGTGTACAGCTGTACCGTCGCGGCTTCTCTCCAGGAAAGGGTTACGGGAACGCACTGCGGGTGCAGAGGCACGGTGGGCAAGCACATATCAGGCGGGTCGCGTTTCGTGCGCTGCGACGTCCAGCGGTTCCGAACTTTTCGAAACTCCAGACGGGACAATCGCGCGCCGAAGGTTAGCGAAACGATGTCGCGTTTCTCGGCGTCGCTGGATCCCGGCGTCGCGCTGAGCGCCCACCTGTGTCGCGCGCGCAGTTGTGTGATGAGCCAAACCCCAGCACCGGTTTCACGCGCAGTGGGTCGCCACTCGAAAAGTAACTCCTGCGGTTCGTCCACCACAAGCCGCGACCAACGTATTAAAGTCGGATTCGAAACGACAAAAGGGTCGTTCCACAAAGGGTGGTACGGCGCGGTTTCGGTTTCGGCGGACTGATTGTTGTTTTTCGTCCCGCGTTCCCCACACGGCAAATCCTCGTGCGCCACCACGAGCACGTCCCAAGCATCGGCGCCGCCGACCAAGGGGGACCAGTCAGGTAACGCGTCGCGATCGAGCTCCTTAAAAAAAGCCGAATCGTCGTCAGTCTCTCGCTCCGCGTGTTTCGCGTCGACCCGGCGCGCCCTCAGCGACGGCGCGAATTCGCGAAGCGCCGCGAGCCACTGTTGCGTGACGTGACGTGGACACGTCACGAGCGTCCCGGTTTTGGTTTTCGTGCCGTCTCGCGAAACGCAAGAAAAGCGTCGCTGCATGAGCGCGGCGGCGATGACTGTTTTCCCGGCGCCCACGGGATGCGCTACTAATCCCCCGCGCGGCAAACGCGGCGGGGCCGCGTTCCCCGCTTGTTCGTGTAAAAAATTACACGGAATCGCGGATTGTGTTTCCGCGTCGCTCGGTTCAGCCGCCATCGCCGTTTTAAGTGCCGCCTCCACCGCCCTCGCCGTGCCGAAACGTCCGGAACGCCGCTCGCCTTTCACCGCGGCGGCGGCTACGGCGTCCGCTTCGTCCGCTTTTTCATCGTCGAAATATTTTTCTCTCACCTCTCTTCCCGACGGAAACAACAACCGTTTTCCAAACCGCACCGGTTCGCGAATCGCGCCGCTCTCGTCGTCCTCGCCAGCCGCACCAACCTCCACGGATTCCATCCAGCACACCGTACGCGCTTGGTGCGGGAACAAACCGGTCAGGTTTCGAACCGCGCGTGTTGTCGTTTCTCCGTTTACGTCATCGTCGCCGTCGCCGTCGCCGCTGTTTACGCCGCCGAAGCCGAACTCGCGCGTTTCTGTCGTCGCCGGCGACGGCGCCGCGGTGGGCCCTTCCACGAACGCCCGTAGCAGATCCAGGGTAGTCGGTTCGTTTGTGTGGAACAGGGGTAACACGGTAACCACGGGCTCAAGCGCCTCCGCGCCCACCGTGACAATCACCCGAGCGCCGTTGTCCTGGTTTTCCGGGACCACGAAACACCTTAAGTGCTGTTTCGCGAGCGCGGAAAAACCGTGATGGTTGAACACGCGTCGCACCTCAGCGTCAACTTCGAAGCGTAAACCCAAGATGAACCAGTCGTCGTTCATAACAACCAGCTCGTCGATGTGTTTGTGTAACTCACCGGGTTTCAAGTAAGCGGCGGGTACGATCGTGGCCTGGTTTCGGTCGCGACGCCACACGTTTGTCATTTCGCGCGTCGCAGGGTCGCGCACTCCAGCGAATGGGCCGTGTAACGAATCAGCAGGCAACACTCTCGCCACGAACGCGCCGTGGTCGGGAACATCCACGCCGTGCACGCTCGCGAGCTCCGAGGAATCAACCGCGAAGACCTCCAACGCGCCGGACCGCGTGAGCTCCAGGTACTCCAGCCGCGTGTCCACCACGGCGTACTCGCGGACGAACAACATCGAACTTTCAAGTCGGCGGTGGTCCTCTCCGTTTTTTTCGCGATGACAACAGAAGGTGTGCTTCCGAATGCCTGGGCCCTCCCTGACACCGGGAGGACCACGCCCTTGTCTCTCCACCCGCGACCCGCGACCCGCCGGTAGCGCGCCCCCTTCTGCGTTCGCGAACGCAACGCGAGAGAAGGAAACCCGGTGGGCAACAACGAGATACGTCACGTTTTTTTCCCCGAAACCAATCACAAGACCGCAGACAGTAATAAAAAGTTTCGTCTCGTTCGCTCCGCCCCACTGCTCGCCACATCCACGCGCGATGTCGCGCGTCTTTTTCGCAATCGCGGCGACGCGCGTGCCTCGTGATATCCGAAACACCCCCGAGGTCGCGGCGAAGCGCCCGCAGTGTCTCCGCGCGTCCTTCCTCGTCCCCAATCGGTTTCGAAACCGCGTCGTGCCGAAATCGCGCGGGCTGATTATTCGCGCCGGGGCCAAGGGTGGCGGTGGCAAGAAAACAACCGACGGCGCGAACCCGTTCGCGTCTGTTGACTTGATGGCCTTGCGAAGCAAGTTGCCGAGTAACCCGTCGCTCGCGCCTGAACCGAGCGGGAGGGGGGGTGGAAACGACTTGGTCCGCATGAGCGAAGCGGATCTTGTTGCTTCTTTTTCGCGGAAAAATAAAGGCGGGTCCATGAAAGCGGAGCGAAGCGGCGCGGTTGGGGCGACGAAACCGTCGGGAAGCAACAAAACCCCCAAACCGGGCCAAATAGGTTCCGGGACCGGTACCTCACGCGGGCTGGACCCGAAAGCGCAACTGGTACGCGTGGGCGTGACGCGCGCTGGAAAGAAAGGTAAAACCGTGACCGTGATTGACGGGCTCGACGTGGGATCTCCCGACGACGCGAGCGAGTTGTTGACAAAATTTAAAAAAATCCTCGGAACGGGCGGGAGCGTTTCGGAAAACGGAGCCTTCAGCTTCCAGGGAGACAACGCCGCATTGTTGGTGGATATGCTGAAAGCGATGGGGTTCAAGCGAGCCACGCAAACCGGGGGGTTAGGGGCGAGTAAGTAGTACACGAAAACTCAGTATACTCCCTCAGCAGACAGAAACACGTCTCCCGTTTTTTTCTAGTGTGTCGAGTGTTACGCCGAGTTCGGGCGATGTACGGAGTGCATGCAACTCGTTTGATAAATTACAGCAGCTAGGGACTTTCTTTCCGATTGCGTGGTTACCTAAAAAATTACGCCGCCGCCACGGAAAGCGCGTCCGGCTCGTCCTCCGGGATTTCGTGCATCCGCTCCAGCTCCGCGCCGTGCATGTTATCCAGCCGTTTCACTGCCCACAGCCACAGCACGACGATGAACGAGTGCGCGGCCATCAGCGCGGGCAGAGCGGCGACTATGGTGCCGCAGCAAATCAACAGCCCCTGTTGCATGAACGACCCGCCCGTTTTGCCAACCTGCGCGCCGAGCACGTCAACCGCCGCCTTGCCTTTTGTCCTCGACTCCTCATCAAGGGTGATGTACACCATCTCCTCCGCGGGTTTGAACAACGAGAACTTCGCCGCGCGTTCGATGACGTACAGAATGCTCCCTCCCCACACCAAAACCGGGAGCCAACTCGAGGTTTGTATCAAGAAACCGCCTTTGGCCATCCATATGGAAAAGCCGAAAAACGCCCACCCCAGCCCCATCGCGGCTTTCGGCGTGACGCTCAAGGTACCGGCCCACCCCAGTTTCTTGAACAGCCACGGCGCCGCGAGCATGAGGGTGCAGGTTAAGGCGCCTGACATGAGCTGCACGTCCCCCATGAAAGCGGAGTACGCCTGCGGTGAAGGGTGCAGAATCCGGAGCTGGCCTTTCCAGGCGACTTGGAAAAGAATCGAGCTCAGGCCTTGCGCGACGCTCATGATCGCGAGGCACGTGACTTCCGGTTTCTTCATGACAAACCGCAGGGCGTCGAACAGCCCGGTTTTCGACTGTTTCGGTTTCTTCCCCGCGAGCGCCCTTTCCGCGTTGATGGCTCTCAAACTCGCCTCGTCATCCTCCGCCTTCTGCGACGCCACCCTCGCCGCTTCCTTCCCCGCGCCGCCGTCCGCCAGGTGTTTCCGCCGCATGATGTACGCGTGCGTCGCGGCGATGGCGACGCCGCAGCACATCACGATTGTCATGAGAAACCGGAGTTTAACCCCCCACACCTGGTCGTGTGGTACGTCTGGTTGCCACGTTCCACTGACCCACTTCGTTATGGCGCCGCTCGTGGCTTGCGCTACGTTCGCGCCGACGCCGAGTAGGGGGTAAATGACGCTCGCGTCCCGCAACCGCGTGGTTTCGTTCGCCATGCCCCAAAAAAGCAGCGACAGAATAACGTCACCCCAGAGCTCGGACGAGACGTAGAACAGGGAGTACACCCAGTTCGTCAGGACGGCGACGCCTCCTGCTAAACCTTTCGGGAGCGTCAGCACGAGCTGTTCCGCGAAAGCCGTGGGGTGCAGAACGGCGGCGTTCGGGTACAGAAACCACGTGAACACGGCGAAAAACGCCATGAAGGTTCCTAAAAACACGTAAAAGATTTTCTCCCGGCCCCAGCGTTGCGAGAACTTGGCGAACACCCCCACGAACACGAAGGACATCGGTAACACCGCGTACACGGTGAGGTACGGTATTTGTTCCGCGCCCCCGAACGCGGTCACCACCAGGGTGTCCTTCAGCGCGTCCAACAAACCGTTCGCCAGCGCCATCCAGAAAAACATGCTCGCCATGGGAATCAGCTGGCCCCACAACCCTTTCATGGGCTTGAGGAACGTTTGGACCGGGTTGAGGCTACGTTCCGGGGCGTTGTTCCGGGGGTTGCCGGCAGCGGACGCGCGGCGCACCAGGGACTCGCCTCTTCGGCATGAACGCAACGCGTGACCGCGAACGTCCGCGGCTCCGTGCGTCTGCTGCGCGCCTGAAAAAGCGCCGCCGCCGTTAGGTTTCTCCCCAGCCGCGCGCACGGCCACCGCAGTCAGGGGTGGACCCGCGGATGGACAAGTGGCGCGCCGCGGCACAGCCGCAGTGCGACGCACCACGGTTCCGCGATACAACGCACGCGCGCCACCGGCATGCCACCCAGAACTCGAACTCGCCGCGGACATTCCGTCCGCGGCACGCGTAAGCGCACTGCAGGCGACGGATGAGGCACCCATCCACGCGTGCTTGAGCTCAAGCACGCCTCAAGCACGTGCGCTCGCCAAAAGAAAACGCTGGTTCGTGTTACGCAAACCGAACGTGGTGAGACGACCAAAGGGTGTCACACGCGAGTCGCGCTCGCAAGCGTGCTGCGAGGAGCAGCGCCGCACGGGTGTGCGCGAGGTGACGTGTGCGATTTCGAGTTCAAAAACTGCAGGTGCTTCAGTTCTTTGTGGAACAATGGCGCTGGCGCGCGTCAGGCGTTTCGCTGACGCGTCCGCGTCCGTCGAAAGAGACGCTCTGCGGCGTTCATTGGTCATTCGTGTCGCGTCTCCGTGCGCGCTCGAACGACACCCCAAACCGTCCTCCGCCGTCTGATGTCTCTCGCCGTTGTCGGCGGCGACGCCATGGGTTTGCGCCAGGCCGTCGTGGGCGTTCTCCGCGTGGGCACGCGTAGTGGCACGGCGCGTCGCGCCACCACCGCCGTGCGTGCCTCGGCTTCGCGATCCGCCACCTTCGCGTCGCGCGCCGTTGTTAGCACCCGACACACGCGCGGCGTTTCTTTGTTCCCCCGCGTCGTGACCCGCCCCACTTCGTCCTTCGCCGCGGGCGCCGCGGACGTGGAGACCGCGGACCCCGCCGTGTTGGCCGCCGCAACGGACGCCGCCACAGCGCAGGGCCTTGTTGTTCGAGACATCAAGGAGAAAAAGAAGAACGGCGAGGCGACGAAAGACGACGTGGACGCGGCTGTGGCGCTTCTTGTGGCGCTGAAAGCCGCGGTGGCGGCGCTTGAGAACGGAGGCGCGGCGCAAGGTGCGGCGCAAGGTGCGAAACCGGACGACGCGAAGGGCGACAAGAAAGGCGCTGATGTCGGGGTGACTCCAAAGTCGGAAGATTTCGGGCGGTGGTACCTGGACGTGATTCGCGAGTGCGAGTTGGCCGATTACGGCAAGTATTTCCCATTGAACACATTCCTCCGACTGATTGCCCATACGATACTGACATTTCTTTTTACAATCTCAGGGCCGGCGCGCGGCACGATGGTGATTCGGCCGTACGGGTACGCGCTGTGGGAGGCGATTCAGCGGTGGATGGACCTGAGGTTCAAAGAAAGCGGCGTGGAGAACGCGTATTTTCCCCAGCTCATTCCGTATTCGTTCATCGCGAAAGAACAAAGTCACGTGGAGGGGTTCGCGCCGGAGCTCGCGATCGTGACGCAGGGGGGCGGAAAGGTTTTGGAGGAACCCCTCGTGGTGCGCCCCACCAGCGAAACCATCGTGAACCACATGTTCAGCCAGTGGATCCAGTCGTACCGCGATTTACCCCTACTGATGAACCAGTGGGCGAACGTACACCGGTGGGAAATGCGCACGCGGCCGTTTATCCGGACCCTGGAGTTTCTGTGGCAGGAAGGTGCGGAAGGGGCTTTCCCAAACACCACGTTTCGACGACTGACTGATTGCCCATACTCGTACCAGAAGAGACGTCTTACCTCTGACTGTTTACGCATACACATCACGACCGATTGACACTTTCGGCTTTTATCACTCAAGGCCACACCGCGCACGCCACGCCTGATGAAGCGGAAGCGAAAGCGATCGAGATGGTCCACGTGTACGCCGAGTTCGCCGCGACGATGGCGGCGATGCCCGTGGTGGTGGGGCGGAAATCCAGGGTCGAGACCTTCGCGGGCGCGAAAACAACGTACACCATCGAGGCGATGATGGGGGATAAAAAAGCCCTGCAAGCGGGGACGTCGCACAACCTCGGGGATAAGTTCGCCAAGGCGTTCGACACTACTTTCCTGGATGAAAATGGCAAGAAACAGTACGTGCACCAATCGAGCTGGGGGGTAAGCACCCGGCTGATCGGGGGAATCATCATGACGCACGGCGACGACACCGGCCTGCGCCTCCCCCCCGCCTTGGCGCCGGTTCAAGTCGTGGTGGTGCCTATCGCGCAAAAAAACAAGGACAAGGAAACCGTGTCTTTAGCGGCGGCGCACATCGTGGAGACGCTGAAACAGGCGGGCGTCCGGGTGAAGCTGGACGACGACACCCGCAACTCGCCTGGCTGGAAATTCAACCACTGGGAAATGAAAGGCGTCCCGATTCGTATCGAGGTCGGCCCGAAAGACGTCGCAACAGGCGCGTGCGTGGTGGCGCGGCGGGACAAACCCGGGAAGGACGGGAAGGAGTTTGGGGTTTCGGTGGACGCCGTCGTATTGGTCGCGAAGATCAAACAAACCCTGGATGAAGTGCAAGCCTCTTTGCTCCATGAAGCCACTGTTTTCCGGGACGATAACATCGTCGACGTGAATTCGTACGACGAGCTTAAAACCGCTATCGCGGACGGGAAGTGGGCGCGCGGCGGGTGGGAAGGCACGGACGCGCAGGAGCTTGAAATAAAAGAAGCAACGGGCGCGACGATTCGGTGCTTTCCTTTTGACCAGCCGCTTGGGGACAAAACGTGCTTGATGACGGGCGTCGCCGCGAAGGAGGTGTGCATCTTCGCCAAGAGCTATTGACCAGCGCGGGGGGGTTTGTTAACAAAAACTTGCATAATTTAAACAAACAAACACGCACACAAAGACTCATCAACACTCCAACACTGAACAAACACAACAAACAAACTCAACCAACTCAACACAACAACACTGATACTCAACACTCACTTCTTACGCGACCTGCGCAGCGAACACGGCGGCGGCGGCTACGACAATTTGCACCGACGCGCTGAAACGCGTATCCGGCGCGCCTGACGTGGCCGCCGTGGTGGTCGTAGTGGTCGTCGTGACATTGTGTTCCGGTACCGTGTACCCTTCGTAGCACGGGCAGTACAGGTCGTAGTCCAGGGAGTACGTTGCGCCAATTTGAACGCTCGCGCTTGCCGCGTCGCACTTTTGCGTTCCCGACGCGTACAGCGTTTTGCACTCCGCCACGGATGACACGGGACCGTAGCACCCGAGCAAATACGGCGGTTTCGTCTGGACGTGGTAGTGGTACACGATCGTGCCAGAGACGATACCCCAGTCCGAATACGCCGGTACAGACCCGGTGTGTCCGCCGCACGCGTCCAGGTTGGTGGGTTGCGTGGCGGTGTCTTCGTTCCTTCCGAAAATCACACGACCGTCGTTCATCACGCCCACCAACGCGCTGTGCCCCGTACCGGCCGGGTCGTACAAACAAACAGGATCGGTGTGGTGGTGCTACGGCGTCGCGTGCCCGCCGCAATCGTCCATGAACAGCTCGTCCCGCACGCTGCCGGACGGGCAGCTGTTGTACAGCGCGGCTTCGCACGTCCCGACGTCCATGCCCCCAGGGCAGTACCCGCTGTACGTGCCTCCTGAAACGCACGGGTACGGCGGTCGCGTGTCCGAGGTGGTGGTCGCGGTGGGGCCGCTGCCGAACCCGGCTTCGAACGGGCCGTAAATAAGCTTCTCCTCGGTGGTGTACCCCACCGCGCCGAGCAGGGCAGCCGCGGCGGGGACGGTGAAGACGCTCGGGATGGTGGCGGTGGAAATAGTTCCCGACAGTTTTCCCGTCGCGACACTGAACGACAGAGACGTCGCGGCTTCCGCGGTGGGGACCACGAACGCGGTCGCGATGACCGCGGCGAAAGCGACACGAGACGTGTAGGGAGGAGCCATGGCGAAACTCCGCGCGGTTGGGTGTGAAGCAGAACAGCGCGCGATGGATGATGTGTCGTTGTTGAACGAAATTTTGATAACGCGCTATTGAGGCACGCGTTCGGGATTTGAAGGGTAAATCTGGTTTCGATCGACATTGATGAGCCTTTCTCACCGCACACAAGCCCACTCCATCGCAAAAACCGACGAAACCTGCGATCAATTGGCCGCGGGGCCGTCTTGACTTCCAAAAGCGGCCAAGGGGAACTGGAGGATTCGGTCGTGTCCCTGACCCGTGGCATTGCGTGCGCGCGGCGCCGGTGCTTCGCGTTTGGATTTGATTCGTGCTTAGCGCGATGGCGTCCACGCGCGCCGTGCTCCAGGTGTTCGAGAAGTACCAGAAGGACCGCGTGGCGTTTGTGCAGACGGTCGCGGAGCTCGCGACGCGTCCGCAAAACATCGAACCCATGCAAAGCGCGGGAGTCATGGCTTTGCTGCGACCGCTGTTGTTGGATAACGTGCCGAGGTACGTGTTGTGGGACGTGTTGGTCATCACGGGCGCACACGAATGGGCGAAAAATTGGGGACCACGGAAACCACGGCGCACCGATGGCGGGGCGCGATCGTCCCGGCCGCGGCTGTTCATCGGCCATCGGCCATCCATCATTCGCGGCCTAAAAATGGCACAATCACGCCCGATTGTGCATTCTTCCCCTCCCCGATTGCAACTCCCCACGTGCTGACCTCCACCCTCCTTACCACCGTCCGCTTCACGTCTACCCCCCGCCGTACACAAAAAACCAAAAACAGCATCCAGCAATCCGCCGCGATCGCCTTAGGGCGCCTGGCGAACCACAGCGACCACCTCGCGGAAGCCGTGGTTTCCAACGAGATCCTACCCCAACTGGTGTTTTCGCTTTCCGAGCAAAACCGGTTTTACAAACAAGCCGCGGCGTTTGTGTTGCGCGCGGTGGCGAAGCACTCGCCGGCGTTGGCACAGGCGGTGGTCGATTCCGGGGCACTCGACGCCCTTGTTATGTGCTTGGAGGAGTTCGACCCTGGAGTTAAGGAAAGCGCGGCGTGGGCGCTCGGGTACATCGCGGGGCACAACGCGGAGTTAGCGTCCACGGTTGTGGAAGCGGGCGCGGTGCCTCTGTTGGTGCTTTGCGTCCAGGAACCCGAGCTTTCCCTGAAACGCATCGCCGCGTCGTCACTGAGTGACATCGCGAAGCACTCCCCCGAGCTCGCACAGGCGGTGGTGGACGCAGGCGCGGTGGCGTACCTGGCTCCACTGATCGTCTCGCCGGACGCGAAGCTGAAACGCCAAGTATGCGCCGCGCTCGGGCAAGTCGCCAAGCACAGCGTGGATTTAGCGGAAACGGTGGTGGAGGCGGAGGTGTTCCCCGCGATTCTGATGTTGCTGAAAGACGTGGACGGTTTGGTGCGGAAACACGCGTGCACGGCGATTCGCGAAGTGGCGAAGCACACCCCAGAGCTGGCGCAGCTCATCGTGTCCAACGGCGGCGTCGCCGCGCTTGTCGATTACGTGGACGAAAGCGAAAGCAACAACCGGCTTCCGGGTATCATGGCGCTGGGGTACATCGGCGCTTTTTCGGAAACCCTGGCCACCGCGGTGATCGCGTCCGACGGCATCGGCCCCTTGTTCGCCGCCCTTTCCGACGAACCCGAGGACCATGTCAAGAGCGCGAGCGCGTGGAGTTTAGGGCAGATTGGCAGGCACACCCCCGACCACGCCAAGGCCGTGGCAGATTCAGGCGCGCTGTCGCGCCTCGTCGCAATCGGCGCGTCGCAGCGGTCCTCGGACGACCTTCGGTCCAAGTGCGCGCGCGCGCTCCGGTTCATCATCGAAAAGCTCACCGACCTCCGCGCGCTGGACCGGACGCTGCAGGAACCGCAGTTGCCCCCGGAGGTGTGCAAGTTCGTGGTGCACCAAATCTCAAAGGTGCTGCCCAACGACCCGCAGGGAAGGCACGACTTCGTGGCGACGGGCGGCCTCGCCGCGTGCCAGGCCCTGGACGCCAGGAGCGGCTCCGCCCTGAAGGAATACGTGGACGTCATAAAATCCTGCTACCCAGAGGAAATCGTGAGGTACTACTCGCCCACGTACGGAACCGAGCTGCTGGAGAAACTCGAAGTCACGGCGTGAGAGCGAGTTGGCGAGTTGGTTTCGAACGCTGTCAAAAAAGAAGGGCCTTTTTATTATTTTCCATTCGCGTCGTCATCTTTTACGATTGGAACAAAGTTGATATTACACCCTCTCACTGCGCTCTGCGTTGTTTCGTATGTCTCCGTTACGCGGCGAGGATGATGTTGTTGATGGGGATGCTGCGGGGAGAAATGGGACGCGAGGTCAGCGACGGCGAAGCGAGTGAAGATGTAATCCCCGAAAAATCAAGAGGAGAGAAAAAAAGAAAAAAGCACCCGTCCCGTCGGGGTGTCGAAAGATCGACTGGATCGACCCGGATTGCGTTCCGATCGAGAGACACCCGATCGAGTAGTACGCCTACCCGAGCGATACCAACGGCGCTGCATAATCGACGTGGGTATCGTGACACAGCCGTGACCGCGGTCGCGTAGCAAGACCGTTAGGAGCACTCGCGTCGGCGCGCGTTCCAATCGTGGGGGCCGGGGAAGAGAAAAACCTCGACGCGGGCATTTCCGGATGTGCGAATGGACTCCGGAGTGGTCCGCGACGGGGGCGAATTTCGGTGGTTGATACCGAAAAACAGGGCCACGTACAAGATGAGCTTCACGAAGAACCCCACGAACCCCATGACGATGAACCCCAGGCCGGTACGCGTGGCGATCTTGCTGAACTCCTTGCGATCGGGCTTGGTGCACTTCCGCACGAGCCGGTACGAATCTTTCGCGAATTCCTTCACGGGCTTGATGGCGATGTCGGCGACCTCCATGGTGGTGGGTGGTACGCTTTGAGGTCCCAAAGGTGGCTCGACCCTGGAGCGGCGAGGAACACGAACGACGGGCGTTACGCGTGCTGGCGAGTGACGCGCAGGCACACGGCGCGACCGCAGGAAGGGGGACGCGAAAAAGGTCCCGCGGGCCGCGGCCTTCTTTTCCTTTTCCACGAATGAAACGACGGCGAGGAACGCGTGTATGTTTTCCGAAGCCTGTCGAAAGCGACTTGCGCAGTTCGACACGCGCGCGCTACGCACGATGGCTAAAACGCACGTCCTGCTTCTCGCGCTCGCCGCGGTGCTCGCGAAGACCGTTTACGCGGAGGTGTACTTCGAGGAAAAGTTCGATGGTGCGTTTGAGGGCACCCAAGGCGTTCGCAGATCGGTGGCACACACGTCGCCTCGGTTTCCCCGAAACCGCGATCGATGTGTCGTCGCGATCTGACACGCGCATCGTCTTTCTCGGTCGCACGTGTGCGCTGACACTTCTCTAAAATGACCCCACTGACCCTTCGTACCCCTTCCCGCTTTGTCGTGACAGACACATGGGCCGACCGCTGGGTGGTTTCTGATTGGAAAGCCGACGAAGGCTTGCGCGGCGAGTTCGTGTTGAGCGCGGGGAAGTGGTTCGGGGATGCGGTTGAGGATTTGGGGATCCAGACGTCCGGCGACGCGCGCTTTTACGCGGCCAGCGCCGATTTCGGGAAAACCATTTCGAACGCTGGTAAGACCCTGGTCGTGCAGTTCTCGGTGAAGCACGAACAGAAGCTTGATTGCGGGGGCGGTTACATAAAGCTTCTTGCCAGTACGACGGACCAAAAGACGTTCGGAGGCGACACCCCGTACGCCGTGATGTTCGGGCCCGACATTTGCGGAAGCGCCACGAAGCGAACGCATTTGATTTTGACGGACAAGAAAGGCAACAACCTGCTCACCAAGAAAACCATTCCGTGCAAAACAGACACGCTTACGCATATTTACACTTTAGTTGTCAACGCGGACAACACGTACAGTGTGTTGATTGACAACGCGGAAAAAGAAACCGGCCTTCTGGAAGAGCACTTTGACTTTTTGCTCCCGAAAACGGTCACCGACCCGGCCGCGCGGAAGCCTCTTGATTGGGACGACCGGCGGGAAGTTCCGGACGTGACCGACGTGAAGCCGGAAGGACACGATGACGTTCCCGAAGCCGTCACCGACCCGGACGCGCGGAAGCCTGAGGGCTGGCACGACGACGACGACGGCGAGTGGGAAGCGCCGCTTGTGAAAAACCCACTGTTCAAAGGGCCGTGGGTCCAAAAACAAATCGATAACCCGAACTTCGCCGGGACGTGGACCGCGCCCGAAATTCCAAACCCAGCGTACGTCCCAAGCGCGGACCTGTACTTGTTCCACGACCTGCGGTACGTCGGGTTCGAGCTGTGGCAGGTAACCGCCGGGTCCATTTTCGACAACGTGCTCGTCACGGACGACGCGCAGTACGCCTTCGCGGCGGCGGACGCGTTTTTGGAAAACTCCAAACTCGCCGAGACGAAAATGTTCGAGCTCGCGACGGCGAAGCAGAAAACAGAAAATGAAGCGGAGGCGAAACGGCTACAGGAAGAAGCCGAAACCAACGCCGCGGCGGAAAACACGTTCGGGGATTACGAGCATTCCGCAGAGGACGAACCGGGTAAAGATGAACTGTGAGAATCCGGGGTGGAGGGTGGAGAAACGTTTTGGGCGACGAAGGTCACCCGTCCGTCTCGGACGAGAAGCGAGCGCGGTCGACTTATCCATGTTGATAACAGTTGCTCGCGTTATTTTAGTTCTATTTGGCCTGCTAAGCGTAGTCCACCAGAAGTATGACCTCTGGAGTCCACCGTCTGTCCTTTTTCAAAAGAGCCTTAAAACCTGTTCCCTACTTCCTTGGTTCCAACTTCAGTCATCCGCGCTACGTGCACCAAACCATCCACGGTTCGAAATGTGATATCTGCCTTTACGTCGTGTCCTTTTTCGCGCGCCTCTGCTAGGGCGTCGCGCCACGCAACCGCGGCGTTTGATCCCGGCGCACCGAAATCGTTCCCCCAAACCCGCACCAGCCGCAACGGCGTTCCGCTGTTTGTCATGTGTCGGAACCCAGTGGCTAAGCTCGTGAGTCCTTTCTCTGCAATGCCGTTACACCGAAGGTCCAGTTCTTGGAGCGTTTTCGATTCCCCAAGCGCGTCCGCGATCGACTCCGCGCCGGCGTCGCCGAGTTTATTCTCCTCCAAGTTCAGTCGTTTCAGGGAAACGTTATTCCTCAACGCCCGCGCCACGTGTTCCCCCCCCGTCTCGTCTATTTTGTTACACCTCAGATCCAGGGTTTCCACGACGTTGTTGTAACACAAACCGTACGCCACGAGGGTTTCCAAACCTGGGGTGCTTTTCAAACCCCACTTGCCGCAAAAGAAGTGCGCCACGGTTTCGTTCGCGCCCAGCATGCGCGCGGCGGGCCAGGCGTGTTCGTCCGCCACGGAAAACTCGGTCGGGGCTTCCAGGGAGAGCCATTTCAAGGTTTTGTTGCTTTCGCTCACGGCGCCGCACAGCGCGCTCAACGCTTTCAACCCCAAACCAGCGCTTGTCAAGTCCAAACGTGTCAACGTGGTGTTCGTGCGCAACGCGTTTGCTAAGGAAACGCCGCCGGCGCACGTCACCAGGTTCCGCGATAAATCTAACGTTTGTAAACTGGTTTTTTGTAGTCGTGTTTTTAAGCCAACACCCAACCCCGAACCCGCATTCGACGCAATCCTCGGAAGTTCCTCATCCTCAGCAGTTCCTTCCAGCACCTTGGCAAGCGCGTCACACCCGCCTGGGCCTATTTCGTTACCCCGCAAATTCAAACAATGAATGTTTTTGTTCAAACACAGCGTCGCCGCCAACGCGCGCGCCGCCGCGTCGCCCAATTTGTTGTACGAAAGGTCCAAATCACGAACCGCACAGTCGTGCGTTTTGCCAAGCGCCAGCGCCAGCGCCACGGCTTGGTCGTCACTCACCCGGGCTTCGAACAAACGAGGGGCGTTGCCGTTGAGCTTGATGAAACTCAGCTCTGCTGTTGAATCGTTTGCCAGAGCGGCGAGGTGCGCATCGAGGGCCTCCACCAAAGGCGCGATGGGAGGGCACGCGCGTGACGTGCACTCGGCGAGGTACGCCGCGCGAAGTCGCGAAGTCTTAGACTCGGCCGGTGGGAAGGCTTGTGATGTTTCGGGGGCTAGGGTTGATGGGGATGCCTGTGGCATTGTAGTAGAGGTTTTGTGGTACAGGTTTTGCGAGGTTTAGAGGGTACGTCAGCTCGGGCAGGACACCCACTTTCGTTTGGGAACAAACAACAACGAAAAACGGGAGGATGACTCATCATCGTTTCCGAGGTTGGCGCGACCACGGACGGGACGGCGGGGTTGGGGAAAGGGAAGCGCGGGGGGAACTTCGGGGACGGAGGCCTCGCCGCACCATCGTGACCCTAACCCTACACCCTAAGGGGAGGTGGCGGAGTGACCGGAGGAGAGCGGGGAGATGCGTGTTGGCTGAATTGAATCACGCGAAACAAAAAAAAGGTCGCGACTGACAGGACTCGAACCTGCGCAGCAATTTGCTAATCGATTTCTAGTCGATCCCCTTAAACCGCTCGGGCACAGTCGCATTAGTCAGCAAGTTCCGAAATCTCTTCCCCCTTGCACGCACGCATACAGAACAGGACAAGACTGTGAAAGTCTCGTCGTGTTTTGTGATAATATGGCAGGTGGTGGCCCTCCTGAAAATAAGTCGCTGCGAGTATGACTCTTCTCAAACCCCTGTATTCACCCATGTCGTCCCTTCAAACCCGTCCAACGCCACTCCAACGCGGATGCCACGGGACGGTCGGGTCGATCCGAGTCACGCGCCGCGTGAACGGGGTGGACCGAGCCCAACCCGCGAGGCGCCGTCGAGTTTGGTGAGGGGGCGAACGTTGGGGCGAAGGGCGTGACCAGGCAAAGACGGACGTGAAGTAAAAATCGACCGACAAAACGTGGCTTGAAGTGCCCGTTTCAAATGAGCATGAAAACACCTTGACCCAGACCGCTCGTTGCTGCCGGTGTGAAAATTCACCCTCGACTCGCCCTGTTTCGCCTTTTTCGCACGGAACAAACCGATCTGACCTTCTTTTTGAGGCTCACGCGCGTTCCCAAGTCTTCGCGGCCGAAAAGTAAGTCTCGCTGCAATCGCGATTGCACGTCAACGCGCGTGTTCACCCCCCGCGCCCTCACAATCCCGCACAACTTCACCCTCCACACACTTCACACAAGGTGCGTGTTGTTTGTTGCCACGGCTATAGCCCGAATCAAACCACCCTCCGGAACGCGTCGCGCCACCCCGGGTGGCCGTTCGTCCGACGTTCGATCGCGTGTCCGCCGATCGGCTTTTGTGTCGCGACAGGCGGCAAAAGTTTCCACGCGCCATCAATCGGTTCCCGTCCGGTGCCCTGACCTTCCCGTCCCGTCCGACTGTCTTTTTCTTTCCCCAACCCAGATGGCCACCAAGGACGGCTCCACGTTCTTCTTCACCTCCGAGTCCGTCAACGAGGGGCACCCTGACAAGCTCGCGGACCAGGTACGTCCGATCGAGACACGAAGCGCGCCGCTGTCGATTTGCAATCAAACGCGCAACGCGGACCGTCCTTTTCTTCCCGCGTCCTTCGATCGCGTTTGATGGAACCGCGTACGCGTGGTACGGGTGAACGTTACGACGACCGCCTTAAACTCGTCCGCTGACCAACCTCACCTTCCCACACCAACCACAGATCTCTGACGGTGTCCTCGACGCGTGCCTCGCCCAGGACCCCGACTCCAAGGTGCGTGCGTTCTTCCGGCACAAAGATCGCGGAAGGATGGATGGTTTCCCGACGCGGTTTCACGAAAGAAACGTTTTTTTCCGCACGCGACGCGCTCCGGAAACGCGCGCGTCCTGTGGGTTCCAATCCTCGGTTCTTTCGGGGCGACAATCCAGGCGTACCACTCGCTTTCGGTGTTTACCCACGACCACTCCCGGGTGCGCGTCGGGATCGTACTCATCGTGCGTACGGAAACCACGGACGATGCGCGGCCGACCTCGTTTCGGAGCGTCCGCAACCCGCGGGCGGCGGACACGTGGAATTTCTCGTTTCGGCGGTGCCGTTTTTGTTTTTGCTGTTGCTGTTGATGTTTGTTTCCTCCCCGCCGCTTCCGCGCCAATCCCTGACCAATCCCTTCCCCAATCCCTGTCCCCCTGACTGTTCCCCCAACCCAACTCCAGGTCGCGTGCGAGACCGCCACGAAGACCGGCATGGTGATGGTGTTCGGTGAGATCACCACCAAGGCCAAAGTTGACTACGAAGCCGTGGTGCGCAAGGTGTGCAACGACGTGGGTTTCACCTCCGAGGCCGCCGGCTTGGACGGCAACAACTGCCGCGTCCTCGTGGAGCTGCACGGCCAGTCACCCGAGATCGGCCAAGGCGTGCACGGTATGGGCACCAAGAAGCTCGAGGAGATTGGCGCTGGTGACCAGGGGATCATGTTCGGCTACGCCACGGATGAATCCGAGGCGTACGCGGAGTACAAAGGCAAGTTCATGCCCATGACCCTGATGCTGGCGAACTCCATCGGGTACCGCCTCACTGAAGTCAGGAAAAACGGCACCTGCCCCTGGGTTCGCCCTGATGGCAAGACCCAGGTTACGATCGAGTACAAAAACGAAGGCGGCGCGATGAGGCCCCAGCGCGTGCACACTGTGCTCATCAGCACCCAGCACGACGAAACCGTGGACAACGAGAAGATCGCCAAGGATCTCATGGAAGAAGTGATCAAGAAAGTGATCCCCGCATCTCTCCTGGACGCCAACACCATCTTCCACCTGAACCCGTCAGGCAGGTTCACCATCGGCGGCCCCGATGGCGACGCCGGGCTCACCGGCAGAAAGATCATCATCGACACCTACGGCGGCTGGGGCGCGCACGGCGGCGGCGCTTTCAGTGGAAAGGACCCCACCAAGGTTGACCGCAGCGCGGCGTACATCAGCCGCCAGGCCGCCAAGTCCATCGTCGCCGCTGGTCTCGCCAAGCGGTGCATCGTGCAGCTGTCGTACGCCATCGGCGTGCCCGACCCCCTTTCCGTGTTCGTGGACACCTACGGCACCGGCTCCATCCCGGACGAGGAGATCCTCGCCAAGGTCAAAGCCGCCATGGACTTCCGCCCCGGCCCCATCGGCCGCGACCTCGACCTGAAACGCTCGTTGTCCAAGACCTCGGGACAGAACAACCGCTACCAGCAAACCGCCGCGTACGGCCACTTCGGCAGGGACGACTTGGACATCTTCACCTGGGAAAAGGTTGTTCCCCTGTAAGCGACGCACTAGTGTCGTCGCGCGCGTAGTGGAAGAAAAAAACATGACGCCGTCTGATCACCGCGCGACTTTTTTATCAATGAATCGCGTGTTTTACACACGCATCACGCTCTTTCGTCACGCCGCTACTACCCGTCCGTCCCACCCCCCACTCACCAGCCTCACCACCCCGTCCCCTGGGTCTTCCCAGAACGAAACGCACCGCGCGTAGGATTCGCCGTGGGGGCGATTTCTTTTCGTCACCGGCAACTCCCCCTCGTGCGTCGCCACCTGTCCGTCGTCGCCGCAGCTCGCCAGCCGAGGGTTCCCTGGTTTGACGCCACACGTTTCCCACGCCAGGCCACGCACGGCATCACCGTGCGCCTCGACCACGCCTCGCGTTTCAAGAGACGACGACGCGATGGTCGTGCCACCCGCGGCGTCGCCCAAGCGGGCGCGCGTTTCCAAAACGCAAACCGCGCCGCTCTCGTACCCCACCGCGAGCGCTTCGCCGAGTTCAACACCCGCCCACGCGAGCGCGTACGCCCTTCCGACTCCCGTTCGCACTTCATTCCCCTCCCTGGACGCTACCGGGCTTTGTGGGTGCCTCAAATCCCACACGCGTACGGCGCCGTCGTCGCCGGCGGTGGCGATCAGGTTTTTGTCCGTTTGGTGCGTCGCGACGGCGTGCACCGCGCCGCGCGCCGCGCCGGCGACGGCCACGACGGGTCGGTCACATGTGAACCCGCCACTCGTCGCTCGTTGCGTGTCCCACGCGTTGAGTCGCGCGTCCGCACCGACCGTCACGAACCCCTCGTTCCCGGCGAAGCACGCGATGGCGGTGACGCAAAACTCGTGCGCTCGCGCTTTGGCGCACACGGCGCGTAGGGAGATTTTCGAACCGTCAGTCGCGGAACCCGTGTTCCACACCACCACGGTTCCCGCGTCGTCCCCGGAAACGAACACGCCGTCGGCGAGCGTGGCGAGCGCGCTAACGCCCGCGTTGGTGGTGGCAGAGACCACGGTGCCGTCACAACTCGCTGCGTGGGAATTGGAGGTAGGGGGTCAGGCCGGGTGTGGGAGGAGACGACAGACGCGAAAATATAGGGCGATCCCGGGATTTCGTCGTACCCACGAGCACGGCACCGGTCCATAGTCGACCTGTGAGTTGAGACGCGCCCGCGGCGACGAGCGACCCGCTCGTCGCGATCGCATCAACGCGCAGGTCGGTGCTAATCAAGGTCTTCGGGGGTCCCATGTCAGTGAAGCGCCGAGCGTTGTGACGACTCTCAGGCGGCTCAAAATAAATTTTATCATTGATTGTTTCGTCGCGGCCGACTGGCACCAAGAAGTGCTCTTCCGGCGTCTGCAAGGTGTGTAGCGCGCGCGGCGCCGTCCACGATGCGCCGGCAATCGGCCGGGAACGTGTTTCCTTGGAATGCGATGAGGGTTTGATTTATTGTCCAGACGAGAGCTAACATGTGTTTGTAAAAACCTAAACAGAAAGAGTCTACGACGTCAAAGTCGTCCTGGCTCGTTTCTTCGCCGCGACGCCGTTTTCCGCCGCGTTCGCGCTCGTCTCGACGTCCTCGCGTCCCTCCAACGCGCCGCTCTGTCCGCGCGCCTCCCTCACGGACTCGTCGCAAAAAGGTTTCCTGGAAAGCCGGAACTGAATTCCCAGAATCTCACTCCTGTCCAGCCCCACGGCCGCGGCGTCCGCGTCGTCCGCCAATGCTGATCGTAAAAAAGAAAGTGTCAGTCGTGTATGGGCAATCACTCGGCGGAATGTGGTTATTGGGAAATACTTACCGTACTCCGCCCAGCCGCTCGCCCCGTCGCGGCGCATGTGCAGCTTCGCGACGACGCCTTTGGTGTCCAGGACGTGCCGCACCGCGTAGCTGGGCAGGGGCAAGGCGAGGGAGAAAAAAAGTCGACCCGGGGATTGCGTTGCGGTGTCCGCGGCGTCCGAGAAGGTGGCGCCCAACTCTTCAAAGTCTTCCCGCGCGCGAGGGGTTCCTTTTTCGTCTCCGGTTTCGGTTGTTTTCGTCTCGCCGACGCCGATTGTACCCAGGGTAACCTTCCCCAGCGCCCTCGCCGCCTCACCCGCGTCGTCCTCCGCGGTGGTTTCCCGCCCATCACTCGTCGTCGTTTCGTTTTCGTCCCGTCGCAAAAACTTATCCACCGGAACCGTCGCGATCCTCGCGTGCTTCCCGCTCAGGGGACGCCAGCTGGACGCGTCTTCGTCGCCGTCCTCGCGCGGCCGGCGAAGCGCTTCGCGAACTCTTTCGGTTCCCGTCTCCGTGTCCGTCTCGTGTCCGTCTCCCAAACAATTGGTGGGTTCAAACGAAACGCTCACCCCGGATGTCACACCGTCCGATCGCCCGCCGCCCCGGCCTCGCCGAACAGGCTCCTCCGCTGGCATCACCTTGACTCGTTTTCCCATTCCCGGCGGGATCTCCGCGCCGTCAAGGCGCTCAGCCGCGGCGAGCGCGAAGGACGTTTCGGTGAACGTGACGTAGGCGAACCCCCGCGAGTTCCCAGTCCCTGGGTCGCGCTTCAAATCCACCGCTTCCACTCCGTCGCAAGTCTCCCGAAACGCCCTTTCCAGCTGCGCTTTCGTGACGCACTTATCAAGCACCACGAAAACGCGTTTCTTCGAGCTGGACGAGCCGCGACCTTTGCTCGTGGTGGAAACCCCGCCGGCGGAGACCTGGTCGCCGCTCGCGCTGGGCGACGCGGGGAACGAATACACCGTGCCCCAGGGAACCGGTCCGGGAGGCAACGGCGGGGACGGCATTGGCACCGTTTGGTGCGAATGCGGCGAGTGACCCGGAAACAAATGCTGCGTGGCGACGTTTGGACTGAGCGATTGAATTGGAAACGGGGAATGGCGCGTCGGGTGGCCTGGCGGCGGCGGGTGCGGCGGCGGCGGCGGCGCGGGTGTGGTGTGCGCCCCGCTCGGCTTATCAGACGAGCTGTGGTTGCAAAATGAACTCTTCTCGAACGCGCGAGACGCGCGCGTGGCTCGAGCGCGCGTCGCCGCCGGGCGCGCCCCGCCGCTCTCCACGCTGCTCGCGGGCGAGGGCGGCCGCGGACGCACGCCCAGTCTCTGCGGCGCGGTTCCAGTAGTCGCGGAGGGTGTAAACACCGCGCCGCCATGATTGTGCTCGGGGTTCTCCGCGACAGCGCGCCTGCGCTTGGGGGAGCCACCAGGGGACCGGGAACCTTCGCGGTCCAAGCGAGGGCGCGCTCCCCCGAAAATAGAGAGCTCGGCGTTTCGCGTAGCGCCGACGCTCACGGCACCGGCTTTGGGCTCCGCGAGCATGCACTTCACGCGCATGCCTCCCAGCGTGCCTGTGGCGGAGACGGCTTCCATGCACTGCGCTGCGACACTAGCGCGCGCGAACTTAGCAAACGCCACGCCTTTGTGAGGCACCACGCGCACGGACTCCAAGTCCGCCGGACCGGGCGGGGGATCGTTTGTTTTTTCGTTTGCGATTTCGTTTTTCCCGAAATTCCGCGTCTCGTCAGTCACGGCGCAGCTGCGCGAGTCCCTCTCTTCGTCATGCTCTTGTCGTAACTTCGTCAGGAGCTGCACGAACGCGCCAAGAAGGATTTCCTGCGACACCCCTTTCGGGCACACGACAAACAGACGCGAAAGCGGCGGGTCGTCGTCTGGGTCTTTTTCGTGGAGCGCGGCGTGTTTCTGTTTCGTTTCGGCAATCTTGGCGTGCGCGTCGTGACTACTCACCGCGCTGTGGTTGGGAGACACGCCTGCCACCACCGGACCCCTTCCCGAGTTCGACTGCTCCGGTTCGCCGTGCGTCGCGTCACCGCACGAAAGCGAGTCCTTTCCCGAAAACGAAACCGACGCCCCCGCGCCGTGCTCATCCGCCAGCATCACTTTCAACGTCCGCTCGCATCCACCCAGGAACTTGCGACAACTCGCGACACCGCCTTCCATTTCGCCGTCATCGTTCGCCCCGACGAAATCGATAGCCCTGGCCGCGGCGAACGGGTCATCCACACAGAACGTCACGTACGCCACGCCTTTGTCGGGTACGCACCGCACCTCGTCGACCACGCCAAACTCCCCGAAAAGAGACCCGAGCTCTTCCTCGGAACACCCGAGCCCGCACACCACGAAAAGACGCGCGAGGGCGGCGGGTTCGGAAGGGAAAGCGCCCGCAGACATCGTGGCCGATTCCGTCGTTGTCACGTCACCGAGAAAGCGCTCGCATCATGAACCCTGAATGCAAGGATACGCGCGTTGTGGTCTGAGCGCCCCCGCCCTCGAGAAGGGATTCCATGATCTTTGGGTGAAAAGAAAATAAATGAGCCGAAATCTTTTCGTAACGCTTTTCTCGGAAGCCACGACGCACAACACAAGCCACGACGCGCACACCACACGCACACAAACCATCCCCTCTTCCAACGCAATGTCCAGTAAGAAAGCTCGCGCGCGGAAGAAGAAGCGCGAAAAGCGCGAGCGCGA